>Ga0315287_10002645_pt1 | contig 17055 bp, 17 predicted proteins | sample YL17G11_0_MG_FD_205037 | JGI IMG/M metagenome (GOLD analysis project Ga0315287, IMG submission 205037) | Sediment microbial communities from Yellowstone Lake, YNP, Wyoming, USA - YL17G11_0 | ecosystem: Environmental > Aquatic > Freshwater > Lake > Sediment | place: USA: Wyoming | collected...
TACACGGCGTTCATGCTCTGGTGGAGCTATTCGGAGGGCGAACGTGCCGGAGTGCTGCAGAAGTTCTCCAGGCGCGGCTGGGTCTGCAAGACCTACGAAGGTGAGCTGGCGCTCTATGTCGTCGGCGGCATCGCGCCGCAGATCTGGGATTTCAGCGTGCGCGACGCAGCGGTGGCCGAGCAGTTGAACCAGGCCGTGGGACAGCAGGTGCGTCTGCATTATTCGGAGCACCCCGGGCTGCCGACCAATTGCTTTGGCGACACCGACTACTTCGTGGATCGGATCGAGGTGATCCCACCGCCGCATGCGATGCAGCCTTCGTCGGGGATGAGCGTCGTGCCGGCTGCCGAACCGCCGGCGCGCTGAGGTCGTCGTGCGACGATGATCCCAGCAGGAACGGCTCGACTGCGGCTGCGTCGATTTCGCGCCGAGGATGTCGACCGCCTCGTGCAGCTCGATTCCGATCCTGAGGTGATGCGCTACATCACTTACGGTGTCGTGACACCCCGCGCGACGTACATGGACGTGATCCTGCCTCGCTGGCTGCGCATCTACGAGGAGCAGCCGCTGCTCGGTTACTGGGCGGCGGAGCGCCGTCGAGACGGCGAATTTCTCGGCTGGTTTCATCTTCGCGGTGACCGCATCGAGCCTGAATACCTCGAGCTCGGGTACCGGTTGCGTCGTGCGGCCTGGGGGCTGGGCTATGCGACGGAGGGCGGCCGGGCGCTCGTCGCGTATGGGTTCGAGCATGCTGGCGCTGATCGGATCTCCGCCCGCACTCTGTTGAGTAACCTGGCCTCGCAACGCGTCATGGAGAAATGCGGTCTACGACTTGCCGGTATGTTCAGCTACGATCAGGATGTCGTCGCTGGCCGCGACGAGGAAGAGCGCGCAGCCGTGAAGTACGCCATCACACGCGACCAGTGGCTCGCTAGCCGCGCCTGAGGAAGCTCTCGCACGCGCGGCGGCCCGCGTCGCTTTCCGGCAGCTTGTCGCAGATCTTCTGCGAGCGGACACGCAGGGATTCGACCACCCGGGCGGGTTCGGTGCCGGTCTTTCCCCAGTCCAGCAGTCTGCTGCTCAATTGCTCGAGGCGCAGTCGGGTGCGCTGGTAGAACGCATCCGGTACCGAGTCGAGTTCACCGAGGACGTCGAGTCCCGCGCTCTCGATGCCCTTTGCGTCCCCGGGAGTCATTTCCAGCAGGCCGACCAGGTAGTCGTAGCCCCACTGGAAACGCGTCGCGGGCCCCCTGGCTGAATGGTAGGCGCGTGCCAGCCATTGCACGGCTTCCTGCTTGTGGCCGGCTTTCTCGGCGAGGTCCGCGAGATCGAGCATGAAGTAGAAAGGAGTCTTCGACTTGCCGAGTTCGGCCGTCAACAGCTCGTTGCCTTCCCGGTCGAGGCCCGCTGCCCAGCACAAGCCTACCGCGGCATTGACGCCTGCCAGATGCGTGTATTCGTCCGTGGGCTTTGCGGCGATGTCAGCGACCACCTTGCGCGCCTGGTCGAGCAACGCCTGCGGCAGCGGTGCGTCCGGCGCGTCGAGGTTTGCGAGCAGTACACGAGCCCTCACCAGGTTGATCTGTTCCTTGGCCGAGAGTGCACCGGCACCCTGCAAGGCGCCCAACTGATCCAGGGCGCTGTTCCACGCCGCGGTGAGTTGCCTGCGTTCGGCGGAGTTCGCGTCCGACAGCACTCCCACGAGGTCCTTCGAGCCGAAAAGCAGGCTGTCGACATTGGCCTGCTGCACGGACGGCAAGCTGATCAGCGCCAGCAGGCGGCGCCGCGCGTCGGCCCGTTCGAGTCCGTCGATTGCCGCCTTGCCGTCCTTGCTGGCCTGCGCGACGGACGCCAGGTACTCGAACGTCAGCCGCGAACAATCCGCCTGCAGTTCCGCCGGGCAACGCGCGGCCAGCCGCCGAAAAGTCTCGACTCGCTGCGCTTCGGGCAGCAGGCGTCCGTTGTCGGTCGGCCACGAGTAATACGCCAGCAGTCGCCAGTCATTGGCGCTGGTCTGCGCTCCCGTGCTCGCAGCCGCCAGGATCTCGGCTATCGGACGTGCGCCGGTCAGCGCGACGTCGAGGATCCTTGCGTAGCGCGCAATATCGACCCCGCCCGGCAGCCGGGTGATCTCGGCGCCGTCCGGCCGAAACAGGATCATCGTGGGGTAGCCGACGATGCCGAATTCTTCCCCGTATTTCTGCGCGCTCGGTGTGTCGCCGTCGAGGTACACCGGAATGAACAGACGGGACCGTTCCTGGAACTCCCGGCGGCTGAAGATCGTCGCCTTGATCTGTCCGCAGGGCGGGCACCACTCCGCTCCCCAGTAGAGGAACAACGGCTTGCCGCTGGTCTTCGCGGCTGCAAACGCCTGGTCCACGCCGCCCTGGAACCACGCAATGCCAGGGGGCAGGTGCTCATCGGCCGCTTCCGGCGCGGTTGCCGGTGCCGGCGGGTTCGCTGGTGCCGGCGACTGGCGGCTGCACGCCATCAGCACGAGGGCGAGACACAGGCAGGAAACGAGCGCGCGTACTTGCATTTCGGTTCGTCGTCAAAGGCGACTCGGGGGAGTGGAGGATACGCGACCGTGCCGATGCGGGCAAAATACGGGCGACCGCATTGCGCTCGCGGTGGGTGGCCCCTATCTTGGGCTGGTCCAACGGAGAATTTCACATGGCTGCCGACCAGGGCTCGTCCTCGAAGGCTATCCTCTATGCGTTTCTCGCCAACCTTGGCATCGCCGTGACGAAATCGGGTGCGGCGTTCTACACGAACTCGGGGAGCATGCTGGCGGAGGCCATTCATTCCTACGCCGACTGCGCAAACCAGGCGCTGCTGTTCCTCGGGCTCAGGCAGGCGGACAACCCGCCCACGCGCGAGCATCCGCTCGGCTTCGGCAAGGTCACCTATTTCTGGAGCTTCGTGGTCGCGTTGCTGCTGTTCACGATGGGCGGGCTCTTTTCGATCTACGAAGGCTGGCACAAGCTGCAGGAGCCCGACGAACTCAATAAGGTCTGGATAGCGCTGAGCGTTCTCGGGGTCGCGGTCCTGCTCGAGTTCGCGAGCCTGATGGGCTGCCTGCAGGAAATCGCCAAGGTGCGCCGCGGCCGGTCGTTCCGCGACTGGCTGAAGCACACCCGCAATGCCGAACTGGTGGTGATCCTGGGCGAGGACATCGCCGCGCTGGCCGGCCTGGTGATCGCGTTCACGTTCCTGTCGCTTGCAGCGACTACCGGAGACACGCGCTTCGACGCGGCCGGCTCGATCGCGATCGGTATCGTGTTGATCGTCGTCGCGATCTTCATCGCCGTGCGGGTCCGCACGCTGCTGATCGGCAAGTCGGCGGAGCCCGCGCTCGAGCGGCAGATCGTGGAACTCATCAACCGCGACCCCGACATCGACGAGTTGCTCAACACCATCACGCTGCAGTTCGGCCCGAAAGTCCTGTTGGCGGCCAAGGTGCGCATGAGCGCCGGGCTCAGCATCGAGCAGGCCGTCGATCACATCAACGCGCTGGAGCGGGCCATCAAGGAGTGCTGTCCAGAAGTGGGCTGGTGCTTCATCGAGCCCGACGTCACGGACTGATCGCAGCCATCTCGTAGACGATGCGCGCGGCAGTGCGTGCGGTGGCCGCAGCAACGCAGCGCCTCGCGCAACAGGGCGATCGCGCGATGCAGCGCAATACCCAGTCCGGACGGAGCGCTCACGCCGGGCACTACCGCAGGCGGCAGCACGTCCAGGCAGAACGTCAGGTAGATCGCGGACGAGTCGGCGATGAATTCACGCAGGCGGGTTTCGACCGCGGGGTGCCCCGCGTCCACGTCGAGCACGATCTCCGCGCCGTGTGCGGCGGCGCGTTGCAGCAGCGCCGGAGTATTTTCGGGCTCGGCGGCGCCGGTGCGCGACGCATGTCCAGGTGCGCATCGAAGTTGATGATGCCCAGGCGCTCGAGCCGAGCGTGGCGGTGCAGCGCCCGCTCGATTCCCTGGTATGCGCCCCACGCGATTTCGTGACCGCCACCGAGGCCGATCGGTGCATGGCCCGTGCGAATCAGTTGTGCGAGGAGCGCGCGCCGCAGCGCCGCCGGGCCTTCCGCTGCGCCGGCGCTCCCTCAGACGGCCCGCTCGACGGCGATCTTGCCTGCCTTGACCACCATGCTGCACGGATTGAATCCCGCCCAGTAGCCGAGTTCGTCGAGCGACTCGATGGACCAGACGGCCAGGTCCGCGGCCAGCCCCGGCTGCATCGAGCCGCGCTGTCGTTGCAGTCCGAGCGCACGGGCCGCCTGGCGCGTGACGCCTGCCAGCACCTCGTCGCTCGTCAGCCCGAACAGGCGTCGCGCCATGTTCATCGCCAGCAGCAGCGATGCGCCCGGTGCCGAGCCCGGGTTGCAGTCGCTGGCTACGGCGATCGGGACGCGATGTCGGCGCAGCGCGTCGATCGGCGGCATGCGCTTTTCCGCGAGGGCGTAGAACGCGACCGGCAACAGCACAGCCACCGTACCGGCGGCGGCCAGCGCTGCGACATCTTCCTCGCTTGCGTATTCCAGGTGGTCGCAGGACAACGCCCCGAATTTCGCCGCCATCGCACTGCCACCGACATTCGACAACTGTTCTGCGTGCAGTCGCACCGGTAGTCCCAGCGCCTTCGCTGCGGCGAACACTCGCTCGCACTGTGCGGCGCTGAAGGCGATGTTCTCGCAGTAAGCGTCCACCGCCTCGACGCTCAACTTCGGGAGCCACTCGCGACAGATCACATCGATGTAGTCGTCGGCGCGACCGGTGTACTCCGGCGGCAGGGCATGCGCAGCGAGAAAGCTCGTCGAGACCGTGACCGGATGTGTTGCTTCGAGCGTTCGCGCGACGCGCAACATCCGCGCTTCCGACTCGAACTCCAGCCCGTACCCCGACTTGATCTCGACGGTCGTGACGCCTTCGGCCAGCAGCAACTCGAGACGTGGCCGGCTCTGGCGGAGTATGTCGTCTTCACTGGCCGCACGCGTCGCGCGCACCGTGCCCAGGATGCCGCCACCCTCGCGCGCGATCTGTGAATAGCTCACGCCGGACGTGCGGCGTGCAAATTCGGCAGCCCGCTGTCCTGCAAACACGAGATGGGTGTGGCAGTCGATCAGTCCCGGCGTGACCCAGCGGTCCGCCAGTTCGATCGTACGATCGGCGTGCAGCCCGGCCGGCAGGGCATCCGCGTCGCCGACCCACGTGATCGAGCCCTCGTCGGTCACCAGCGCGCCGCGCTCGAACACGCGCGAGCGTTCGTCGCAGGTTGCGATGCGGGCATTGCGCCAGAGCGTGCGCATCTCAGTCGAGGAACGGCAGGTTGAGGCCCTGTTCGCGGGCGCAGTCGATGGCGATGTCGTAACCTGCGTCCGCGTGGCGCATTACGCCCGTGGCCGGATCGTTCCACAGCACTCGTTCGATGCGCTTCGCCGCAGCGGGCGTACCGTCGCAGACGATCACGACGCCGGCGTGCTGCGAGTAGCCGATGCCGACGCCACCGCCGTGGTGGATCGACACCCACGTCGCCCCGCTCGCCGTGTTCAGCAGCGCGTTCAGCAGCGGCCAGTCGGCCACGGCGTCGGAGCCGTCCCGCATCGACTCCGTCTCGCGGTTGGGACTCGCGACCGAACCGGAATCGAGGTGGTCGCGGCCGATCACGATCGGAGCCTGCAATTCGCCGCGCGCCACCATCTGGTTGAATGCGAGCCCGAGGCGATGGCGCTGCCCGAGGCCGACCCAGCAGATGCGTGCCGGCAGGCCCTGGAACTGGATGCGCTCACGCGCCATGTCGAGCCAGCGATGCAGGTGTGCGTCGTCGGGGATCAATTCCTTGACCTTCTGGTCGGTGCGGTAGATGTCTTCGGGATCGCCTGACAGTGCGACCCAGCGGAATGGGCCGACACCACGACAGAACAGCGGGCGCACGTAGGCGGGCACGAAACCCGGGAACGCGAACGCGTCCTTCACGCCTTCGTCGAACGCGACCTGGCGGATGTTGTTACCGTAATCGAAGACCGGAATGCCGAGTGTCTTGAACGCGAGCATCGCCTCGACGTGCCTGGCCATCGATTGCCGCGCCGCCTTCTCGACGGCGCGCGGATCGGCTTCGCGCAGCCGGTCCCACTGCTCGAGCGTCCAGCCTTCCGGCAGGTAACCGTTCACCGGATCGTGCGCGGACGTCTGGTCGGTGACCGCATCGGGCCGCACGCCGCGTCGCAGCAGTTCCGGCAACACTTCTGCGGCGTTGCCGAGCAGGCCGACCGAGATCGGGCGATCGCGCCGCTCAGCGCGCTGCATCAGTTCGAGCGCTTCGTCGAGCGAGGTCGTGCTCGCGTCCAGGTATCGCGTGTCGAGCCGCTTCTGGATGCGATCAGGGCGGCACTCCACGGCGAGCATCGAGGCGCCGGCCATCGTCGCGGCCAGCGGCTGCGCGCCGCCCATGCCGCCGAGACCGGCGGTCAGGATCCATCTGCCCGCCAGGTTACCGCCGTAATGCTGGCGACCCATCTCGACGAACGTCTCGTAGGTCCCCTGCACGATGCCCTGGCTGCCGATGTAGATCCACGAGCCAGCCGTCATCTGCCCGTACATCATCAGGCCCTTGCGGTCGAGTTCGTGGAAGTGCTCCCACGTGGACCAGCGCCCGACGAGATTCGAGTTCGCGATCAATACGCGCGGCGCATCGGCATGGGTGCGGAACACGCCGACCGGCTTGCCGGACTGGACGAGCAGCGTCTCGTCGTCGCCCAGCGCGCGCAAAGCCCGCACGATCCGGTCGTAGCAGTCCCAGTTGCGCGCCGCCTTGCCGATGCCGCCATACACGACGAGGTCGTCCGGCCGTTCGGCCACGTCCGGATCGAGGTTGTTCATCAGCATCCGCAGCGGTGCTTCGGTGAGCCAGCTGCGGGCGGAGAGGGTGGTGCCGCGGGGAGCCCTGATCGGCCCCCGGCCGGTGCGATGCAGGTCGTTCATGGCCGGCGTTATATCATCCGTGGGGTCATTCGTATCGGGAGCCTGCCGTGATTCGCGTCGTCATCATTTTGTCCCTGCTGCAAGTGGTCGCCTTCTGGAAGATCTTCGGCCGGATGGGGTTCCCGTCCTGGCTGGCGATCATGGCGTCCATCCCGCTGTTGAACCTGCTGCCGCTGTATTTCGCAGCGTTCAGCTCCTGGCCGTCCGCGGGCAATCCGGTCGTGCCCAGGTCCGGCGGCAGCGGACCCGGCGACGCAAATTTCTGATACCTTTGCGCGCTGCACAAAGGCAGCTCACTCGACGCGAGGCGACACTTCATGGCCGGCCCGACCAACGCTCCCGAACCCCGGATGGATACGCAGGACCTCTACCGTGAGGACACCTACACCGACCGCAAGGTCGGCACGATCCGCGTGATGACACCGGTGAAGTCCGACGGCTCGCCCGACCCGACCCGCGCGCCGACTTACGTCGGCCAGGCGCAGATCATGACGCCGGCCGGCGTGCTGCCGCTGTCGTTCGAGATCGGGGCGAAGACGCTCGCCGAGGCCTGCGCCGGCTTCTCCGACGGCGCCAAGGTCGCGTTCGACGATACGATGAAGGAGCTGCAGGAAATGCGGCGCCAGCAGGCCTCGTCGATCGTGATCCCGGACGCGGGCGCCGCTGCCGCACTCGGCCAGGGCGGCCCGCCGCGCGGCAAGATCCAGTTTCCTTGACGGAAATACCCTCACCCGACCTTCGGTCACCCTCTCCCGCAAATAGCGGGAGAGGGTAGGGGTGAGGGCTCTCAAGTCTTGTCCGACTCTCTTCACAAGCTCCGGGACGCCTTGCGTGCCTTTGCCGCCGAGCGCGACTGGGATCAGTTCCATTCGCCCCGCAACCTCGCCGCCGCGCTTTCCGTCGAAGCCGCCGAACTGCTCGAGCCGTTCCAGTGGCTGACCGACGAGCAGAGCCGCAACCTGTCCCCGGAGGCTCGCACCGCCGTCGCGCAGGAGCTGGCGGATGTGCTGCTCTACCTCATCCGGCTCGCGGACAAGCTCGACGTCGACCTCGCGCAGGCGGCCGTCGACAAAATTGCACGCAATGCCGCAAAGTACCCGGTGAGCCAGTCCAAAGGCTCGAACCGCAAGTACACTGATCTCTAGTCGACGCCCCGCACCCCAGGGAGATTCACCATGGCCGGCCGATTTGCCCGCAGCCTTGAACTTGCCAAGGCCTCCTGGTCCGTCGTCCGCGCGGACAAGGAACTGATGTGGTTGCCCGTGATGTCGGTGCTGTCGCTGCTGCTGATCATCGGCAGCCTCGCGGTGCCGGTCGCGCTGATGGGCGGCTTCAGCCCTGCCGCAGGGGGCGGTTCGGGCTCCTGGCTCGGGGTCCTGGTGTTCTACGTGGCTACGTATTTCGTCGGCCTGTTTTTCAACACTGCTCTGGTCGGAGCCGCGATGATTCGTCTCGATGGCGGCAACCCGACGGTTCGCGACGGCCTGCGTATTGCGTGGCCACGAGTTGGCCGCATCTTCGGTTACGCGTGCATCGCGGCGACCGTCGGCCTGTTGCTGCGGATGCTCGAGGAGCGTGTCGGCTGGATCGGGCAGCTCGTCGTCAAGTTGCTCGGCGTCGCGTGGGCGCTGTCGACGTTCCTGGTCCTGCCGATCCTCGTGACGCGCGATGTCGGGCCCGTCGAGGCCGTCAAGGAAAGCGCCGGCCTGCTGCGCGAGACCTGGGGCGAGAACCTGATCGGCAGCGTGGGCTTGAGCCTGGTGTTCATGGTGGCCTACTTCGCGCTGCTGCTGCTCTGCGGCCTGGGCGTGTTCCTCGGCATGCAGGCGGGCTCAGCGGTGCTGCTGGCCGTGGTGATCCTCGGCGGCATCGTCGCACTGCTGGTGATGGCCGCGCTGCAGGCGACGATGCAGGGCGTCTATTCCGCAGCCCTGTATCGCTACGCGACGAACAACGGCGCGCAGACACCGGGATTCGGGCCGGAGCTGATGCAGCAGGCGTTCAAGGTCAAAGGGTAAAGACCCTCACCCCAACCCTCTCCCACAAGAGTGGGAGAGGGTTGGGGTGAGGGCAGCTACTTCCCCAGCGCGGCCACGCACGCCGCCGCGCTTTCGTTGGAATAGTCGGTAAAGCGCCCATTGAGGCTCTTGCGCTGCCGCCATTCCCAGGGCGCCACGCGCTGCTCACGCGGGAGTTGCCAAAGACCGCGCTGCAGATCGCGAGCTGCCTTTTCATGCGCGCAGTAGGCCGGGTCGTCGGCGTACCGCCGGTAGGTCCACGCATAGCCGCGTTTCACCATCTCGGCGTTGACGTCGGTCCCGCCCATCCACAGACGCGCAACCAGGCGGTCGTAGCGGTCCTGCTCGTACGGCTCGACCTGCACCGCCTTGCCGAATACGAGGTCGGATAAACCTTGCTTCGCTGCCTTGCCGTACGGCTGCCCCATCTCCGGCGTATCGATGGCATGCAGCCGGATGCGGATCATCCCGGAAGCGAGCCGGATGTCGGCGGTATCTCCATCCACCACGCCGACGACGACGCCGTCGAGCATGGGGCTTTCGCGCGCCGGGGCCGCAATCACCGGCGGGTTGATCAAGGCCAGCAGCAGTAGCAGCGGGGCGAGGACGAGGCGCATGACGTCATGGTGCCCGGATCGCGGCGAATCTCAACACTTGCGCGGCAAATGTGTGAAGTCGGGAAAACCGTGCTGAAGGAGAATCGCCGGGCACGCGCACGGATGCGCGAGGTCGTCCAATGATGACTCGATGTCCGCAGAACAGCTCGCGGGCGCGCGCGCTTCGCATCGCAGTGTGGGCGTGGCATTTCAGCGTGGCGATGATCGGCACCGCGAACTCACAGGCCGAACCGGCATGCGCGTTCGACGGTCGCGAATCCTACATGCCCTGGGTGTTCCTCGGCTATGCGTGCGCCGGACATTGCCGCGAACACAAGGCCGGCTTCGCCTGGGCCGAGCGCAATGGCATCGGCAATCCGGTTGCTTGCGCCGGTCGAGAAGGCGGCTTCACGGAAGGCTGCCGGGCTTATGCCGAGTACGCCGTGACGGCCGAGCAGGCAGGTTTCGAATGGGCCGTCGAGAACGACCTCGCGAACGGCTGCGACTGCGGCGGGGCAGGGGACGCGTTCCGCGCTGGATGCGAGGCGTATCTGCGCGAAACGGGCGAGCCGCGCCACCCGCCACTCTGATCAGTTGAGATCTTTGTCCTTGTAGTACTTCGTGCCCTTCGCGGTCAGCTCGAGCGCAAGACTGTCACCGCTCAGTTGATACAGCCAGACACCCGGTGATACGGACAGGGCGCCCTGATACGCGGCTCCAGTGCTGCCGACTTTCGCCGAGGCGGTCGCCTGACCGCCAAGCTCCCATCCGGAGTTGATGAACGTGTTCAGCGCCTTCTCGGTCTCGAAGACCCAGACGAGCTTGAACTTCTTGACGCCGAAGCCCAGGCCCGCCTGAACTTCGGCCATTTTCATGTAGGTCGTGGCCTTGGTCTTGTTGTTGACGGCAACACCCGCGCCCGAGCCGCCGCCGGCCACGAGGATCTTCATCCCGAAGTTACTGAACGCGGCGTAACCTGCCGCCGACTCGACGGTCTTGCGCGCCGATGGCTGCGCCTTGTACAGGGCGGCGAGGACCTGTTGTGCCTGCTCGGCCACCTTCGCCTGCGATTCTGCCTTGCTTGCCGCGAACGTGATCGCGGGCGCCACCAGCGCGCACGCCATCGCCAATACCATTATTCGACGCTTCATGCTTTCTCCGGTCGGTTGAAATCGATTTGGGCCGGCGAATCATCGGCGCCGGTTAGCGCGTCCCGGCCAGGTAATTGTAACGGATTATTGGGAATAGGCCCCATGTCAGCGGCTTGGGAAGCAGGACCGCGGATCCTGGTTGTTTGCCGCGTGAGTCGCGCTTCTGGCGGTCCCCGGACGTCCGCCTGCCTCACTGTACTGGCCACAACACCCACATGCGCAACGGCTGCCGCATGCGACCGGCTTCGTCGGCGGCGTTGCCCTCCCACCCCCAGAAATAATCGGCACGCACCGCGCCGACGATCGCGCTGCCCGTGTCCTGCGCCAGCACGAGACGACGCAGCGGCCCGTTCGATAGCGGTTCGGTCGTGTCGATCCACGCGAGCGTGCCGTAAGGCACGCTCTTCGGATCGACCGCGATGGATCGCCCGGGTGTGAGCGGCACGCCCTGTGCACCGCGCGGCCCCAGCGCCGGGTCGGGCAACGGCTCCTCGCGAAAGAACACGTAACGCGGGTTCGACCACACCAATTCGTCGACCCGGCCCGGATTGCGCCGCGCCCAGTCCTTGATCGCGGGCCACGACGCCTGGCCGGCTGGCAGTTCGCCCTGGTCGATCAACCAGCGACCCACAGAGTAGTACGGCCGATCGTTGTTTCCTGCGTAGGACAGGCGCGTCATCCGCACGCTGCCATTCCGCTCCGCTATCCGCAGGCGGCCGGAGCCCTGGATGTGCAGCACCAGTGCGTCGAGCGGGTCGGCCACGTAGGCGATCTCGCGCCCACGCAAGGAAGCCTTTGCGGAAGGCAGCGTGTCGATTTCACGACGCGTCCAGTACGGGCGGCGCGACGCCAGGTCCGCCGGCACCCCATAGAGTGGGTAGCGGAATGCACCGCCCGGTTGGCGGCGGGCTTCGAACGACGGTTCGTAGTAGCCGGTGATGAGTCCTTGTGCCAGGCCTTGCGGCGACTCGACTCGATAGGGCCGCAGGTTCTGTACCAGCCAGACGCGCGTCTGCCCGTCGCCCCTTGGCGCGCTCCGTTGCGCCCGAGCGCACAGCGCAGCCCACTCCGGCGCCGGACGCTGGCAGCTGCGCAGTAGTGCCGGCCAGGCCTGCTGCAGCTTGTCTTCGTTCCAGCCAGGCAGTTCGCTCCACGCGACCGGCACCCAGCGCGACTGCTCGCGAGTGATTGTTCCAACGGATGGTTGAAAGGGTGTCGAGGTACAGGCGGCGAGTGCGGCGAGGATCGCCACGACGAGCCACCGGGCGGTCACCGCGAGCTTGTGCATGAAACGAAGGGTAGCACCCGGAATGAGCGAGAAGCCCTCACCCCAACCCTCTCCCGCTTGGTGCGGGAGAGGGGGTCGATCACCTCTCCCGCCGCAGCGGGAGAGGTCGGCCGCAGGCCGGGTGAGGGCTCGAAAGCTGCGGCAGGTTGTTGCGCATGCGCGATGAAGCGTTTCAATCGACGCCCCTCCCCCGGTAAGCTGCCCCGCGTGACTCTCGACGACCTCAGGCAAAACCGTAACCTGCTGTTCTGGGGCCTCCACACCCTGGGGTGGAGCGGCTATCTGATCACCCAGTACCTGGGTGCGCTGCTCTACGAGAAGCCGGGCGGCTACATGGCCGTCATTGCGATCGCAGCACTGGCCGGGTTCGTACTCTCGGCTCCGCTGCGCTATTTCTTTCGCTGGCTCTGGAACGAGCGCATGGTCGTGATCGTGCCGGGTGTGCTGGCGGCGGCCTGGGTCACCGCGCTCGCCTGGCGGGTCGTCATCAACTACTCGTATGCGAGGCTCGTCGAGGACTGGATGTCGAAGGAGCCATGGTACGGGATCTTCAGCGGCACCCTGAGTTCGACCTACCTGCTGGTGTGCTGGTCCGGCCTGTATTTCGGCATCAAGTACTACGAGACGCTGCAGGGCGAACGCGAAGCGGCGCTCAAGGCTTCGGCACTCGCGCAGGAAGCGCAGGTGAAGATGCTGCGCTACCAGCTGAACCCGCATTTCATGTTCAACACGCTGAACGCCATTTCCACTCTGATCCTGGATGGGCAGGGCAAGATCGCCAACCAGGCCGTGGGCCGGCTGTCGGACTTCCTGCGCTACACGCTCGACCAGGACCCGATGAAGAAGGTGACGCTGCGTCAGGAATTCGACGCGCTCAACCTCTACCTCGGCATCGAAAAGCTGCGCTTTGGCGACCGGCTGCGGCTGGAATTCGACATCGACGCGGAGGTCCAGCAGGCGCTGGTGCCCTCGCTCATCCTGCAGCCGCTGATCGAGAACGCACTCAAGTACGCCGTCGCGTCACGCGAGGAGGGCGGACGGCTCCGCATCACGGGCAGTCGTACCGAAGACGGGAAGTTGCAGCTGGTCGTGCAGGACGACGGCCCAGGGCTGCCGGTGGGCGTGGAACTCGGCAGCGGCCGGGGCGTAGGATTCCGCAATACGCGCGAGCGCCTCGCGGTGCTCTACGGTGACCATCAGACGCTCGCCGTGCGGTTCTCGCGCCCCGGACTCCGGCTGGAGATCACGCTGCCCTTCGAACGGGCCTCGCAACCATGACCATACGCACAATCATTGTGGACGACGAGCCGCTCGCACGGCGCGGACTGGAACTGCGGCTCAAGGACGTCGGCGACGTGGAGATCGTCGCGCAGTGCGCCAACGGGCGCGAGGCACTCGCGGCGATTGCGGACCTGGCGCCCGACCTGATGTTCCTCGACATCCAGATGCCCGGACTCTCCGGCCTGGACGTCGTGAAGCAGGTGCCGCAGGAGAGCATGCCGATGGTCGTGTTCGTGACGGCGTTCGACCGCTTTGCGATCGATGCGTTCGAGTCGCATGCACTCGACTACCTGCTGAAACCGGTGGACGATGAACGACTCGCGCACGCTCTTGAACGAGTGCGCGGAACGTGGCAACAGCGCCAGGCCGCCACGCAACGCGAGCAACTGATGGCGCTGCTTGCCGACCTCACCGGCAAGGGCGAACTCGACCCGGAGGTGCTCGCGGCCGCAACCGGCATGCCGGTGCGACGCTACGCCTCGATGCTGCCGATCCGCTCCGGCCGCGAGACGCTGCGCCTCGACGTCGCGACCATCGACTGGATCGATGCCGCCGGCGATTACATGTGCCTGCACGCTGGCGGCCAGACCCACGTGCTGCGCGCGACGATGAAGGAACTCGAGGACATGCTCGACCCGGCGGTCTTCCAGCGCGTGCATCGCTCGACCATCGTCAACCTGGCTCGGGTCCGATCGCTGCGGCCGCACGTCAATGGCGAGTGCTTCCTGCGGCTGCAGTCGGGGCAGGAGGTCAAGCTGAGCCGCAGCTTTCGCGACAAGGTGGAGATGCTGCTCGATCGATCGGGGGCGGCGCCGAAATCGGCCTGAGGAGCGGGTTTCCGCGTCGTGGCCGGCGGCGACGGGCAAGATCGCCGCCGTTCGGCTACCATGCGCCGGACCCACTGGAGCGCCTGTCCTGATTTTCAGCCGGCGAAAATCGATCGTCCTGTTCGCGCTGATTGCGCTCTTCCTGGCGCAGTCGGCCGCGCAGTTCCATGCGCTGACGCACCTGGGCGACCGTAGCGTCCCGGGTTCGCACGCGCCGCTTTGCACCGACTGCGTTTCGCACGCGCCGCTCCTCACGATGGCGGGTGGTGCGGCCGTCGTCCTCCTGCTGGCATTCCAGGCATACGCAGCCCTGCGGTCCAGCGAGTACCGTTCGCAGTGCGGCCGTACCTTCCGCCACGCGTTCCGCCCCCGGGCCCCTCCTCGTTGACTGGCCGATCCGCCTGATCGATGCGAGCCGTTGCAAGGCTCGCTTGCCAGCATTCAACGAGGAGATCCCGCATGGGACGTGCATCCCGATTCATTGAAATCACTGTGTGCGCGGCGTCGCTGCTGCCGGCGACGAGCCGGGCGGCAGATGACGTTGCCGCGCTGCGAGCCGAAGTCCAGGCCCTGAAGGCCGAATATGCCGATCGCGTGACGGCACTCGAGGCCCGCATCGACCAGCTCGAGTCGGCATCCGCAGCTGCGGCGACGGCGGCCGCCGAGCCGGCACCCGAACCGCCGCCTCCAGTGGTGGCCGCCCCTGCGCGCAACTCCTCCGCGTTTAACCCGTCAATCTCCGTGATCCTCACCGGTAACTACGCGGACCTGTCGCAGGACCCGGCCACCTATCACATTGCCGGCTTCATCCCGAGTGGCAGCGAGGCGGGACCGGGCAGCCGCAGTTTCAATCTCGGCGAGTCCGAGATCACGTTCGCCGCAAGCGTCGATCCCTACTTCACGGCAGTATTGACGGCAGCGCTGTCGGCCGAGGACTCGATCGGTGTCGAGGAGGCGTTCTTCCGCACGACCTCGCTGCCGGCAGGTTTGTCGGTGAAGGGAGGCCGGTTCTTCTCCGGCATCGGCTACCTGAACGAGATCCACGCGCACGCGTGGGACTTCGTCGACCAGCCGCTCGCCTACCAGGCCTTCCTCGGCGGCCAGTATGCGCAGGACGGCCTGCAGGTGAAGTGGCTCGCACCGACCGACGTGTTCCTGGAGTTCGGCGCCGAGACCGGCAACGGCAATGCGTTTCCCGGTACGCGGCTCGAGCGCAACGGCGCGAACGGGGCGGCGCTGTTCGCGCACGTCGGCAGCGATATCGGCGATACCATCGGCTGGCGCGCTGGCATCTCGTGGCTGGACCAGCGGGCTGAGGGCCGGACCTACGACGACGTGGACAGCGCCGGTCTCCCGGTGACCAATGCGTTTACTGGTACATCGCGCACCTGGACCGCCGATGCGACGCTGAAGTGGATGCCGGCCGGCGACCCGCTGCGCCGCGGTCTGAAGCTGCAGGCCGAGTACCTGCAGCGCACCGAAGACGGCGACCTTTCCTATGACGTCCACGGCGCAGGCTTGCAGGGCAACTATCACAGCAAGCAGACCGGCTGGTACGCACAGGCCGTCTATCAGTTCATGCCTCGCTGGCGCGTCGGGCTGCGCTACGACCAGCTCGATTCCGGGACGACGCGCATCGGCCTCGTCCAGGACGGAGAACTCCTCGCCAGCGACTTCCCGTTGCTGCTGAGCGCGTCGCCCAGTCGCGTCACCCTGATGTTCGACTGGAGCCTGAGCGAGTTCTCGCGCTTGCGCGCCCAGTATGCGCTGGACGACGCGCGGGATGCCGAGCGCGACCGGCAACTGCTGCTTCAGTACATCTATGCGATCGGCGCCCATGGCGCCCACAAGTTCTAGGAGACCGACCATGAACCGATTCATCAAGAGTGCGTGCATCGCCCTGGCACTCGTATTCGCGCTGCCGGCGCACGGGGCGATCAAGGTGCTCGCCACTACCGCCGACTGGGGCGCGCTCGTCACCGAACTCGGCGGCGACAAGGTCAACGTCTACACCGCGACCAATGCCCTGCAGGACGTCCACCAGGTCGATGCCAAGCCCAGCCTCGTTGCACGTGCCCGCACGGCCGACCTGGTAGTCGCGAACGGCGCCGAGCTCGAGATCGGCTGGCTGCCGGTGCTGCTGCAGGAATCGGGCAACTCGCGCATTCAGCCCGGCGCGCCGGGCTATTTCGAAGCGACCTCGGCGCTGCGCCTGCTCGATATTCCAACCGCCGTCGACCGTTCGATGGGCGATGTCCATCCACTGGGCAACCCGCACGTACAACTCGATCCGCGCAACATCGCAGCGGTCGCCAAGGCGCTCACCGCCCGCCTCGCGGAACTCGACGCGCCGAATGCAGCCTACTACCAGGCTCGCGCTGTTGATTTCCAGGCTCGCTGGCAGCAGGCGCTCACGCGTTGGAGTGCGATCGCCGCACCGCTCAAGGGCTTGCCGGTGGTCGTGATCCACAAGGACCAGACCTACCTGATTCGCTGGCTCGGCATGAAGGAACTGGCGTCCATCGAGCCGAAGCCCGGCGTGCCCCCGAGCGCCGGCTACCTCGCGGACCTCGTGACGCGGCTCGGTGCCGCCCCGCCGAAGCTGATCATGCGCAACGCGTACAACGACCCGAAGGCGGCCGAGTGGCTGTCCGAGCGCATCAAGCTACCCGTGGCCACGCTGCCGTTTTCGGTGGGCGGCACCGCCGGCGCGAAGGATCTCTTCGGTCTGTTCGACGACACCCTCAATCAGTTGCTGGCCGGTGCGAAATGAACGACATCTCGGCGGATCTGAGCATCCTGTGGCCGGCTCTCGTTGCGGGCCTGCTGGTCGTCGTGTCGCACGTGCCGCTCGGCCAGCAGGTGCTGAGGCGCGGAATCGTGTTCATCGACCTCGCCATCGCGCAGG
>Ga0315287_10002646_pt1 | contig 17054 bp, 13 predicted proteins | sample YL17G11_0_MG_FD_205037 | JGI IMG/M metagenome (GOLD analysis project Ga0315287, IMG submission 205037) | Sediment microbial communities from Yellowstone Lake, YNP, Wyoming, USA - YL17G11_0 | ecosystem: Environmental > Aquatic > Freshwater > Lake > Sediment | place: USA: Wyoming | collected...
CCATGAGACCCAACAGCGGCCCGACGCGCACGAGGATACGGGTGCGCTCGAGGCGCCGGATGGTGAAGAACTCGTATTCCTGCAGCAACTTGAGCGGCTTCTCGGCCAGACGCTGCGTCTGATAGTTGCGGATCAGGTCGAAAAGGAAGCGCGCCACGACGATCGAGTAGTTGTTCTCCTGCAGGTAGCGATAAGCGCGCCGCGGCCGGTCGTTGTAGAAGGCGTCGCGCGCCTTCAGAGTGCGGATCTCAAGCGCCTCGAGGTCGCGGTAGCGAAAGCGCTGGTAGGCCTCATACAGGAAGTAGCCGAGCTCCACCAAGACCCAGACGAGACAGGCGAGAGTCAACAGGAGTATCGGATAGAAGAGGATCCTGGCGGCCTCGTATACGACCGCTTCGATGTCGCCGGCCAGGCTCGCTGCTATTAGGAACTGCACAGTCTGTCTCCCTCTGGACTAGCTGAGTGCGTTATCCACCGGCGGCGGTCGTGCCGCCGCCGAACCTGTTCCGGAGCCGCTGCAGGGCCGAGCCGCCGCCGGCCAGGACCTTGCCGCGTGAGGCGCCGGCAAGCCGGCCGTCGAGCCGTCGGCGAGCCGCGTATGAGGCCAGGGCGCCGATAGGCACCAGCGCGACCAGCACGGCGCCCAGCAACGTCGGCCCCCATCCGCCTCCGCCCGACGTGCCACCGGGGACCGGCGAGCCGCTGGTCGACGGGCTCGGAGACGGGCTGAGCCATGGGGAGGCCGAATCGGTCGGATAGGGGCCTGGTGAGTACGTGGTGCTCGTCGCCGGCGGCGTCAGCGTTGTGGGCGGCTGGGTGTGAGACGCTGCCGGGGTGGTCGGCGGCGGCGGGCTCGTCGGCGGCGGGCTCGTCGGCGGCGGGCTCGTCGGCAGCGGGCCGGGCGTGCTCACGTGCACCGTGAATGTGTGCGTGGAGGTCTTGGAGTTGCCGGCCCGGTCGGCGATCTTGATGGTGACCGTGTGCTGGCCGCTGGTGAGGTTGGTGAGCTTGAGCGTGAGCTTCGAGGAACCGATGACCGCCGGGCCAGTCTTGGACTTGCCGTCGACGGTCACCCCGATGGCGCCCACACTGATGCCGGTGCCGCCCTCGTTGTCCCGGTACGTGGCTGTGACCGTGACGCTGCGCGTGTGGAATACCGCCCCGCTGGCCGGCGCGAAGGACCTGAAGATCGGCTGCCAGCGCGGCTTGAAGGGGTCGCTGACGCGGTACACGGGGAGGAATTTCTGGCTGTAGCCGATGAGGCTCACGGCGGTGGTCAAGAGCGCGTTGCTGCTCACGCCCTTACGGTGCTGGAAGGCTCCGGACTTGAGCTGCAAGGACTTGAGGAAGGTGAGCGGTGTGGCGCTCCCCTTGGTCCAGCCGGCGAGATCGCCGTCGGCGGCCATCTTGGCCTGGATCGCCCAGCTGGTCGACTCGGCGTAGGCGTGGGAGTCGCCCTTGGTGTACTGAAAACCGGCGTTGGCGAGCTGCCGCGCCGTCAGGTAGTCGAGCGCGTTGTTGATGACAGCGGTAGAGCCCGCACCGGCGTGCAACGCCAGGACAGCGAGCGCCGTGTCTTCGGTGTTCTCGTCGGCGGTCTCGAGCCCGGGCTGAGGGGCGAAGCCGCCGTCGGCGTATGGCTTGGTCTCGAGCCAGTCGACGGCGTTTCCCATAGCTGACCCGCTCTCGCCGGCCGCCTTGAGCGCCAGGATCGCCCAGCCTGTGGTGCTGATCGAATAGAGCATGCGGCTGCCCGAGGTCTGCGGCGAATAGTGGCCGTCGCCGTCGAGGGGGCCGTTGTAGGCATTCATCTTGGCCACGAGATCGAGGTGTCCGGTGCCGGCGTTGTAGACGAGGTCGAGCCGGCCGGCGGCGCGATAGGCGAGGATGCACTTGGCGTAGAACGCAGGCGGGTTGAACGGCTGGCTGGCCAGAGCCACTGCTTCGAGATTGAGGCTCTGCATAAAGGCGATCGGGCTCTTGCCGCCGCTCTTCCACTGCACCGGCGCCTCGCTGCCTGCGGCGATGGCGAGGATCGCCCACGGGGTAGCGTAGGGGTCGGCGTTCGCCGACGATTGCGAGAAGCCACCGGCGCTCCGCTGCTTGGCGTGCAGGAAGTCGAGCCCGTGCGTGATCGCCGACGGTCGCGCGGCCAGCGCGGCGCCGGGAGTCAGTAGCACGACACACACGGCCAGCACGGTGGCCGGCCAAAGCCTTCTCATCTTGGCGGCTCCTCCCGCCGCGCAGCGGCGGCGTGGACCAGGGCGCTCGAACGAATACCTATCATACCAACCCGCGGCGGCGGCGCTGCAACGAAGAGCTTCGTGGGCGGCGGCGGGCGCCGGAGGTCCGCCGCCCACGATGGTCTGCGCACCTTGGAAGAGACGCAGTGGAGCAAGCGGTGGTTCACGGATCGCAGCGTTCCGGTGTCTCCCGCCACGCAAAGTCCCTGCATCGGCGGCATAGGTCATTCGTCTAGAAGGGGGTCGCAGCCCTTATTCCGTGTGGACAAGCGGTCGATACAAAGAATGTATGAGAGCGACGGCAGGTGAGTGAGATGGGCGGAGACAACAACCTCGAGTTCTTCGGCGTGACGATCAAGTGCAAGAGTCCGCACCTGGCGGCGCTGCTCAACAGCAGCGTGACCGAAGACGTCGTCGTCGTGGGCAAGCGGGCCGTCGATGCGCTGGGAGCCGATGTGTGGGGCGGCGAGCCGGAGGCCGAGCCGAAGAGCGAGGCTGACGAGCGCGACGACGTCCTCTCGATGATCTGCGAAGCCAACTAGGCGGGATACCGGCGCGGTCCTTCTTGCGGCGCGTCGGTCTCGTCGCGCAAGGTCAGGGCAGGGGCGGGGCGAAGTTGTATCCTACGTATCGCCATGGCCGGGCTCCTTTCCATCATCATTCCGGTGTTCAACGAGGCCGACAGCCTCGAGCCGCTGCATGCCGAGATAGTCGCGGCCGTGGGTGGCCTGGGCCGTTTCGAGGTGCTCTACGTAGACGACGGCTCGACCGACGCCTCGCTGGCCGCCATGGAGCGGCTCGCCGCCGCCCATGACAACGTGCGCGTGGTGAAGCTGCGCCGCAACTTCGGCAAGGCGACGGCGCTCACCCAGGGCTTTGCCGAGGTGCGCGGCGAGGTGATCGTGACCATGGACGGCGATCGCCAGGACGACCCGGCCGAGATCACCAAGCTCATCGCACCGCTCTCCGCTGGCTTTGACCTGGTCTCGGGCTGGAAGCAGCGGCGCCAGGATCCGATCACCAAGACCCTGCCCTCACGCTTCTTCAACTGGACCGTGCGAAAGTCGACCGGCCTGGCCCTGCACGATTTCAACTGCGGCCTGAAGGCATACCGTCGCGTGGTCGTCGACAGCATCCACGTCTACGGCGAACTTCATCGCTACATCCCCGTGCTGGCCAACGACGCCGGCTTTCGCGTCACTGAGGTCAAAGTCACCCACCGGCGACGCGTGGCCGGCTACTCCAAGTACGGCTGGCGTCGCTACATGCGCGGCTACCTTGACCTGTTCACGGTGCTCTTCCTGGGGCGTTACCGCCACCGTCCGCAGCACCTCTTCGGCGCCCTGGGAACGCTCATGGCGGTCATCGGAGTCGGGATCGACGTCTACCTGCTGGTGACCAAGATCCTCGGCCAGGCGATCGGTAGCCGGCCGCTGTTCGTCTTCGCCAATCTGCTCATCGTAGTCGGGGTGCAGCTCTTCTCGGTCGGGCTGGTGGGCGAGCTGTTCACTTTCGCCCGGGCGCGCGAGGGACGCGACGAGTTCGAAGTCGAGCGGGTCATCGACGCGGCGGCGGCGCGGACCGCGCTCGGACCCGACGGCACGCAGGCGGCGCTGGCGGCGGCAGCGGCGCGCGAGTTCGACGCCGGGCCGCTGCCCGAAGAAGCCGCCGCCCGGGCGCGCCGCGAGACGGAACGCCGCGAGCGTGCCGCACGCGGCGCCGCGACGCCGCTTCAAGGACCGCTCGACGAGCCGCTGTCTGAAGCGATCGTGCGCCGGGCGCGCCTCAAGGCCGAAAAGCTGGCCGCCGAGGCCGAGCGCACGATGGGCGGCGAGCTGAGCCTGGCCGACGTCGCCGAGCAGGACGCCGAAGAGGCCCGCCGGCAGCGGCGCGGCACGCAGGACCCGGCCGGCGCCTGACTACATGGCACTGCGCGTCGCCTACTTCGGCACCTACGACCCGACGTACGCGCGCAACCGCGTGCTGATCGAGGGCTTGCGCGCGGCGGGGGCGACGGTCGACGAGTTCTGCGCGCCTTTGCCCGACTCGCTCTCGGCCGCGAGGCTGGCTACGGCGGCGGGCGCGGGCAAGCTCGTTTGCGAGCTTGCCCGCGCCCATCTCCGCCTCATGCTGCAGCATCGCCGTGATCTGCGCATCGACGTGGCGCTGGTCGGCTATCCGGGTCACCTGATCGTCCCCTTCGCCTGGGTTCTGGCGCGCTACCGCCGGGCGCTGCTGGTCTTCGACCCGCTGGTGTCGTTGTTCGACACGTTCGCCGGAGATCGCGCCCTGGTGGCCGGACAGAGCGCCGCCGGCAAGGCGGCACGGGCCGCCGATCGGGGAGCCTTCGGCCTGCCTGACGTCGTGCTGGCCGACACCGCCGCCCAGGCCCTCTACTATCGAGACGACCTGGGAGTCGCGGGACGCAAGATCGAGGTCGTGCCTGTGGGGGCGCTGCCGGGGGCCGCGGCCACCGGCAGCGCCCGATCGCCGGCGGTCGGTGACCCGCTGGTGGTGCTGCAGTACGGCAAGTGGAGTCCGCTGCACGGCGTCGAGACGGTGCTCGACGCCGCTGAGGCGCTTCGTGACGAGCCCTTCCGCTTCGTGCTCGCCGGCGAAGGGCAGTTGTCGGCGGGGGGGGGCGCCCCCGGGGGGCCCCCGCCCCCCCCCCCCCGCGGGGGGGACCCGGGACCGGGGGCCCCCGGCCGGGGCGGGGCGGGGGGTTGGGCGGGGGGGCGCGGCCCCCCCCGCCCCCCCCCCCCCCGCCTCACCAACGTCGAGCTGACCGGTCAGCTGTCGACCGGCGAGTTGCGGAGACGTGTGCTGGCCGCTGACATCTGCCTGGGCGTCTTCGGTGGCTCGCAGAAGGCGGCCCGCGTCATCCCCAACAAGGTCTACGACGCCCTGGCCGCCGGTCGTCCGCTGGTCACGCGCTATTCGACAGCGGCACGCGAGTTGCTGGCCGACGACGTGACGGCGCTCCTGGTGCCGCCCGCCGACGGCGCCGCCTTGGCGGCCGCGCTGCGTCGCCTGTGCGACGAGGGCGAGCGCGCTCGTCTGGGCACCGCCGGTCTGGCGCTCTACCGCGAGCGCTGCACGCCCGGGATCATCGGGGTGCGGCTGCTGGCCGCCCTGGAGGCACGCCGATGACCGACCCGCTCACGGGCGGCGGCCAGTCTCGCGCTCCGCACCACACGCTGACCCGGGTGATCCAGGTCGTCTTCATGGTCGCCGTGGCCGTGGTCATCGTCCTCCTGCTGGCCCGCTCGTGGAGTCAGGTGAGCAGTTTTGATTGGCAGCTGCGGCCGCTGCCGCTTCTGGCGGCGACAGTCTGCTTTATCGCCTACTACGCGCTGGGCGCCCTGTTGTGGTGGCTGATCCTGCGCGCCTTCGGTCTTCCCGGCAAGCTCACGCAGGCGGCGGCGGTGTGGGGCAAGTCGATCCTCGCCCGCTACCTGCCGGGCACGGTCTTCATGTTCGCCGGACGTCTCTGGATGAGCGTTCGTCAGGGCCTCGCGCCTGAGCCGGTGAGCGCCGCCATGATCTACGAGCAGGTGCTCGTAGTGGGCGGCGCCCTGCTGACCGCGGCCGTCCTCTTCCCCTTCTGGGAGTACGAGCGCACGGTCACCGCCTGGAGCCTGCTCGGAGTCCCTCTGGTGCTGATCGGGCTGCATCCGCGCGTCTTCGTGCCGCTGGCCGGCTGGGGTCTGCGGTTGCTGCACCGGCCGCCGCTGCAAACGGTGATGACCTTCGGCAACGTGTGCCTGCTGCTCGTCTACACGGTGGTCGTCTGGCTCATCGGCGGCCTCGGTTGCTGGCTGACGGCGGCGGCGGTCACCGACGTGAGCGTCGCCGCCCTGCCGGTGATCACGGTGGCCTTCGCGCTGGCTTTCGTGGCCGGTATGGTAGCGTTTCTGGTCCCGAGCGGGATCGGTGTCCGCGAGGGCGTGCTGGCCGCGGCCACCGCCGGCGTGTTGGCCGGGGGCGCGGTGGCCCTCGCCTGGGCGCTGCTCCTGCGTCTCTGGCTCACGCTGGTCGAGCTCGCGTTCGTGGCCGTCGTCACGGTGCTCGAGTGGGCGACGCGCGACCCGGCAGCCGGGGACCGGCACGACCACCGAAGCGACGGCATGAAAGAGACTCCATGAGCGCCACGCGCAAGAGCAAGAAGGAGAGAGCCGAAGAGGCGGCGGCGATCGACGCCGCCGCCCTCGCACGCCGCTACGCCCGCTACGTGATCATCGTCATGGTCGTCTTCGCCGTCGTGCTGGCGATCCTCTCGATCCAGCGCCACCGTGACTTCAAGAGCGCGCGCTTCGACGTGGGCATCATGACCCAGACGGTCTACAACACCGCTCACGGTCGCATCCTCGAGGCGACCACCGCCGACGGCCGGCAGGCGTCGCGGCTGGGCTCGCACGTCGATCCCATCCTGGCCCTGTTCGCGCTGCCCTGGCTGGTCTGGCCGAGTCCCGTGATGCTGCTCGTCGCCCAGGCGTTGCTCGTCGCCCTGGCGGCCTGGCCCGCCTACCGCTTGGGGCGACGTTTCCTGCGTGACCCGCGGGCCGCGTTCATCATGGCCGTGGCGCTGCTGCTCTATCCGCCCACGCAGCGGGCGGTGCTCGACGGGTTCCACCCGGTCACCCTGGTGCTGCCCTTCCTGCTGTTCGCCTTCCTCTATCTCGAGGAGGACCGGCCCTGGGTGGCGCTCCCCTTCCTTCTGCTGGCCGGCCTCTGCAAAGAGGAGATCCCCCTGCTCCTGGCGATGATGGGTCTGTACTTCGCGCTGCGCAAGCGTCGCTGGTGGCCGCTGATCATCACTGCCGTGGCGGTCGCCTGGTTCGTGGTCGCCGTGGCCGTGGTGATCCCGCACTACCAGGCCGGCGGCAGCCCGTTCGTGGAGCGCTACTCCGACTACGGCTCCAGCACCGGCGAGGTCGCCAGGAACGTCTTTCTCAAGCCCGGCCAAACGGCCGGAGACCTTCTCTCGCGCTCCAACTTGGGCTATCTGAACGCTCTGCTCTGGCCGCTCGGCTACACGCCGCTGCTCAGCCCGCTCACACTGCTTATCGCGGCGCCGGAGTTCCTCATCAACGGGCTCTCCACGCACGCTTTCCAGCGCTCGACCGCTTTCCACTACGTGGCCACCGAGATCCCCTTCCTGTTCGTAGCCTCGTTGCTGGGTATCGCCCGCTTGCGTCGCTGGCTCGAACGTCGCCGCGCCGCCGGAAGAGCGAGCCTTGGCGCGCGACTCGAGCGGCGTCTCTCGGTGGTGACCCTGACGGCGGTGGTACTCGTCATCACGGCGGCGGCGAACTACATCGACGGGCCGCTGCCGTTCTCTCTGCCCGGGGCGCGTTTCTCGGGCGTCGACTATCGGGTGGGGAGCCATTCGCTGGTGCTTCGGGAGGCGGTCGCCATGATCCCCGAAGGCGACGACGTCGCGGTGAGTACCGCCAATGTTACCGGGGGGCATCTCTCGGAGCACCGAGTGGTGTACAGCTTCCCCTCCTTCGAAAGCGCCGACTGGGTGATCGTCGATCAGTCGCGGCCGTTCGTCTTCGACAAGGAAGACATCATCAAGCACGACGAGGCTTTGGGACGGCTGGTGCTCAACCAGGGCTTCCAGAGCGTCTATGCGCGCGACCAGGTCTACGTGTTCAAGAAGGTCGCCGACGGGCCGGTGGCGCCGCCGCCGGCCGGGGGAGCGCCGCCGCTGCCGGGCGGCTCATCGACTCCGTAGTCCGGTGGCGCGACCCTGCCCGCATCTCTCCCGGACCCCGCCTTGCGTGACTAGGCGACCCAGCTGAAGACGGCGAACTTGCCGGTCAGCAGCACGAGTCCGATCAAGAACACCACCGAGATGACGACGCGCGTCCGCGGGCGCTCGTCGGTGTACAGGGCGATGCTGATGAACAGGGGGAAGGCGGCCAGCACAAAGCGCGGCATCGACAGGAGCGGCTGAAAGCGAGCCGGGAAGAGCAGCGGATAGCCGACGGCGGCGATGGCAAAGGCGCTGTAGGCGACCGGCAGGCGCCGCAGGCCGTACCAGATCGCCAGGCCGGCGATGGCCAGTGCCGTCAGGTTCATGAGGTTGGCGTAGGCGAGAGGCATCACGGAGGCGGCGTTAGGCGCCGGCCAGTAGAGGTGGTGGGTCTGGCGCGAGATCACCTGGCGCAGTCCCTGGGTCGCCGACTGCAGCCCCCGCCAGATGGCCGTCGTGGGAACCAAGAGCGACCGGTGCCACTGGTCCTGTACCTGCGCAAACAGCAGCGGCCGGCCGAAACCCAGGCTCAGGTAGGCCATCCAGACCATCAGTCCTTCGACCACCATGAGCAGTGAGGCCGACTGGGCGTCGATGCGGCGCAGCTTCCAGTCGCGCTGTTCGAAGTAGCAGACGGTCATCGGCACGAGCAGCAGGAATCCGACGCTGCGGGTGAGCACGGCCAGAAGCCCTGCCAGGCCGGCGAGCTTCCAGCGCTCTTCCCGGGCCCACATGATGCAGGCCACCGACAGCATGAGGAAGAGCGACTCCGAATAGACGGCCTGCCAGTAGAAGGCGGTCGGGAAGATCGAGATGAACCACACCGTGCGGTAGGCGACGCGGTGGCCGAAGTCGCGCGCCACGAGCCGGTATAGCAGCCAGACGGCGACGAAGAAGCAGACGAGCGAGATGAGCATCCCCGAGATCACGAGGTTGTTGCGGAACGGTACTCCCAACCAGCGCACGAGCAGCGGGTAGAGGGGGAAGAAGGCGACGCTGCCGTCGCTGGCGGTGTAGCCGTTGCTGGCGATCTTGATGTACCAGACTCCGTCCCAGTGGGCCCAGGGATTGAACAGGTGTCCGAGCGTGCCCTTGAACGGCTCGGCGAGGCGGGGCAGGCGCAACGCCCACGAGGCCGGCGGCATCTTGACCGTGTAGGTCGTGACGGCGGCGATCGCAAAGATGCCGAGTCGCGAGACCAGGGCGACCAGCAGGGCGCGGCGCAGGAGACTGCGAGGCTCAGGTAGGTCGGTCGCGGGTTGCGGGATCGCGGCTGTGGTGGGCTCGCTCACCGGTGATGTCGGTGGGCCGCCGGGGCGGGCGTGCCTAGCATGTCGCACGGCTCACCGCGAGACTCAGGACGGGAGGGCGTCGAAGACGCCGGCGTCGCGCAGGCGGTCGGCGAGCGCGGCGCGCAGGTCCGAGGCGGCGCGGTCGGCGGCCGGCTTGTCGGCCGCCCAGACGGTGACTCGCAGGTGCGCGCCTTCGAGGTCGAGGCCGGTCACCGTGAGGCTGGGCTCACGGCCGATGGCGTCGTCGTTAGAGCGCGCCGCCTCCTTCAGGGCCAGGCTCGAGACGTCGGCGAGCGCGGCGGCGGGCGGGACGACAAAGTCGACCGCCGCCGCGCTCACCTCGTCAACGATCGTGTAATTGTGCACGATGGTGCTCGCGAGCTGCTCGTTGGGGATCACCACGCGGCGGTTGTCTGAGGTGCGGATGTACGTGTAGGTGAGGCCGACCTCCTCGATCGTGCCGCTGACATCACCGAGAGTGACGTGGTCGCCGAGGCGCACCGGCTGCGTGATGGCGATGGCGATACCGGCCAACGGGTTGGCGAGCGCCGAGCGCGCGGCGATGCCCACGACCACGGCCGTGAATGCGGCGGAGGCGAGCATGGCGCGGGCCAGCCCGCCGACCTGTGGCAGCTGGAAGAGGGCGATCATCGTGCCCAGGAAGATGATCGTCGCGACGATCAGCCGCCGGGCGAGGCGTAGTCGGGTCTTGCTGGCCGGCGGCAGGTTCTTGGAGAGGCGGCGCGTGACGCCGCCGCCGCGGCTGGCCAGAGTCCAGTCGACGATCCAGGCGACGATCAGCGTGGCGATGAAGTAGACGACGGCGCGCAGCCAGTCGCTCCCGCTCCAGCTCACGCTCGCGAGGATCATGGGGTGGTCGTCGGGGATGGTGACGCTTGCGACGGCGAGGTGTCGGCCGGCGTGGGCGAAAGGGGAGCGCTCATCGACGCCGGCAGGTCGTTGCGCACGTCGTAGAGCACCTCTCCGGTGCGGTAGTCGAGCAAGCCGATGACGGTATCGGTGTCGTTGCGGCCGATCGTGCCGCGCACCTGCCAGACGAAGTCGTAGGTCGGCGTTACCGTCGTCGTGATGTCGTCGCCGAGGACGTCGTGCGTGAACGTGTAGGGCTCTCCCTCCTTGAGGAAGAGCACTCGTACCTCGCCGACGTCGAGCAGCGGCCCCGGCCAGATCTTCTCGGCCTCACGAAGCGCATCGCCGGACGTCTTGAGCCTGGCGTCGCCGGGAACGGTGAGCGCCGTGAAGGCGAAAGACCAGCTCTTCCAGGGTTGGTAGAGAAAGGCGACGTTCTGAGGCGACGCCGTGTAGCGAAAGGCGACCAGCGACGGAAAGTAGAAGACGAACGCCGCCACGCACACGACGACGGTCACCCAGAAGCGCTTGCTGAGGTTCCTGAACATGGCGCTGCGAGTCTATCCCATCAACTCGCGCTGGTAGAGGTCGGGAAAGACCGAGACGTTCGCATAGATGTCTCGCGCCGACATCTCCATCTGCCTGTAGTAGCCCTCGTCGTAGAACGGATTGAGGTGCATGAGGATGAGTTCGCCGACGGCCGCCTTGGCGGCCAGATAGGCGGCCTGGCGGGCCGAGGTGTGGCTGGTGTAGGCGGAGCGCACCAGCTCGCTCTTGGCCGGGTCGCCTTCTTCGACACCGTCGATCCAGGCCTCGTGCAGAAGCACCTCGGCACCCTGGGCGAAGGCCGCTGTCTCGAGGTCGAAGACCGTGTCGGTGGCCAGCACGAGATCGTCGTCGAGCCGGTAGGCGACGGAAGTATCGGCGTGGTTCTGTGCCCGGGTCGTGACGATGTGGCCGGCGACGCGGTTCTCTCCGGGTTCGACTGCCGCCACGCTGACGCCTTCGAGCTCGGCCCAGGGCCGCGGGTTATAGGGCGGACGGATCAGCTCGGCCAGGGTCTTCTCGGGGTCGAGACCGGTGAGCGCCTGCGAAGGAGCGTGCACGGTCAGCTTGCGGCCTGCGAAGATGCCCGGCAGGTAGGCGAGGCCGCAGACATGGTCGAGATGGTAGTGAGTGAGGAAGAGGTGGACCTCGGTGGCGTCCCTGAACATGGCATCGCACGGCGGTTCGAGCAGGCGGCTCAGGCCGGTGCCGGCGTCGAAGAGGAAGAGCGCCCGGTCGTCGTTCATCGCGACGCAGGTGGTCTGGCGGTCGGCCGAGGGGATCCAGCCCTGGGTGCCCATCAGTGTGAGCCGCATGGCAGCCTCCGTGATCGGGGTGGGGCACGGCGGGGCGGATGCCCCGCCGCGCCCCACCCACACTACTGTGCGCATGCAACGGCGCACACGCTGGTACAATAGTATCCAGAAGCCACGGCCATGGCGCTTTCAGGAGCGGGGGTCATGAAGACCACTCTGGCGGCCGCCATCGAGGCGGTCACGCTCGAATCACCCGCCGACCAGGTCTGGGGACCGCTGGTCACCGATCTGGGCGATGTCGTCGCGGGCGCCGATAGCGCCCCGTTTCTCGCCGCACTCGAAGCGCAAGCACATCTGCTGGCGCATCGGCGCATCTTGGGCATGGGCGCGGTGTTCGAGGGCCTTCGAGTTGGGTTCGCGAGCTTTGTGGGGGCGCTCGAAACGGCCTCGCCGGGCGAGGCGGCAGAGGCGGCGAGCCGTCTGACCGGCCTCGAGAGCGAGGCCCTGATGTGCGCCGGCATCGGCTACGCGCGGGGGCTCGAAGAAGCTGTCGAACAGCTTTCCGGCCAGGTCGACTACCTGAGCCCCGAAGACCCCCTTACCGGGGTCATGAAGGAGAGCGAGATCGTGCGTCGCCTGGGGCTCGAACTCGACCGCTGCCGGCGCATGGAGATCTCGCTGGGTCTCACACTGGTCGGCGTCGACTGCCTCAGCGCCGTTCGCCGCCAAGGCGGTCCCGGCGAGTCGGACGAGTTTCTGCGTCGGGTCGCCCGCCTGCTTGGCGACAGCCTGCGCCAGTACGACGCCATCGGCCGGCGCGGCGACGAGGCCTTTCTCGTGGTTCTACCCGACGTCAGCCGGCGCGGCCTGCAGGCCGTCATGGAGCGTTTTCGCAACGACTTGGCCGACGAATGTCCAGCGGTCCTACACGCCCACTTCAGCTTCGCGTTGGCGCACCTCGACTACTTCGACCTGGCGGCCGGCGAGATGCTGGCGCAGCTCGAGGGTGGCTTGGCGCGGGTGCGGTCGGGCGATGACCCGATCGTCTGGGTCTAGCTAGTCGCCGCTGTCGTCGCCCGTCCACTCGCGCGCGATCGCCGTCGCGGCGCGTACCATCTGGCGCTCGTTGGGGTAAGTCATGCGGTCGAGCGCTCCGTCGACGGTCAGCCATACTGCCTCGGCGACCTCGTGGTCGTGCAGGGACGGGTCGCCGCCGGTGGCTCGCATGAGGTAGAAGTGCACCGTCTTGTGCACGCGAGTCTCGTCGCTGCGAGAGTAGAACCAGTAGTCGATGATGCCCAGATCGGCTTCGACCACACCGTCGATGCCGGTCTCTTCGCGCACTTCGCGCAGAGCCGCCATCTCTTCGGTCTCGCCGACTTCGACCTGGCCCTTGGGCAGCGCCCAGATGGTGCGCCCTACGGGGTTGATGATGCAGAGTTCGAGGTCGCTGCCGGCACCTGGGCGAACGATGATGCCGCCGGCGGAGACCTGTTGCCTGACCTCCACGGGGAGACCCCCTGTTCGTAGGAGGAGAAGCGCGGCCGGTGATCGCCTTGCGGTCGCGATGCGCCTGTCCGCTCCTCCGCTGTGCTGTCGCTAGTATATCGTTGCCACAAGTCGCGCCGGGCCGTTCGGGGAGTCTGGTGCCGGGGAGGTGGGCCGCTCTGTTCGCCGCCATTGGCAGGTTCGCGTATCGCCACAGGCTGGCCATCGTGCTGGTCTGGCTGGCGGCGTTCCTGCCGTCGGTCGGAGAGAGGTAGGGAACAGATGTTCGCGGCTCTGGGCAGGCTCGCGTATCGCAGGCGCTGGTGGGTGCTGGCGGTGTGGGCGGCGACCGTCGTCGCCGCCCTGACCGCCAGCACCCGTCTGAGCGGCGAGTTCAAGAGCAGCGCCTTCGTCGATCCCGGAGCTCCATCGCAGAAGGCCCTGATGCTTATGCAGGAACGCCTGCACAACGGCATGTCACGAGTGACGATCGTGTTCGGCAGCGACACGCTCGAGGCGCGCTCCGCCGAGTTCCAGGCGGCGCAGGCGGCAGCGTTGGCGGGCTATACCGAACAGGCCTTCCCCGAGCTCAACTCGGTGCAGACCTACGCCTCGACGGTCGACGATCGCTTCATCTCGAAAGACGGTCATGAGTCGCTCGTCTGGCTGGTCTTCGACCTCCCCGTCGACGAGCTCGAACAGCGGGTGCCCGGGATCAAGGCCGCCCTGCGCCCCTCACCCCTGACGACCCACGTCACCGGCGAGGCGGCCGTGATCCGCGACCTCGAGGTCATCTCGACCGACGACGTGCGCCGGGCCGAGTCGGTGCTCTTCCCCGTCGCACTGCTGCTCCTGCTGCTGATCTTCGGCTCGGTGTTCGCCGCCGTGCTGCCGATCGTCGGTGGCGGCTCGGCGGTGGCCGTCACCTTGGGAGTGCTGGCGCTGCTGGCGCCGCATCGCGATCTCTCGGCCTTCACAGTCGGCGTGGCCGTCCTGCTTGGGCTTGGCGAGGGAATCATCTACTCGCTGCTCATCGTGAGCCGCTTTCGCGAGGAGTTGCGTAGCGGCCGCATGGTCCCCGACGCCGTCGAAGAGACGATGGCGCGCGCCGGCTGGGTGATCCTGGTCTCCGGCAGCACGGTCGTCGTCTGTCTGCTGGGGCTGATCAGCTTCCAATACACCTCCTTGAGCTCTCTCGGGGTGGGCGGGTCGCTGGTGGTGGCGTTCTCGGTGCTGGCGGCGCTGACCCTGCAGCCGGCCCTGCTGGGAGTGCTCGGTACGCGGGTCAACAGTTGGCATGTACTCTGGCGGCCCGAGCGTGAAGGAAGGCTGCTGGCCCGGTGGTCGCGGTTCGTGGCCGGGCACCCGTGGCGGGCGTTGGCCACCGGCCTGGCCGTAGTGGTCGTGTTCGCGTGGCCGATCGTGGCTATCGAGGTCGACGTGCCCGATGCGCGCTCTCTGCCGGCAGGGACAGAGTCGCGGGTCGGCGACGAACTGGTCAAGCACGACTTCGACCCGGCACTGCTTGACCCCATCGAGCTGCTGGTCGCGTGGGACGACGCGCGCGACCCGTTCACACGTGAGAACCTGGCGATCGAGCACGCCTTTGGACAGCAGCTGCTCCAAGTGCCCGGGGTAGCCGGGGTCACGAGCATCGTCAACATCCCGGTGCCGGGCGGTCTGCCTACCCTCCAGAACTTCTGGCCGGTGGTGATCACCGGCGAAGCAGCGCCCGGCGAACCGGTGCCGGGCGGGTTGTCGCCCGAGGCCGTCGCGGGACTGCTTACACCGGCGCAGCGCAGGGCGGCGCTCGAGCTCGTCCGCGGAACGACAGCGCCGGGCACCGTCCTCTACGAGGTGAAACCCGGCGCCCCGCCGGCCTCGCATGAGGCGCAGGACCTGGCCGCCCGACTGCGCACAGTCAAGCCGCCCGACGGGGCGCGAACCTCCGTTACCGGTACCGCCGAGGGCGTGCGTGGCTACCTGGATGCGCTCGAGACGCGCACGCCCTGGGTGGTCGCTTTCGTCGTGCTGGCGGCGTTCGTCCTGCTCACCGTGTTCCTGCGCAGCGCCGTGCTGGGACTGGTCTCGGTGGTCGCCAGCGGGCTGTCTCTGCTGGCGAGCTTCGGCGTGTTGGTCTGGATCTTTCAGCTGGGCTACTTCGACGGCCTGCTGGGGTTCGAGAGCGTCGGCGCGGTTGACGGCAACACCGCCGTGGTGCTCTTCTGTCTGGCCTTCGGCCTGTCGATGGACTATCAGGTGCTGCTGCTGGGCCGGGTGCGCGAGGCGTGGAGCAGGAATGCGGACGAGAGCGGCCGCGAGGGCGATGGCGAGGGCGAGGGCGACGGCCGACGGGCCGTCGCCGCTGCCCTCGCGGCCACCGGCCGCGTGATCCTCTCGAGCGCCCTCATCGTGGTCGTGGCCGGCTTGTCATTCGCCTTCACCGGCGTGGTGGTCACCAAGGCGATCGGCGTGGGCCTGGCGGTGGCGATCGCCACCGACGCCGTGGTCGTACGTCTGCTGCTGGTGCCGGCAGCACTCTGCCTGCTCGACGGGCGCGTGTGGTGGCCGGGATCGTCGCCGGTGCGCGTAGGCCCCACAGCCGGTCGCTAGACCGGCAGCCCCTTCTCTTCCCATTCCTCGTAGAGCTGGGCGTAGCGGCCGCGGTCGGCGATGAGCTGCGTGTGTGTGCCGCGCTCGATGATGCGGCCGGTGTCGACCACCAGGATCTGGTCGGCGTATCTGACGGTGCTCAGCCGGTGGGCGACCAGTACGCTGGTGCGGCCGCTGAACAGCACCTCCATGGCGCGTGAGATCCTGCGCTCGCTCTCGGCGTCGACCGAGGAGGTCGCTTCGTCGAGGATCAGCACCCGAGGGTCGGCCAGCAGCGCCCGGGCGAACGAGACGAGTTGCCGCTGACCGGTCGAGAGGGCGCCGCCGCCTTCGGCCACGTCGGTGTCGTAGCCGTCGGGCAGCTCTTCGATGAAGTCGTGGGCGCCGATGATGCGCGCCACGCGCTGGACCTCTTCGAGCTTCGCTTCAGGGCGCCCGAAGCGCACGTTGTCGAGTAGCGGGCCGCTGAACAGGTAGGCCTCCTGCGGCACGACAGCGAGCTGCTCGCGCAGTGACTTCATGGTCACCGTGCGCAGGTCGTGACCGTCGAGGCGCACCACGCCGGCCGACGGGTCGTAGAACCGCGCCAGAAGCTTGACGATGGTCGATTTGCCAGCGCCCGTGGTGCCCACCAGGGCGACCGTCGTACCGGCCGGCACGGTGAAGCTCAGGTCGTGCAGCACCTCGGTGCCCTCGTCGTAGCCGAACGAGACGCCTTCGAAGCGCACTTCGCCGCGCACGTCGGGTAGCGGCACGGCGTCGGGTGCGTCGACCAGATCGGGGTCGGTGTCGAGCACCGTATAGATCTTCTGCACGGCGGCCATCGACGACTGGAACGTGTTGTAGAGCTGCGAGAGTTGCTGCAGCGGGTCGAAGAAGCTCGACAGGTAGCCGAGGAAGGCGACCAGCACGCCGACCTGAAGGACGTCCTGGCTGGCCAGGTAGCCTCCGAACCAAAGCACGATCACCACCCCGACAGCCGCGAGGAACTCGACCGACGGGAAGTAGTAGCCGCTCTGCACGACAGTGCGCCAATTGGCTTCGCGGTAGGCGGCGTTGACGGTGACCAGCCTGTCGTAGTCTGACGGCTCGCGCCGGAAGGTCTTGAGCGTGCGCACGCCGGCGATCGACTCCTGCAGGTGGGCGCTCACGTCGCCGACGCGGTTGCGCACCAGCGCGTACGAGCGTGCCGAGTGGGTGCGGAAGACCAGCGTGGCGATGGCTAGGCCGGGCAGGACGGTGAGCGTGGCCAGCGCCAGGCGCCAGTCGAGGATGAACATGAACACCACGGCGCCGACGAGCGTGAGCGTGTTGGTGACCAGCGAAACGACACCGTCGGTGACCAGCTGGTCGAGGGCATCGATGTCGTTGGTCAGCCGGCTGACGATCCAGCCGGTGCGCTGGCGGCTGAAGAAGTCGAGCGAGAGCTTCTGGATGTGGGCGAAGAGCTGGCGGCGCAGGTCGAGGATGACGCGCTCACCGACCC
>Ga0315287_10002647_pt1 | contig 17053 bp, 19 predicted proteins | sample YL17G11_0_MG_FD_205037 | JGI IMG/M metagenome (GOLD analysis project Ga0315287, IMG submission 205037) | Sediment microbial communities from Yellowstone Lake, YNP, Wyoming, USA - YL17G11_0 | ecosystem: Environmental > Aquatic > Freshwater > Lake > Sediment | place: USA: Wyoming | collected...
GCTGCTTCAGGTACTCGGCCTTCGCAAAGTTGAGTCGCGCGAGCTTGGCGAGGCCGACGCGGCCGAGCAGCGACAGGTAGACCGTCGCGATGAGGAGACACAGTCCCTGGTTGGTGCAGATGTTTGACGTCGCCTTTTCGCGGCGGATGTGCTGCTCGCGGGTCGAGAGCGTCAGCACGAAGCCGCGCTTGCCGCGCGAGTCGACAGTCTGGCCGCACAGGCGCCCGGGCATCTGCCGCACGTGGCGTTCGCGCGTCGCGAGAAAGCCGAGCGCGGGGCCGCCGAGGCTCATCGGCACGCCGAAGCTCTGCGCCTCGCCGCAGACGATGTCGGCGCCGAGGTCGCCGGGCGCGCGCAACAGGCCCATCGACAGCGCCTCGTTCACCACCACGATGAAGAGGGCGCCGCGCGCGCGTGCCGCCGCGCCGATCGCGGCGAGGTCCTGAACGCCCCCCAGAAAGGACGGTTGCTGCACGACGACGCAGGCGGTTTCGTCGTCGACCAGCTCGTCGACCGGCGCGCTGCGGCCGTCGGCTGCGCGCGGCGCCGCGACGATCGTGACGTCGAGCGCGCGCACGTAGGTTTCGAGTACTTCGCCATAGTGCGGATGCAGACCGTTCGCGACGACGACCTTGCGCCGCCGCGTGAGCCGCATCGCCATCAGCACGGCTTCGGCGGTGGCCGAGGCGCCGTCGTAGAGCGACGCATTCGAGACTTCGAGGCCGGTGAGCCCGCAGACCATCGTCTGCCACTCGAAGATCGTCTGCAGCGTGCCCTGGCTGATCTCGGGCTGATACGGTGTGTAGGCGGTGGTGAACTCGGCGCGCGAAATCAGCGCGTCGACCGCAGCCGGCGCGTAATGGGAGTAGGTGCCGGCGCCGAGGAACCAGTCGTGGGTGCCCGCATTGGCGTTGCGCACGGCGAGCGCGGCGAGTTCTGCCGCCACTTCCTGCTCGCTCGCCACCTGCGGCACGGCGAGGCTGCGGGCCAGCCGCAGCTTTTCGGGGACGCTCGCGAACAGCGCATCGAGGTCGGCAACCCCGATCGTGGCGAGCATCTGGCGGATGTCGTCCTCGGTGTGGGGGATGTAGCGAGGGGAGGGCCTGCTCACTCTTGGCCGCGCTCCTCGACGTGACGCCGGTAGGTCGCCGCGTCGAGATGCTCGGTGAGATCCGCGTCGTCGCTGATCGCGACCGCGATCAGCCAGCCATCGCCGTAGCAGTCTTCGTTCACCTGCTCGGGGCGGTCGCCGAGGTCGGCGTTGACTTCCACCACTTCGCCCGTCACGGGCGCGTAGAGATCCGACACGGCCTTCACCGACTCGATCACGCCGAACGGCTCGCCGCGTTCGATCGCGGTGCCGACCGCCGGCAGTTCCACGAACACGATGTCGCCGAGTTGTTGCTGCGCGTAGTCGGTCACGCCGATCACGACGCGGTTGCCCTCGACCCGGCACCATTCGTCTTCTCGTGTGTAATGCAGTTCCGCCGGGATCTCGTAGTCCGCCACGGGTTCTCCTTGGGCCAATTCAGGTCTAGCGAACCAGGTCAAAGAAACCAGTTCACAGCCAATGGTTCACAGAAAAGGAGTAGCGACGATGCGCGCGGCCACCGCCCGCTCGCGGATCCCGATCTCGATCGAGGTGCCGGGGACCGCGAGGGCGGGCGGAACGTAGCCGAGCCCGATCGACTTTCCGAGGGTCGGCGAGGGTGCTCCGGACGTCACGACGCCGACGCGTTCGCCGCTGTGCAGGATTGCGTACGAAGCGCGCGCGACGCCGCGATCTTCGACGACGAAGCCAGCGAGTGCGCGCGTGGCGGGCTCCTGGGCGCGGCGCTCGATCGCCTCGGCGCCGAGAAATCCGCCGGTCTCGCGCTTCACGAAGCGGGCGAGACCGGCTTCGAGCGGGGACGTCGTGTCGTCGAGTTCGTGTCCGTAGAGCGGCAGCGCCGCTTCGAGGCGCAGCGTGTCGCGCGCACCGAGGCCGCAGGGCAGCAGGCCCAGCGGTTTCCCCGCTTCGAGCAGCGCATGCCAGACGCGCAGCGTGTCTTGCGCCTCCACGTACAGCTCGAAGCCGTCCGATCCTGTGTAGCCAGTGTGCGAGATCAGCGCGTGCGCGCCCGCGACGCTCCCGGGAACGAAGCGGAAGCGCTTCATCGCGGGCGGCAGCGTCGCGACGTGCGAGAGAATTGCCGTGCTCGCCGGCCCCTGGAGCGCGAGCAGGCCGAAGCGGTCGCTGCGGTCTTCGACGCGCGCATCGCGCTGCGCGTGTCGCACGATCCAGCGGTAGTCCTTCTCGATGTTCGAGGCGTTCACGCACAGGAAGAGCGCGTCGTCGGCGAGGCGGTAGACGGTGACGTCATCCACGACCCCGCCTTCCTCGTTGCAGAGCAGGCCATAGCGCACGCGGCCGGTTTGCAGCGACGCGACCGGGCAGCTGACGAGGCGTTCGACGCTCGCCACCGCGCCCGGCCCTGACAGATGGATCTCGCCCATGTGCGAGACGTCGAAGAGACCCGCGGCGTTGCGGACTGCGGCGTGCTCTTCGAGGATCGACGTGTACTGCACCGGCATCTCGAAGCCGGCGAACGGCACGATCCGCGCACCGAGCGCGCGGTGGGCTTCGTAGAGCGGCGTGCGCTTGCCCGCACTCACGGTGATTTCGCGACGCCGGTTCGGATGCGGTAGGCGGCGAGCGTGTTGCGCAGCAACATCGTGATCGTCATCGGCCCGACGCCGCCGCGCGACGGCGTCAGCAGGCTCGCGATGCCCAGCGCGGCGTCGAAGTCGACGTCACCCACCTGCTCGCCGTCCACCATGTTCACGCCGAGATCGATCACGGCGGCGCCGGGGCGGATCCAATCCCCCTTCACCAGCAGCGGCGTGCCGGCCGCTGCGACCACGACGTCCGCTTCGCGAATGACTGCGGCCAGGTCGCGTGTGCGCGAGTGGCAGATCGTCACCGTGGCGTTGCGTTCGAGCAGCAACAGCGCGATCGGCTTGCCGACCAGCACGCTGCGGCCGATCACGACCGCGCTCGCGCCGGCGAGCGCGACGCCGTGGCGGTCGAGCACTTCAAGAATGCCGAGCGGCGTGCAGGGACGCAGCCCCGGGAGTCCTGCGAGCAGGCGTCCGGCGTTCTCCGGGTGCAGCCCGTCGACGTCCTTGGCCGGGTCGATCGCCTGGATCACCGGCGCGGCTTCCAGCGGCTTCGGCAGCGGGAGCTGTACCAGGATCCCGTCGACGTGGGCATCGCGATTCAGCGACTGCACCAGATCGACGACGTCTTCCTGCGTCGCATTGGCGGACAGGTTGTGTTCGCGCGACGCCATCCCGGCACGTTCGCACGCGCGGCGCTTGCCCTTGATGTACGAGAGGCTCGCGGGGTTGTCGCCGACCAACACGACGGCGAGACAGGGCGGCCGGTGACCGGCAGCGACGAGCGCCGCGATCTCGGCGGCGAGTTCATTGCGCAGTGTCTGGGCGAGCGCCTTGCCGTCGACGACGACGGTGGCTGTCGCAGAGCCGGTCATGAAGGGGGCCCCTCCGGCGGAGGGCGCAACATAGCGGCCGCTACGCGGCTTTCGCAGACTTCCCCTTGCTCTTTCCCTTGCCCGAGCCGCTCGGCTTCGGGCTCGTTTCGGGCTTCGCTTCGGACTTCGCTTCCGGCTTTGCGTCGGATTTCGATTCGGAACTCGCGTCGCTGCTGGCTGCGGACGCCGGGGGCGAGCTGCCGTCACTCTGCTGCGACCCGGAATCTGCGCCCGGCTTTGCGCTCGAGTAGAGATCCGAGTACCAGCCTCCGCCCTTCAATACGAACGCCGTTCGGGAGATCAGCCGGCGCACTTTCTTCGCTTTGCACGACGGACAGGTCTTGACCGGATCTTCCGTGATGCGCTGCTCGCGCTCGAACTCGTGCCCGCACTTCTCGCAGGCGTACTCGTAGATCGGCATCCGTGCGCTCTCCTCGTCGGGGTTCGTTCAGGGCCGTTCGTTCGCCCGCTCGAGGAGTGCCTGTAGCACGGCTGCGGCCCGCTCTCCGGGAACGCGCACCCGCACCAGTTTGCGGCGACCTTTCGAAGCGGGGTCGATCGTAACGGCATCGCGACCGACGCCGAGTGTCCGCGCGATCGCACGCACACAGGCAGCGTTGGCCGCGCCCTCGACCGGAGCTTCCTTCACCGCGACTCGCAGCGCATCGCCGTGCAGGCCGCCGACGCGTTCCCTGGCAGCGCGCGGCGAGACGTGGATCCAGAACGAAACCCCGTCCGAGGACTGGCGGAAGCTCGGGCCAGCGCCGGGATCCGTCAAGCGCCCCCGGCTTCTTGACTCGCAGGGCGGACTGCCCCCGGCGCGGCATCGACGATCTCGAAGTGCGGGCCGGCCGGCCCGCCGGCGCTCGGGCCGTTGCGCCGGGCCGCCGACTTGGGCGCCGTCAGGAACGCGATCTTGCCGTCGAGGACCGGGTCCTCGGGCAGGTCCGCGCTGAGGCCGTCGAGCAGCGACAGGTGCGTCTCCATCACCGAGCGCACCGAGGCCGCGAGCCGCGTGCGCGCCTGGCGCATCTCGCGGATGTCTTCGGTCAGCTTCGCGACGCGGCGGTGGGCGGCGTCGAGCACCTTCTCCGCCTTCACCTCGGCTTCCGCGAGCAACACTTCGGCCTCCTTCGCGGCCGTGCGCCGCAGGTCGTCGCTGACTTCCTGCGCCGTCATCAGCGTCGCCCGCAGCGTTTCCTCGCGTGCGCCCATCTCCGCGACGCGCGCTTCGACCTCCCGGAGGCGCTCGCTTGCGCGGTCGGCGTCGCGGATCACGCCCTCGAGGTCTTCGGCGACCATCCGGAGGAAGGCGTCGACTTCCTCGGGCGCGTAGCCGCGCAGGCTGCGGGCAAAGTGATGGCTTTGGATGTCGAGCGGCGTGAAGCGCATGGAACTCTCCGGATGGGGCAGGCGGAATACCGGAGGAAGGAGTCCGTCACAGTCCTCACGGCTTGCTGCAACGGTTCGGCGCAACCACGCGGTTTCTTGAGAAGTTTGCGCAACTCATACGCACCCCAGATGCGCTCCGCTCGCGATCACTTGCCCGCGCCCAACTCTCGCGAACGGCGCGTGGCGGTTTCGACCGCGTCGAGCAGTGCCGCGCGAAAGCCAGCCGCCTCGAGTCGCGCGAGCCCGGCGATGGTGGTGCCTCCCGGAGACGTCACGCGGTCCTTCAGCTGCGCCGGGTGGATGCCGGTGTCGCGGGCGAGTTGCGCGGCGCCGAGCACGGTCTGGGTCGCGAGTCGCTGCGCGGCTTCGCGCGGCAGGCCGACTCGCACGCCGGCGTCGGCGAGCGCTTCGAGGAAGACGAACACGTAGGCCGGGCCGCTGCCGGAAAGACCCGTCACCGCATCGAGCAGCGATTCGTCGGGTGCCTCCCAGGCGAGTCCTACGCACTCGAAGAGCGCCTGCGTGAGCGCGCGGTCTGCGGCCGTAGCGGCGGTGTTGGCCGCGTAGGCGGTCGCGGCGGCACGCACCAGCGCCGGCGTGTTCGGCATCGCACGCACGATCCGCGCGCCGCCCGGGATTTCGCTCTCGATGCGGGCGATCGACACGCCCGCCGCGATCGAGATCCAGAGCGGCCGTGCGAGTCCGTCGCCGAGCGATACGCGCAGATCGGCGAGCACGCGGGGAACGAGTGCGGGTTTCACGGCGAGCACGACGACATCGCTCTCGCGCACGACGGCGGCGTTGTCGTCGCTGGTCGCGATGCCGAGCGCGCGCGACACCGCTTCGCGGCGCGCGGCGTCGGGATCGGCCGCGCGTACGCGCTCGCGCGGGACACCGGCGGCGAGCAAGCCGCCCGCGAGCGCTTCGCCCATCGCGCCGGCACCGAGAAAGCCGATCCGCTGCGTCGTGAGTTCCGTCGCCATCATCCCTCCCGTCTTGCTGATCTTCGCTCGCCTACGGCTCGCTGCGCGCTCGGCTTGCGGGCTGCGCTTGGGGGCTATGGGTCGGTCGAGGGCCGAACAGCGCCGTGCCGATCCGCACCAGCGTGGCACCTTCTTCGACCGCTACTTCGAAGTCGTCCGACATGCCCATCGAGAGTTCCGGAAGCTGCGCCGCGGCCGCGAGCGCGCGAAGTCGTGCGAACACCGGCCGTGCGGCTTCGGGATCGGGAGCGGGCGCCGGCATCGTCATCAGTCCCACGACGCGAAGGTGCGCGAGTCCGCGCACCGCGTCGAGCAGCGCGGGTAGCTCCTCGGCAGCGACACCCGTCTTGGTCGCTTCGCCCGATAGATTCAACTGCAGCAGCACCACGAGGCTGCGACCGGCTTCCGCGGCGCGGCGATCGAGTTCGGTCGCAAGGCGCGCGCCGTCCACCGCGTGCAGCCATTCGAAGCAGGCGACCGCGTGCTTCGCCTTGTTGCGCTGCAGAGGGCCGATACCGTGCCAGTGCAGCGACCTGGCGAGCGCGGGGCCGACCCGCGCTTCGACGGCGACACGCTTCCCGGCGGCTTCCTGCACGTAGTTCTCCCCGATGTCGCGCAGGCCTGCCTGCACCGCGGCGGCGACGCGCTCGGCCGGTTGCGTCTTGGCCGCGCCGACGATCCGCACCGCCGCCGGGTCGCGACCGGAACGGCGTGCGGCCGCATCGACGCGTGCGCGCAGCGCGGCGAAGCGCGTCGCAACTGCCGCCAGGTCGCTCACATCCGCATCCCGCTGTTGCGCAGCAACGCGAGGGTTTCGTCGATCGGCAGGCCGATCACGTTGGACTCACTGCCGTCGATGCGCTCGATCAGGCGCCGGCCTTCGCCCTGGGCCGCATAGGCGCCGGCCTTGTCGAGTGGCTCCCCGGTGGCGACGTAGCGGCGGATCTCGGCCTCGCTGGCGGCTCGCATCGACACGCGACTCGCGACGACGCAGGTGTCGGCGTGTTGCAGTCGATCGCTCGCGATCACCGCGACGGCGGTCAGCACGCGGTGCTCGCGCCCGACGAGACGGCCGAGCAGGCGCACCGCGTCTTCGGGGTCGGTGGGCTTGCCGAGGATGTCCGCGTCGATCACGACGATCGTGTCGGCGCCGAGCACGAGACGCCGCGGCGCTGCGCCAACGCGCGTCGCCACCGCGAGCGCCTTTTCGCGCGCGAGCCGCAGCGCAAACGCAGCCGGTTCTTCGCCGATCCCGGCGATCTCGTCGATATCCGCGGGCAGCACTTCGAACGCGATGCCGGCGCGCGCGAGCAGGTCGCGGCGACGCGGCGATCCACTGCCGAGGACGAGCGGGAGATCCATCGCGGCGGAGCCAAACGGACGGGTTCCGCAGCGTCAAGGGCGAGGCGATGCGGACGCCGAGTTGGTAGCCTCGCGCGGCGGATTCGGAGGAGTCGAACGTGGGCAACGTCGCCACGAGGCGGGAGTGGACGCTCGAAGGGGCGCGCGCGGTGCTTTCCGACGTGCGCGCGCGCACCGAGCGCGCGGCCCTGGAAGCGGAGAGGTTGGTTGTGGAGCGCGAGGGCGCGCCGCCCGCCGAGCAGGCGAAGGTCGACGTGAAGATCCAGCAGCTGATCGAGCGCTGGCAGCGCGACATGGAAGCGCTCGGCGCGGAAGTGAAGGGCGTGTGGCTGGTCGATTTCGACAACGGCAGCGGGTACTACTGCTGGCGCTGGCCGGAGACGACGGTGGATCACTTCCACACGTACGAAGAAGGTTTCGGCGGGCGCTCGCGCATCCAGTGATTCATGTCCAGTGATTCATGAGTTGGGCGTGAAGAAGTCGTTGCCTTTGTCGTCGACGACGACGAACGCGGGGAAGTCTTCGACATCGATCTTCCAGACCGCTTCCATGCCGAGTTCGGGGTAGTCGAGGACTTCGACCTTCTTGATCGACTCGACCGCGAGGATGGCGGCGGGGCCGCCGATCGAGCCGAGGTAGAAGCCGCCGTGTTTCTTGCACGCGTCGGTGACCTGCCGGGAGCGATTGCCCTTCGCGAGCGTGACGAAGCTGCCGCCGTGCTGCATGAAGAGATCGACGTAGGTGTCCATGCGGCCGGCCGTGGTGGGGCCGAACGAACCGGATGCGTAGCCTTCGGGGGTCTTCGCGGGCCCGGCGTAGTAGACGACGTGGTCTTTGAAGTAGGACGGCAACCCGTCGCCGGCGTCGAGGCGGTCTTTGAGCTTTGCGTGGGCGATATCGCGCGCGACGACGATCGTGCCGCTGAGCGCGAGGCGCGTCTTGATCGGGTAACGCGACAGCATGCGGCGGATCTCGGCCATCGGCTGATTCAGATCGATCTTCACGACCTCGCTCGACAGCTCGTGCTTGCCGGGTTCGGGCAGGAAGCGCGCGGGATTGGATTCGAGCTGTTCAAGGAAGATGCCGTCGCGGGTGATCTTCGCGAGCGCCTGGCGATCGGCGGAGCACGAGACGCCGATGCCGACCGGCAGTGACGCGCCGTGGCGCGGCAAGCGGATCACGCGTACGTCGTGGCAGAAGTACTTGCCGCCGAACTGGGCGCCGATGCCGAGCGTGCGCGACAGCGCGAGCACCTGCTGTTCCACTTCGAGGTCGCGGAACGCGCGGCCCATCGCGTTGCCGGTGGTGGGCAGCGAATCGAGGTAGCGGCAGCTCGCGAGTTTGACGGTCTTCAGCGTGAACTCCGCCGACGGGCCGCCGATCACGATCGCGAGGTGATAGGGCGGGCAGGCCGCGGTGCCGAGCGAGCGGATCTTTTCCTCGAGGAACTTCATCAGCGACGCGGGATTCAGGATCGCGCGCGTCTCTTGGAAGAGCAGGCTCTTGTTCGCGGAGCCGCCGCCCTTGGTGACGAACAGGAAGTGGTATTCGTCGCCGCTGGTTGCGTAGAGCTCGATCTGCGCCGGCAGGTTGGTCTTGGTGTTGACCTCTTCGTACATCGTCAGCGGCGCCATCTGCGAGTAGCGGAGGTTGGTCGTGGTGTAGGTGTCGTAGATGCCGCGCGAGAGCGCTTCTTCGTCGTCGCCGAGGGTGACGACATACTGACCCTTCTTGCCGACCACGATCGCCGTGCCGGTGTCCTGGCACGACGGCAGGATCATACCTGCCGCGACGTTCGCGTTCTTCAGCATCTGCAGCGCGACGAAGCGGTCGTTGTCGCTGGCTTCGGGGTCGTCGATGATGTTGCGCATCTGCTGGAGATGAGACGTGCGGAATAGATGGGAGACGTCGCGGACCGCGTGGGCCGCGAGCGTGCGCAGTCCTTCGGGATCGATCGTCAACACGCGGCGGCCCTCCAAGCTCGCGCTGCCGACGAAGTCGCCAGGCAGCTTGCGGTACGCCGTCGTGTCGTCGTGGCCCAGCTCGAAGAGCGGTTGAAACGCAAAGGAACTCATCACGCCCTCGCCATCCAGGAAGGCCCGCAGCATAGCGGGACGGTTTGTTCGGGGGGGGCGAATCGGCTACCCGTCTTCGGCCTTTCGGGAGGTCCGCGTGGAAGAGATCAGGTCCGCAATCGATGTGTTCCTGCATCTCGACCGCCATCTCGGTGATTGGTCGCAGGCGCTCGGCCCGTGGCTCTACTTCCTGCTCTTCGCGATCGTGTTCTGCGAGACGGGCCTGGTCGTCACGCCGTTCCTGCCGGGCGACTCGCTGCTCTTTGCGGTGGGCGCGCTCGCTTCGGTACCGGGCTCGGGCGTGAACATCTGGCTGGCTGCGGCGCTGTTGATCGCCGCGGCGGTGCTCGGCGACGCGGTCAATTACGCCGTCGGCGCCTACATGGGACCGATGGTGTTCAGCCGCGAGGACTCGCGCTGGCTCCGCAAGGAACATCTCCAGCGCACCCATGCGTTCTACGAGAAGTACGGCGCCAAGACGATCATCCTGGCGCGCTTCGTGCCGATCGTCCGCACCTTTGCGCCCTTCGTCGCCGGCGTCGGCTCGATGACCTACGCCAAGTTCGCGACCTACAACATCATCGGGGCCGTCGCGTGGGTGCTCTCGTTGCTGCTGGCCGGCTACTTCTTCGGGCAGATCCCGACGGTCAAGCGCAACTTCCACATCGTGATCGTCGCGATCATCGTGATCTCGCTGCTGCCGATCGTCTTCGAGTTCGTACGCGCACGCCGCGCGAAATGACCGGAACAAGTCGACGCCGAACAAGTTGACGCCGGGCGTCAACTTGTTCGGCGTCAACTTGTTCCCTGGCGACTTCGCGGGCGGGTTCGTAGAGGAGGTGGCGATGGAGTCTCGAGGGGTGCTCCGGTGACGCGGACCTTGCGCGATTCGCTCGGCGAGATGGCGGTGCCCGCCGACGCGCTGTGGGGCGCGTCGACGGCGCGCGCGGTCGCGAATTTTCCGGTGAGTGGCGAGCGCTTCCCGCGCCGCTTCGTGCGGGCGCTGGGGCTGCTGAAGGCGGCAGCCGCCGCGAGCAACGCGGAGCGGGGGGTGCTCGACGCGGCACGGGCGCGTGCGATCGAGGCGGCGGCGCGCGAGGTCGCCGACGGCGCGCTCGACGCGCACTTCGTGGTCGACGTATTCCAGACCGGCTCGGGCACCTCGACGAACATGAACGCGAACGAGGTGATTGCGCGCCGTGCCGAGCAGCTGCTCGGCGCCGGTGCCCCGGGCGTGCATCCGAATGACCACGTGAACGCGAGCCAGTCATCGAACGACGTGATGCCGTCGGCACTGCACGTCGCCGCGCGCGAGGCAATCGCACACGATCTCGTTCCCGCGCTGCGTCGCGTCGCGCAGGCGCTACGCGAGAAGGCGGCCCACTTCGACGACGTGCTGAAGATCGGACGCACGCACTTGATGGACGCGACGCCCGTGCGCGTCGGGCAGGAGTTCGCGGGCTGGGCGCGGCAGCTCGAGTTGGCGACCGCGCGACTCGAAGTCGCCGGCGAGGGGCTTGCGGAGCTGGCGCTCGGCGGGACTGCGGTGGGAACCGGAATCAATTGCCCGCCGGGCTTCGCGGCACGCGCAATCGACCTCGTGTCGCACGATACGGGGCTCGCGTTTCGCGAAGCGACCGATCACTTCGAGGCGCAGGGCGCACGCGACGCGGCGGTCGCGGCGAGCGCGGCGACGCGCGGCGTCGCGGTGGCGCTCTTCAAGATCGCGAACGACCTACGCCTGCTGGCGTCGGGTCCGCGCTGCGGGCTCGGTGAGCTGCGACTGCCGGCCGTGCAGCCGGGGTCGTCGATCATGCCGGGCAAGGTGAACCCCGTGCTCTGCGAGTCGGTGATCCAGGTGGCTGCGCAGGTGGTCGGCAACGACACGGCGGTGGCGCTCGGCGGCATGACCGGGCAGCTCGAGCTCAACGCGATGATTCCGCTGATCGCGCGCAATCTGCTGGAGTCGATCCGGCTGCTCGCGAATGTTTCGGACGCGTTCGAGGCTCGCTGTCTGCGCGGAATCGAGGTGGATCGCGAGCGGGCCGCGACGTGGGTGGAGCAGAGCCTCGCGCTCGCGACCGTGCTGGTGCCCGCGATCGGTTACGACCGTGCTGCGGAGATCGCGAAGGAAGCGGCCGCGACCGGTCGGACGGTGCGCGAAGTCGCGCTCGCGCGTGGTGTGTTGCCCGCAGCAGAACTCGTGCGGCTGCTCGACGCGCGCGCACAGACCGAGCCCGGCGGCGGGGAAGGCGCGGATTGAGGAACGATGTTCGCGCGTCGATCCGTATGCGACTCGATGGCTTCGACTGGTCCAGCATCGAGGTGTCGCTGTTCGAGCGCGGTTTCGCGACGCTCCCGCGGCTGCTCCGCGACGCCGAGTGCGCCGCGCAGGTGAAACTCTATGGCGACGAGCGCCGTTTTCGCAAGACCGTCGACATGGCACGGCACGGCTTCGGGGAAGGCGAATACAAGTATTTCGCCGATCCGTTGCCGCCGCTGGTCGCCGCGCTGCGCGGCGAGGCGTATCGGCGTCTCGCACCGATCGCCAATGCGATGGAGTCCGCGTTGCGCCGTTCCCCCAAATGGCCCGCATCGCTAGCCGCGCTTCGCAAGCTCTGCGCGGCGGGCGGACAACCGCTTCCGACGCCGCTGCTGCTGCGTTACGAAGCCGGCGGCTACAATTGTCTGCACCGCGATCTCTACGGGCCGCTGGTGTTCCCGCTGCAACTCGCGGTCTTCTTGTCGCAGCCGGGGCGCGACTACGACGGCGGCGCGTTCCTGCTCGTCGAACAACGCCCGCGCCAGCAATCGGTCGGCGAAGCGCTGCTGCTGCATCGCGGCGACGCGGTGATCTTCGCCACCGCGGATCGGCCGCGCCGCGGGGCGCGCGGCTTTCAGCGCGCCGCGATGCGACACGGCGTCGCGACGGTCACGCGCGGCGAGCGCTGGACGCTCGGCGTGATCTTCCACGACGCGAAGTCATAGCGCGCCGCTTCAGTTGATCGGCAGCCGCCGCTCTTCCCAGGTTGCGTCTGGCCCGCGGAAGATCAATAGCCGCTGCGAGGTCTGGAGTGTCGCGTGGTTGGCATAGGCAGAGAGCGACTGGAACTGCTCGCCGACGCGTAGCCGCACGTCGAAGAAGCCGCCGCGGTCGGCGGAGAGGCCGAGCGCGCGGCGATCGGTCACCACCATCGCGACGTTCGGACCGACCGCGGTGTCGAGCACGATCTCGCGCGGGCCGATCGTCGACTCGACGAGGTTGTGGCTGCTGCCGTCGAAGCCGACCGCTCGCGACTGCATCATCGCGAGCGCAACGCGGTCACCGATCTGCACGTCGGAGGGCGGCCCCTCGCCCTTGCGGTAGCGCGCAACCTGGAACGAGCCTGAGCCACTCGAGATCGCGAGCATCCGGCGATCGGTGACGACGAGCCCGACGCGGCCCTGGGAGCGCGTGTAGAGCACGGCCTCGCCGCGTTCGAGTCGCTCGCTGCGCTGGCCGCCGTTCTCGGAATCGATCGCGAGGACTTCGCGGCCGACGATCTGCACCTCCAGCAGCGGCGACAGGGGGCTGTTTTCCCCAGCGCACGCCGGAGGCACCCACGTTGCGATCGCCAGCACGAAGAAGACGGCACAAGGCGCCGCAGGGAAAAGCGGGAGATTCGTTCGCATGGGGTCCGATGATACCGGTGTTCGCGGGTCGCCATGCGGAGCCACGGCGCGTCCGGCCTGCGCCGATCAGACGACTCCCCGCTTCCGGAACGCGGCGATCGCCGCGGCGTCGAAGCCGGCCTCGCGCAGCACTTCCTCACTGTGCGCGCCGAGCGCCGGGGCGCCGGTTCGCACCTGCAGCGGCGTACGCGAGAGCTTCGCCGCGGGGCCGGTGATCGGCACGGTGGTCCCGTCTTGCTGCGCGACATGCTGCAGCATGTCGCGCGCTCGCACATGGGGATCCGCAGCCGCTTCTGCGTAGCTGCGGACCGGTGCGATCGGAAGGCCCGCGCCGAGCAGCATGACGAGTGCTTCGGCCACCGTCTGCTCGGCGAGCCACGCGGCGAAGAGCGCGTCGACCTCGGCGCGCCGCTCGATGCGCGCGATCGTGGTGGCGTAGCGCGGATCGTCTGCCAGCTCGGGCCGCTGCATCAGCCCGACCAGCTTGCGCCAGTGCGCGTCGAGGAGGACACCCGCCATCACGCTGCCATCTCGACAGCGGTAGACGCGTGCGGGCGCCGCGATGCGGAACTCGTTGCCGAGCCTCGGCAGGTCCACGCCGAGCGCGCCGAGCGTCAGATACCCGGTGGACTGGAACAGCATCGCGTCGAGAAGCGACACATCGACGTGCTGCCCTTCGCCGCTGCGGTCGCGGTGGCGCAGCGCCGCGAGCGTCGCGAGCGCGCCGTGCAGCCCGCCGAGGTCGTCGGCCAGGAAGGTCGGCGCCTTCACCGGCTCGCCGTCGGGATCGCCGTTCAGCGACAGGAACCCGCTGGCGGCCTGCGCGAGCGGGTCGTAGCCGGCGCGGTCCGCGTCGGGTCCGAATTGGCCGAAGCCGCTGATCGAGACGTACACGACGTCGGGCTTCACCGCGCGCACGGCGTGGTAGCCGAGTCCGTAGCCGTCCATGACGCCGGGCCGGAAGTTCTCGATCACCACGTCGGCGCGCGCAGCGAGACGCAGGAACACGTCGCGACCTTCGGGACGGCGCAGGTCGAGCGTCAAGCTGCGCTTGTTGCGGTTCACGGTCGCGTGCATGAACGAGATCGGCGGATTCGTGCCAGGCAGCATCGGTGGCGCGCGGCGCGCCATCTCGCCGCCGGGCATCTCCAGCTTCACGACGTCGGCGCCGAAATCGGCCAGCACGCAGCCGCACATCGGGCCGGCCCAGGTGGTGGTGGCTTCGAGCACGCGCACGCCGTCGAGCGGACCCGAGAGATCGCGCCGCGCGTCGGCGTAGAAGGCGTCCTTCGAGAACGTGGTCACACCGGGACGAGCGCGCCGCGCACGGCGCTCGCAGCGCCGCTCGCGAGCCAGTGGATCGCGGCTGCGATCTGATCGGGCGAGGTCCACAGCGAGAAGTCGGCGCCGGGCATCGCGGCGCGGTTGGCGGGCGTGTCGATCGTGGTGGGCAGCACCGCGTTCACGCGCACGCCCTTGTCTGCGACTTCGCGTGCGAGGCTGCGTGTGAACGCGATCAGCGCGGCCTTCGACGCTGCGTAGGCGCCGAGGCCCGCGGGCGGATCGAGTGCGGCATTCGCGGCGACGTTCACGATCGCGCCGCCGCCCCTCGCGAAGAAGAGCGGTAGCGCGGCGTGGGTCATCGCCGCCGCGGCGCGCACGTTGAGGCGGTACAGCTGATCCCAGACGTCGAGATCGGTCTCGTGATGTGCGCCCGCGGCGAAGCCGCCCGCGCCGTTCACCAGCACCGCGAGATCGCCCGCCGCTTCCGCGGCACTCCGCGCACCGTCCAACTCTGCGATGTCGGCCTCGATCAGCGTCAGTTGCTGTGCTTGCAGCGCCTCGGTGAAGTGTTGCTGCATGCGCTCGCTCTCGTTCGCGACGATCCACGGCACGACGACGCGGTCGCCGCTCGCGAGGAATGCGCGCACCACGGCACCGCCGAGTCCGCCTGTGCCGCCGGTGACGATCACGTTGCGCTTCATCGTTGGGTCTCCATCCGCGCGACGGCCGCCTTCGCCGCCTGCCGCAGTTCGGGGCTGCGAGCCGATTCCGAAAGGGCGCGCAGCCGGGGCCGCGCGGTGATGCTGCGGAGTTCGCCGAGCGCGAGCGCGGCGAGACCAGCGGCCACCCCGTCAGCGTCGTCGAGCGCCAGGACGAGTCGCGACGTCACGGCTTCGGGCGGATCGAGCAGGCCGGCCATCGCGGTCAGCGCGGCCCGCCGCACGTGCGTGTCGCCGTCGCGCGACGCTTCGAGCAGCGCCTGCGCGGCGGCCGGCTGATCCGGCGCGAGTTCGCGCAGGCAGAAGGTCGCCATCCGGCGCACCGCGGGCGCTTCGCCGCCGCGCACCAGGCCGAGCAACACGCGCACGATCTCGCCGTGCAGGCGGCCCATGTCGACCAGCACGCGCGCGGCTGCCCAGCGCACGTCCCCTTCGGGCGACGCCAGCGCGAGTGTGAGCGCGGGGAGCAGCGAAGGCTCCGGAACTTCGAGCCGCGCGAGGGTCATCGCGGCATGGATCCGGGCGCACGCGTCGTCACTGCGCAGCGCCGCGCGCAGCAGCGGCACGACGCCGTCCCCCGACCCGGCACGTGCGAGCGCGATCAGCGCTTCGCCGGCCGCACGCGCGACGCGCTTGTCGGGATCACCGAGCGCGACGATCAGCGCTTCCGCGAGCAGCGCGCCGGCCGGATCGCGCGCTACGGCACGGCACGCGGCGACGCGCTCGGCGACGTCTGTGCTGCGTAGCCGCGCGAACAGCGCATGACTCACGCGAGCGCCTCGTCCGACGCGAGCGCCCAGGTCGCTTCGAGAGGTCCGCGCTCGTCGCAGCGCCGCACGCGTCCTTCGCGTTCGAGCTTGTGCAGGTGCGCTGCAACCGAGTGCGCGGCCGCTGCGTGCAGCACTTCGGGGACGTCCGTGTAGACGCGCTTCACGATCGTCTTCGCGTCGGCGTCGCCCGTACCGAGCGCGGCTAGAATCTGCGCTTCGCGCGCGTTGCGGTGCGCGATGTAGTCGCGCAGCTTCGCCGGACCGTCAGTGATCAGCGGGCCGTGCGCGGGATAGATGCGGCCCGGAGCGAGTGCGAGCAAGCGTGCGAGCGAGTGCATGTAGTCGAGCAGGTCTCCACCGTGACTCGGGATCACCGTCGTGCCGACGCCGAGCACGTTGTCGCCGGAGAACAGCGCGCCTTCCTCTTCGAGGACGAAACACAGATGGTCGACGGCGTGACCGGGCGTATGGACCGCGCGCAGCGTGGCACCTTCGGTGCGCACGGCGTCGCCGTCGGCGAGCGGCTCGCAGACGAGCTTTGCGCGCGCGTCGTCGGGGCCAGCGAGCTTCGAGACGCGCAGCGGTCCGAAACGTTGCTGCACCTGCTCGAGGCCGCCGCCGTGATCGGGATGTCCGTGCGTCAGCACGATCTCCTGGATGCCCTCGCAGCCTGCGCGTTCCACCGCGCGTTCGAGGACGCCTAGATACGCGTCGACGCCCTGTCCCGTGTCGATGAGGATGCGCCTGCGTCCGGTGCCGACGAGATAGGTGTTCGTGCCCGGCCCGGTGAAGATCCCCGGGTTCTGTCCGAGCGCGACCACGACGCGCTCCGACCACACGTCGAGGTCTGGCATCGAGAGTCCGATCATCGTATTGGGCGCGCTGGCCAGAACTAGCTCCCTGCGACCGTCATCGAGGCAACGCGCAGCGTCGGCGCTGCGACCGAGCCGGCCCAGAGCAGATCGCTGCCGACGAGATCGATCGACGCGAGCATCTCGCCGAGATGGCTGGCGATGGTGATCTCTTCGACCGCGTGCACGATGCGCCCGTCTTCGATCCACAGTCCCGCCGCGCCGCGCGAGTAGTCGCCGGTGACCGCGTTGAAGCCCATGCCGATCAGTTCGGTGACGAGCAGACCGCGTTGGGTGCGACGGATCATCTCCTCCGGCGAGAGCTTGCCCGGTTCGAGCCAGAGGTTCGTCGCAGAAGGCGAGGGCGATCCCGCCGCGCCGCGCGCCGCCGAGCCGGTGCTCTGCATGCCGA
>Ga0315287_10002648_pt1 | contig 17052 bp, 10 predicted proteins | sample YL17G11_0_MG_FD_205037 | JGI IMG/M metagenome (GOLD analysis project Ga0315287, IMG submission 205037) | Sediment microbial communities from Yellowstone Lake, YNP, Wyoming, USA - YL17G11_0 | ecosystem: Environmental > Aquatic > Freshwater > Lake > Sediment | place: USA: Wyoming | collected...
AGGCGCCGCCGGCGCCGGCCCGCTCGGCCTGCTCGTACTGGCGCCAGTTGGCGCCCAGTTCGTCGTACTTGCGGCGCTTGTCGTGGTCGCCGAGGACCTCGTAGGCCTCGTTGATGGCTTTGAACCGCGACTCGGCCGCCTTGTCGCCCGGGTTCACATCGGGGTGGTGCTTGCGCGCCAGCTTGCGATAGGCCTGCTTGATGTCCTTGTCGGTGGCCGACTTGGCAACCCCGAGCGTGGCGTAGTAGTCCTTGAATTCCACGAATGCTCCCCGGCTAGAGTCCCACCATCGCCATCAACTGTTCGAGTTCCCGGGCCAGCCGCCGCCGTGACGCTACGGTGCCGGGTGTGTGCGCGGCCACCATCGGCTGCATGCGCCGGACGACGTCCGCGACATCGAGGAGGCGCTGGACGCCGGCCAGGTTGATCCCCGCCTCGTCGACCATGTGCTTGATCAGCCGGAGCCGATCGATCTCCCCGCGCGAATAGACGCGGACGCTCCCGATCGTGCGGGTGGGCTGCACGAGCCCCAGCCGCTCGTACTTGCGGAGCGTCTGCGGGTGCATGCCCAGTTCCCGCGCGGCCATGCTGATGAAGAAGAGTTCGTCCCGGTCGGTCATGGATGCCCTAGGCGGCGCAACACCTGCTACGAAGCGAATATAGGTCTTGATACGTGGCGTGTCAAGAATCGGGCGCGGTTCCGGGGCACGACGCCCAGGCGCGGCGCTTGACCCGGACGGGCTCGAGGTCCATCATCAAGCGCGATGTCTATTCCCCTGAATCTCGTACTGGCGTTCATGGCCGGATCCGCGCTGGGTGTCGTGGGCGCGTGGCTGATCACGCGCTCGCTCGGGCGCCAGGACGCGGCGCTGGCCGCGGCGGCGCTGCAGGCCCAGGCCGAGCTGGCCGGCAACCGGGCGACGAGCCTCGAGCGCCGCGTGAAGGAACGGGAGGCCGACCTCGAGACCGCCCGTCGCGCGCTCGACGCCCAGGCGGCCGAACTGCGCAGCCTCGGGGAGACGCGCGCGAGCCAGGAGACGCTCCTCGAGGCCGAGCGGCAGGGCTACCGCGAGCGCCTCGCCGATTTCGAGCGCGCGGAGCAGCGGCTGCGGGAAGCGTTCAGCGCCCTGGCGGCCGGCGCGCTCCAGGCGAACCGGGAGGCGTTCCTGTCGCTGGCCACCACCAAGTTCCAGGAGTTCCGATCGGAGGCCGCAACCGATCTCGACGGGCGCCGCCGCAGCATCGACGACGTCCTGGATCCGATGCGCGAGAAACTCTCGAAGGTCGAGGCGACGCTCTCGGCTGTCGAGGAGGCCCGGCGGGAAGCGTACGGCGGCTTGAAGGAGCAGCTCACGCGGCTCGACCGCGAGACGGGCAGCCTGGCCACCGCGTTGCGCGCGCCCCACGTGCGCGGGAAATGGGGCGAGTTCCAGCTGAAGCGCGTCGTCGAGATGGCCGGGATGCAGGAGCATTGCGATTTCGATGAGCAGGCCACGGTGACCACCGATGGCGTCGCCCTGCGGCCGGACCTCGTCGTGCGCCTGGCCGGCGGCCGATCGATCATCATCGACGCGAAGGCCTCGATGTCGGCCTATCAGGACGCGTTCGAGCAGGCCGATCCCGAGGCGCGCGAGCGCAAGCTGAAGGAGCACGCCGCGCAGGTGCGGGAGCATGTCCGCAGGCTCTCGGCCAAGTCCTACTGGGATCAGTTCGAGGACACGCCGGACTTCGTCGTGCTCTTCCTGCCGGCCGAGCCGTTCTTCAGCACGGCGCTGCAGTACGACCCCGACCTGCTGGAGTTCGGCGCGGCGTCCCGCGTGATCCCGGCCAGCCCGCTGACGCTGCTCGCGCTGCTGCGCACGGTCGCCCACGGGTGGCGGCAGGAGAAGCTGGCGCAGAACGCCGAAGCGATCCGGGACCTCGGCCGCGAGCTCTACGAACGGCTGTGCGTCATGGGCGACCACTTCGTCAGGCTGGGCGACCGCCTGAACGGCGCCGTGCAGGCGCACAACAGCGTCGTCGCCTCGCTCGAGGGCCGCGTGCTGGTGACGGCCCGGAAGTTCAAGGACCTCGGCGTGAGTTCGACGAAGGACCTCGAACCGGTGTCGCCGGTGGAGCACATGACGCGGCAGTTGCAGGCACCCGACCTGACCGGCGAGGTGCCAGCCGTCGCGGTGGAGGCCGACGTGGTCGGCGAACCGGGCGAGGAACCGCGATGCTGAACCCGGACATCCTGCTCAGTCGCCTCGTCGATCGGGCCGCGGCCTGGAACGCGCTCGGCCCGCGCGATCGCGCGGTGCTGCTGCGGCGATGCGCCGACGCGATCGTCTCGGTGGCCCCGGACTGGGTGCGCGCCGGTTGTGCCGCGAAAGGCATCGACCCGGGATCGGTCCTCGCCGGGGAGGAGTGGCTCGCCGGCCCGATGACCGCGATCCGCGGGGTTCGGCTGATGGCCGAGACGCTCGAGCGCCTGCCGGACCTGATCCCGGTGCCGTTATTGACGCGCGAGGACGGCCGCCAGGTGGCGACGGTCTTTCCGCGCGGCACCTTCGACCGCATGCTCTATCTGGGGATGACGGGCGAGGTCTGGATCCAGCCCGGCAAGCCGGCGTCACGCGCCCGGGCGTACCGTGGCGAGCGCACCGGCGGCGAGGGCTGCACGCTGGTGCTCGGCGCGGGCAACGTGTCGTCGATCGGCCCCCTCGACGCGCTCACGATGCTGGTGGTCGAAAGTCGCGTCGCGCTGCTGAAGCTGAACCCGGTCAACGAGTACCTCGAGCCGATCTTCGCGAAGGCGTTTGCGCCGCTCATCGACGCCGGCTTCATGGGGATCGTGCGCGGCGGGGCAGAGGTGGGCGCCACGCTCTGCCACCACCCGCTCGTCGATCGTGTGCACCTGACCGGCTCGCGCCAGACCTTCGAGGCGATCGTCTGGGGCCGCAGCGAGGAGGAGCGCGCCCGCCGGCGTCAGGCGCAGGACCCGGTGCTGGCCAAGCCGGTGACGGCGGAACTCGGCTGCGTCACGCCGATCCTCGTCGTGCCCGGGCCGTGGTCCGACCAGGACCTGGACTTTCATGCGCGGCACGTCGCCGGCATGGTGGCCAACAACGCCAGCTTCAACTGCGTCGCGGGCAAGGTGCTCGTGCTGGCCGGGCGCTGGCCGCTGCGCGAGGCGTTCCTCGCACGCGTCTTTGCGGCGCTGGCGCGAACGCCGGGGCGCCGTGCGTACTACCCCGGTGCGTCCGACCGGTACGGGGAGTTCCTGAGGCGCTATCCCGGCGCCCAGGCGCTCGGGCCCGCTGGTGATGGGGTGGTGCCCTGGACGCTCATCCCCGACGTGCCGGCGGTGCGCGGCGAGTACGCGCTGTCGACGGAGGCCTTTTGCGGCGTGCTGGCCACCGTGGGGATCGACGCGGCCGAGCCCGACGAATTTCTGGCGAAGGCCGTGCCGTTCGCCAACGACGCCATCGATGGCACGCTGTCGTGCGTGCTGCTGGTGCATCCGCAGGCTCGCCGCTCGCATGCGGCCGCGTTCGATCGGGCCGTCTCGGCGCTCCGGTACGGCGGCATCGGCATCAACGTGTGGAGCGGGGTGCTCTTCGCGATCGGCGTGACCAGTTGGGGCGCGTATCCCGGCCACACGCCCGAGGACGTGGGGTCGGGGATTGGCGTGGTCCACAACAGCCTGATGTTCGACTACCCGGAGAAATCCGTGATCACGGCGCCGTTCCGGATGTGGCCTACGCCGCTCTGGTTCGCCGACCACCGGAACCTCGCCGAGGTGGGGCGCCACATGACGGCCTTCGAGCGCCAGCCGTCGTGGGGCAAGCTGCCGGCGATTCTCTCAGCCGCGCTTCGAGGCTGAACCGTCCCGCTGCGGCCTGCGCCCGTGCCACGAGGTCATGCTCGTGGTCACGCCGAACACGCTCGATAGCCGATCGAACAGCCACCGCGGCAGGGCGGCGTTCAGCATCGGCGTCAGTTTCACCAGCCACGGCGTCAGGACGAACGCACGGTTGCGCAGCACGGCCCGCACGGTGAGCGCCGCGACCCGATCCGCCGTCAGCAGGCGCGTGAGCCGAGGTGCGCGGGCGCCGTCGAACATGCCGGTCTGGACGTAGCTCGGACAGACGGTGGTGACGCCGACGTGACGGTGGCCCAGTTGCCGCAGTTCCATGCGGATCGACTCCGAGAACCCGACCACCGCCCACTTGCTCGACGCGTAGGTGGCGCCGAACGGCAGGCCGACGAACCCGGACGCGCTGGCGATCTGCACGAGGTGGCTCTCGGGACGGGCCAGCAGATCCGTCAGAAAGGCGTGCGTCATGATGACGACGCCCTCGGTGTTCACGCGATACGTGGCGAGATGGTCGGGGAGCGGGACGTCCAGGAACGCGCCGCCGTGCACCACGCCGGCGTTGTTCACGAGGACATCGACGGGGCCGCCGTCCGCGTTGACGCGCCGGCGCAGATCCGCCACGGCCGCGGGGTCGGTGACGTCGACGGCGTAGCCGGCGGCCCGCCCGCCGGCTTCCCGGATCACGGCGGCCGTGTCCGCGGCGGCGGCCTCCCGGAGGTCGGCAGCCAGGATCTGCGCGCCCTCCCGGGCGAACCGCCGCGCAAGCGCTCGCCCGATTCCGGAACCCGCACCGGTGACCAGGACGCGTGCGCCGATCAGTGTCTGCACGGGGACTCCTCGAGGGGACCTCTGGCGAAGGACGCGTCTCAGTCGGCCGGGCGTCGCCGCGTCACGGGCGAGGGGCCGGGACCGCGTCCCACTTGATCTCAGAGCCCCACGCGCTGTGAGGGATGGCGAAGACCACCAGCGTGGCGACCGCCGCCGCGATGATGGCGGCGCGTGCCGGACGGCCGCCGCGCATCTGCCACGCCGCCCAGAGCCACGCGACCGCAGCGCCCAGGGTCTTGTTGTCCGTCAGGTCGAAGCCGAACGGGATGCCCGTCCACCAGGCGCCGAACGCGTACTTCTGCATCAGCGGGCCGAGGACGAAGCCGCCGACCAGCAGCAGCCAGATGCAGATGACGGCTTCCGTGCGGGCCCTCGGCGATCGGCTCCAGGCGCTGAGCCCCGCGGCGGTGGAGAAGAGCATCGCCAGGAACATCGCCAGCACGTGCGGGATGAGCACGGCGGCGGGGACCTCGTCGCGGAACCGCGTGATCGCGGGCCGCTCCGGGAAGACGGCCTCCTCGGCGCCGCGCTTCAGGCGGACCTGGTACTCGAGCTTGCCGGCGACGGGCTGGTGGGGCAGCGCGGCCGTGAGCGAGTCGCCCGAGCGCTGGAGCGGGATGATCTGCCACGGGTCGGAGGTCGGATAGCGCCGCCACGCGATCTCGCCGGTGACGGCCGCGTCCGCGATCGCCACCACCACGGGCTGGTCACCGGCCCCGGGGTGGGTGCGCGTCAGCCTCAGCGTATGCTCCTGCCCGCCGAGGGTGACGTGCCCGCGCGCCGGATACGTGGGACCGCTCATCCGCTGGTAGACGGCCGACGCGAGCGTGACGACGATGGCGACGGCCCAGAGCAGGCGGCGATGCTTCATGGCGACCTCACGCGGACGGGCGTGTTCCCGTCCGGCATGCTCCCCATGATAGTGCAAACAAGCTGCTTGACAGCCGCAGACGGCGCCAGTCATATTACTAGCTCCGGTGCGCGGCGATTTCCCCGACTTGATGGGCCGCGCCATGGGGGTCTCAACGACCACCTCGGAGCTATCTAAGTCGCGGGAGGGCTCGCGACATGCCGTCGTCGAGCCTTTTCTGTTTTCCGGGGACGAATATCCATCCCCGCTGTCAGTTGGAGCCATACGTATGGAACATCTGCCCTATACCGTCTCGTCCGAGTCCGTGTCCGAAGGGCACCCGGACAAAGTCTGCGACTACATCGCCGATTCCGTGCTCGACGCGTACCTCGCGCAGGACGTCGCCAGCCACGTCGCCTGCGAGGTGATGTGCAAGGACAATCTCGTGATCCTCGGCGGTGAGATTTCGTCGGCGGGCAAGGTCAACTACGAGGAACTGGTCCGCACCGCGATCCGCGACATCGGATACGTGGACCGGACGGAGCCCTTCAGCGCGGACAGCGTCCACCTGCTCATCGGGATCAGCAGGCAGTCCGCCGAGATCGACCAGGGCGTGACCGTCGAGAAGAACAAGGACCACGAGCAGGGTGCCGGCGACCAGGGCATGATGTACGGCTACGCCACCGATGAGACGGCGGAATTGATGCCGATGCCGGTCTTCCTCGCGCACAAACTCACCTTCGGCCTCGCCCAGGACCGGAAGGCCGGGAAGTACGACTGGCTGCGGCCCGACGCGAAGTCGCAGGTGTCGGTCGTGTACGAGAACGGCGTGCCGGTGAAGGTGTCGCACGTGCTCGTGTCGACGCAGCACCGGGCGTCGATCGACCAGGCCGGCATCATGCACTACGTCAAGACGGACCTCGCGCCGCGCGCGCTGGGCTCGTGGTTCACGAAGGACACGCAGGTGTACGTGAACCCGACCGGCAGCTTCGTGCTCGGCGGACCGTCGGCGGATTGCGGCGTGACCGGCCGCAAGATCATCGTCGACAGCTACGGCGGGGTCGGCCGGCACGGCGGCGGCGCGTTCAGCGGCAAGGACCCCTCCAAAGTCGACCGCACGGGCGCGTATTTCTGCCGCTTTGTCGCGCGTCAACTCGTGAAGGCCACGCTGGCGAAGCGCGCGGAAATCCAGGTGGCGTACGCCATCGGCATCGCGCAGCCGATTTCGGTGAAGGTCGACACGTTTGGCACGGGCGACGAGAAGGCCGCGGTCGAGTTCGTGAAAGCGTTTGACTTCCGCCCGCGGGCGATCATCGAGCGGCTGAACCTGCTGCGCCCGATTTACCGCCAGACGACCAACTACGGGCACTTCGGTCGTCCGGGCCTGCCCTGGGAAGCCTAGGACGCCAGGTCCTGCCACATCCGGACGATCGCGTCCCGCAGGGCGGCGGTGTGGCGCTCGTAGCGCGTGGCTGCGGGCTCGGCGGCGGTGGCCTCGGGCAGGAGCGGGGGACCGAATGCCAGGGTCACCCGCGTGCCTGCCCAGGGTCGCATTCGCCGCCATTGCAGGCCTTTGCCGCGCGGCCACACCTCGAACACCCCGTGGATCGCCACGGGCACGATCGGCACACCCATGTGGAGCGCCGTGATGGCGGCGCCCTTCTTGAAAAGGCGAGGGGTGCCGTCGGGCGACCGCTCGCCTTCCGGGAACAGCACGAGCACGCGGTTGTGGCGCAACCCGAACGCCCCCGCCTGCATCGCCTTGACCAGGTTCGCGTCCGGATCGACCGGCACGATGTTCCACAGTTCCGCGATCTTCCGTGTCACCGGCGTGTCGAAGTACTCGCTCGCGCCGACGAAGAACAGCCGCGTGAACAGCGCCCATGGCAACGCGCCCGCCAGCAGGAATCCGTCGAGGTAGCTCTGGTGGTTCGGGCTGAGCAGGAACGGCCCGGTCGACGGCAGGTGGCCGAGTCCGCGGATGCGGAGGCCTGTCAGCGCGCGCGCGAGACCGCTCAGTAGCTTCATCGACGCGAAGGCGAGTGGCGTGAACAGCGGCTTCGGCCGCAGGATCGCTTGCAGCACCGGGCCGTCGCTGTCGTCGGTGAGGAGCCGGGCCCAGGGATCGGCCTGCGCCGGTTCGGCCGCGCCGGCCGGGGAAGACGGGCGGGTCGCCTCGACGAGGTCCCTGACCGTGAAGATCCGCTGGGCGGCCTCGTCGGGGACGTCGACGCCGCAGGCGTGCTCGAGGCTCGACAGCAGTTCGACCCGCTCCAAGGAATCCAGGCCGAGGTCGAGTTCGAGGTGGGCATCGGGCGCGACGGCGGTTCCGTGCCTGGCGACGGTCCGGATGGCCGCGAGCGCCCGCGAGACGTGAGGATCCGACGCCCAGATGTCGTCGGCATCGCTCCACTCGGCGTGCTCGGCCACCTGGTCGGCCCGCGCCGCGCGCTCGCGGTAGAGGCGCTCGATTTCGAATCGCTTGAGCTTGCGCGTCGTGGTGCGCGGGAGATCCTCGAGCCAGATGTCGAAGCTCAGCACGCGCTTGTGATGCGGCAGGTCGAGCGACAGCCCTTCGATGTCGAAGCGGATGATCTCGCGGAAGTTGACGATCCGGCGTTCGCGCATCACGTCGAGGTCCGGGACGACCACGGCGTGCAGGCGTTCGGCCGCGGGCTCGTCGCGTAGCGCGATGCCCATCACGCAGAGTTCCTTGATGAACGGCGACTTCACGTACTGGGCCTCGATCTCCTCCGGGTAGATGTTCTTCCCGGAGGCCAGCACGATGATCTCCTTCTTGCGGCCCGTGATGTACAGGCGGCCGTGGGCATCGAGATAGCCCAGGTCGCCGGTGTGGAGCCAGCCGTCGGTCAGCGTGACCGCGTTCACGTCGGGGCGGTTGTGGTACCCGGTCATGACGATCGGGCCCTTGATCAGGATCTCGCCGTCGGCGTGCTCCCGGTCGCGGGCCTGGGCCGGCTCCGAGGCGATCCGGATCTGGACGCCCTCGAGCGCCTGACCGACGGCGTCCACGTGGTGGTCGCCGGGCCGGGTCACCGTGGCGGCTCCCGCACATTCGGTGAGCCCGTAGGCCTGCAGGATGTTGAAGCCCATCCCGTACAGATCCCGGCCGATGCGCGGATCGAACCTCGACCCGCCGGACACCAGGATGCGCATGCGGCCGCCCAGCGCCTGGTGCGCCTGCCGGAACAGCGCGCGTCCGGCGTTGAGGCCGAGGTGCCGGCGCAGCCGCGTGTTGACGGCCAGCAGCGTCCGGAACAGCGCACGCACGGGCAGCGGGGAGGCGGCGACGCGCTCCATGACCCGCTGGTGGAGCAGGTAGTAGAACTGGGGCACGACGCAGAACGCCGTGATCCGCCGCTGGGTGAACGCCCGCATCATCTCGGCACTGTTCACCGTTTCGAGATACACGACGCGGGCGCCTGCCGTCAGGGGCAGCAGCAGGTTCGCGATCTGGGCCAGCGCGTGGAACAGCGGCAGGACGCCGAGAATCGCGTCCCGCTCGTCGACGTGCACGACCGTGAACGCCGCGGCCTTCTCCGCCAGCAGGTTGCCGTGCGTCAGCACGACACCTTTCGGATCACTCGTGGTGCCCGAGGTATAGAGCGTGACGGCCGGGTCGGAGGAGGAGGCCGGGCACGGCGGCGGCGCGGGCAGCTGCCGCGTGCCGGCGATCGCGTCCTCGATGGAGGCGGCGTCGGGGGCGCGGCCGGCGGTCAGCACCAGGCGCGGCGGGCTGGCGAGGCCGCGGACCGCCTCGCGCGCGACGTCGGCGTACCTGGGGGATGCCAGCAGGAACGTCGCGCCGCAGTCGGCGATCACGGTCCGGACCTGGGCGGCGCGGTAGGCCGTGTCGAGCGGCACCACCACGGCACCGAGGCGCAGGATACCCAGATAGGCGCCGCACCACCGCGCGTCGTTGTCGGCAAGCAGGGCGCAGCGCGCCCCAGGAGCGGCACCGAGGTGGAGGAGCAGGCCGGCGATGCGGACCGCGAGCGCGTGCATGTCGCCGTAGGTCAGGATGTCGACGCCGGACCGATGGCAGACCTCGACCGCGGGGCGATCGGACAGGCGGAGGGCGACAGCGGCAAAGTCGTCGAAGATATTGGTCATAGCGGGCTGGCACAGGATCATACCAGCAGACGGCGAAGAGCGGACCTGTGGCCGGGCGGGGAGTGACGGCGACCGCCTGCCCGGCGGCGCTACTGCCAGAGATGGTCCCGCTTGTTGGCCTGAACCGATCCGATCAGCTTCCGCTGACCCTTGTCGTGATACATCCGGCGGTCGGCGACGGCAATCACCCCCTCGGCCGTGTCCGCATCGTCCGGGAACGTTGCGGCGCCGACGCTGACGGCCAGCGGCACCTGGCGGCCCGGTGCGGGCTCCACCCAGCTGGCCGCCACGGCCTGCTGCAGTTCCAGGCGGCGGTGCTCGGCCTGGATCGTGTCGCATTCGCCGAGCACCACCACGAACTCGTCGCCGGCGAAGCGGGCGCACAGGTCATAGTCGCGCAGGCTGGCACGCAGCGCATGGGCGACTTCCTTCAAGGCGAGGTCGCCGGCCTGGTGGCCGAACTCGTCGTTGATCTGTTTGAAGCCGTCCATGTCGAGCACGAGGACCGAGAGCCGGCCACCGTGGCGCTGCGCGCGGGACAGCTCCTGGGACAGCTGCCGGTCGAGGTAGCGGCGGTTGGGCAGGCCGGTCAGCACGTCGGTGAGCGACTGCTCCTGCGTCTGCTCGAAGACGAGGGCATTGGCGATGACCTGCGCCGCCTGAGCGGCCACGCGGGTGAGAAGGCGGCGGTGATCGGCGGTGTACGCGTTGCGGTCGCTGTGATAGACGGCGAGGGCGCCGATGGTGCCCGTCCCGGTCTCGAGGGCGCAGACCATGACGGACTGCTGCCGGACCGCCGGCTCCCCGACGCCGGCCGGGATGACCTGGCCGGCCGGTAGCAATTCGCCGAGGCGCTCGGTCGCCGACGCGGTGACCGCCCGAATCGCATCCTGGTTCGCGCCGACCACGTGCGAGCACAGGAAGAGCTCGGACGCCGGGTCGATCAGGAACAGGGCGCACGAGTCGAGCGGCATCACCGAGACCAGCCGCGCCGAGATCAGCGACAGCGTATCGGACACGCGCAGCGACGAACTGAGCGCGTGCGCGATCTCGCGCAGCATCTGCTCTTCGCGGTAGGCGATGGCGATGTCGGCCAGGGCGGACGTCGGGACGTCCTGCGACGTGCCGGGCTCGCCGGTGCGCGCCGCCGGCGGGGTCACCAGCGCCGCCTGCATGTGGGACTCGATCGTGGGCAGCACCTCGATGAACCGCTCCACGACCGACGGATCCAGCGCCGAGTCGCCGTTCTCCCGCAGCGTCACGATGGCTTCGGCATACGTGCGCGCCGGGCGGTACGGCCGGTCCGTCAGCATCGAGGTGAAGCAGTCGACGACGGCGATGATGCGCGCGCCCAGGGGAATCTCCTGTCCCTTGAGGCCGGCCGGGTAGCCGCGGCCATCCCAGCGTTCGTGATGCGACAGCACCAGCGGCGCGACGGGGTACGGGAACGGGACCGAGCGGATGATCTCGGCGCCCACGCGCGGGTGCAGCTTCAGCCGCTCGAACTCGTCGTAGGTGAGGCGGCTTGGTTTCGACAGGATGTGCTCGGGCACCGCCAGGTTGCCGATGTCGTGGAGCAGGGCCGCGGTCTTCACGCCGCGGATGTCTGACTCGCTCATGCCCAGCCCGCGCGCCAGCCCTTCGCAGTACACCTGCATGCGGCGCATCTGTTCCTGCGACGTGTTGTCCTTGGCCTCAATCGCCAGCGCCAGGGCTTCGATCATCGCGAGCTGCACATCGGACAGTTCCCTGACCTGGCGCTGCTCGTCGGCGATGTGCGCCATGTGGGCGCGGTAGCTTCGGTACACCAGGTAGGCGGGCAGCACGAGGACCATCGCCCGCCAGTGCCGTCCCTGGTGCGCGAACTCGGCCACGCCCAGCGCCACCGCGGCGCCGAGGTAATGGCTCGGCGCGGTCCGGAGGAAAGTGCTCGTCCAGACGCGGCGCAGGGTCTGGCGCGAGGACACGGCGAGGATCGACCCGATCAGCCCCGCGTCGAAAAGGAAGTAGACCGAGGCGGCGATGAACCCGCTCGCCCAGCGCGACCAGGCCGTCGCCGGCAGCAGCGTATCGCCGGCCTCGTAGACCAGGCCTGCCGCGGCGACGGCCACGGCCAGGGTCCCCATGCTGAACAGCGTCTGGTACCAGGCCGTGCGCTCCCGCACGCGGAACGTGCACTGGCTCCACGCACCGACCACCGCGATCGGCGTGCTCGCCCACGGCCCGACCAGCAGGACGCCGAGAAGATTCACGATGTAGCAGAGCGACAGCGTCGAGCTGCCGTTGGCCAGCGGCACGGCGATCCGGATGGTCGCGGTCACGGCCGACATCCCCATCAGGACGAGGAGCAGCGGGACCTGATCCGGCTCCACCTGCCACAGGCCGTAGCCGACGCAGAGCAGGCCGAGGGCGCAGATCACGGCCGCGCCGACCTGCGCGGCCCGCGGCAGGGCGCCGAATCCGCGGTCGTTCGCAGGATGTCCGCTCGGGGGCATCGGCGCGGGGTTCGTGACTGCTACCATGAGCCACCCCCCTGCTGCGGCGCCGTGGAGGCCAGTACCGGAGCGGTCGTGCCGACAAGGGTCGGTTCATCCCAGTTGTCGAGGCGGCGTTGTGCCGTGGCGAGCAGGTCCCGCACCGACGCGCCGTCGAACGGGCTGCAGGCGAATGCGAGCCGGATCGGCGAATCGAGAGCGGGAGGGGGCACGACGCCCGGCGGAACCGCCGCCGCGATGCGCTCCATGATGATGCGGCCGGCGCCCGGATCGCAGTCCGGCATCAGCACCACCAGCGAGTCCTCGGTCGGCTTGAAGATCAGGTCCGCGATACGGGTCGCCGCGCTGACGGCGGCCGCGGCCGGCCCCATGATGTCGTCGGAGCCGATCGTCCGCACGCACAGCACGCCCAGCGTCCGGCTGCCGCCGCCAATCAGGCCGGCATCGCTCGCGACGAGCGCTTCGAGGGCGCGGCCGTTGGGCATCGTGGGGCTGGTGGCCGCCATCGCGTCGCGCGGCAGGGGCGCGATCTGGAGGGCCCGGCTGAACGCGTCCGCTACCGGGCGGCTGATGAGTTCAATCGCCTGCCGCTGCTCCTCGCGGAACGCATTGGCCTGGCTCGAATACAGGGTGACCACGCCCACGCCGCCCTTGGCGACGACGAGGGGCACGCTGAGCACGCTGCGGAACTTCGGGTCGAGGTTCTGCAACCGGTCGCCGAGATCGAGCGCCGAGTCGGCGTTGATGACGGAGCGGCCGTTGGCCGCGACCCAGCCGCTGACGCCGTGGCCGAGGGGCATCCGGACATCCTGCACGAGCGCTTCGCCGAAGCCGCCGGCGAAGACCGCTTCGACTTCGTCGGTGGCCTCGACGCGGCGGTAGAACACCACCAGGCCGGCCGGCGCGAGCCGGAGCAGGTAGCGCGACACGGTCTCGCAGGTCTGTTCGACGCCGGCGCCCTCGCCCAGCGTCGAGAGCTGGTCGTAGAGCCGGAGGAGCATGTCGGTCGCGTAGACGCGCATTTCGAGCGGCACGGCCTCGGCGGCGGGCTCGGGCCGGCGCAGTTCGCGGGCGGCCTGGGCGAAGCGATCCAGCACCTCGGGCAGCGGGGCGTCGACCGCTTCGGCCTCGATATCGGCCTGGATGGTCTTGAACGCGTCCACGATCGTCGGGTCGTACATCGTGCCCCGGCGCTCATCGATGATGTCGAGCGCCTCCGCCGGCGAGAGGGCGCGGCGATAGGGCCGGTGCGACCGCAGGGCGTCGTAGCAGTCGACGACCGAGAGGATGCGGGCCCCGATGGGGATATGCTCCGCGCTCAGGTGGTCCGGGTAGCCCGTGCCGTCCCAGTTCTCATGATGGTGCCGGACGATCGGGACGACCGGGTACGGGAAGTCGACGGCGGAGAGCATGTCCGCGCCCAGCGGCGCGTGCAGCTTGACTCGCTCGTACTCATCGGGCGTCAGCTTGCCGGGCTTGTTGAGGATGTGCTCGGGAATGGCCAGCTTGCCCATGTCGTGCAGCAGCGCTGCGGACTCGATGGCCCGCAGTTCCTGGCCGTCGGTGATGCCCAGCGTCCGGGCGAGCGTCAGCGCGTAGGTCTTGACGCGGCAGATGTGCCCGTGGGTGACCTGGTCCTTGGCGTCGACGGCCGCGGCGAGCGTCTCGACGACCTTCAGGTAGAGGCGGTTGACGTCCCCCAGGTGGCGGTTCTCGTCCTCCAGGCGTCCCATCGACGACTTGAACGTGAAGTAGGAGACGAGCACCAGCGGGGCGATCGCCAGGATGCTGGAGAAGACGCCGAAGGTCCCGGTCCCCGGCGTGTAGGCGATGTTGACGGCCAGCAGTACCGCGATCGAAGCCCCGCCGAAGTAGTTGAGCGATACCCAGACGAAGTACTTCCGCCAGATGACGAGCGGAGACGTCCAGGTGTCGCTGGCGACGGCCAGCGCGTTGAGGGCGCTGTTCAACACGAAGTAGACCGCGCTCAGGACCAGCGCCGGCGGCCCGACCACGGCCAGCGACGAGGGCGCAATCGACAGGGGCGCCACGCCGGACAGGGCGTAGTAGACGTGCGCGGCCGCCCACATCGACACCGCGGGCTCGGCGAAGTTGAACGCGACCTGCCGCATCGCGCTCCGTCGCCGGATGAGCGAGAGCGCCAGGCCGTCCAGCGCGACGGTGGCCACCGCCGCGTCGGGGCCGAAGTAGAGCGCGGAGACGAACAGGAAGGTCTCGGAGATCGACAGCGTGGCGCTGAGGGACGGGACCTTGACGGCGAGCAGCCCTGACGCGATGACGAGGAGGGTGAGCCCCGCGTAGTTCGCGTACACGCCCAGCGGGATCGCCGACGCCTGCAGCGCGAGCAGGGCGTCGGCCAGCGCCAGGATGCCCATGGCGAACACGATCGCCACGAAGGCCTGGTGCAGCCACGAGCGCCGGCGGGCCGTCTCGTTCACGCGCGGCTCTCCTGCACGAGTGCGTAGTCCGCGATCTTCCGGTACAGGGTTTCGCGGCTGATCTGCAGCACCTGCGCGGCGCGCTTCTTGTTCCACGTCGTCGAGGCCAGCACGCGGCGGATGTGATCGCGCTCGACGTCGCGCAGCGGCAGCAACGCCGGGGCCTCGGCGCGCGGCGCCTGGGCCGCGGGATGCATGAACTGGAGATCCTTGGGCCGGACGATGCCGTCGTGGGCGGACAGCGCCGCGCGAGACACCGTCGTATCGAGCTCCCGGATGTTGCCGGGCCACGGATAGGCCATCAGCAGGTCGATCGCCTCGGGCGACAGCTGCCGGCCGTCGAGCGGCATCCCGTGCGCGGCGCAGTACCGCGCCAGGAAGCGGTCCGCGAGTACCGGGATATCGACCGGACGCTCGCGCAGCGCGGGCAGCCGGATGGTAAACGCGTTGATGCGGTAGAAGAGATCCTCGCGGAAGGTGCCCTCCGCCACGAGCGTCTCGAGCGGGCGGTTCGTGGCGCAGATCAGACGGAAGTCCACTTCGATGCTGACGCGCGCGCCCAGACGTTCCACCCGGCGCTCCTCGGTGACGCGCAGCATCTTCGCTTGCGCGAGCGGCGAGAGGTCCCCGATCTCGTCCAGGAACAGCGTGCCGTGGTGGGCGAGTTCGATCCGGCCCGGCTTGCGCTCGTACGCCCCGGTGAACGCGCCCCGTTCGTAGCCGAACACCTCCGACTCGAACAGGCTGTCGGGGAGCGCCGCGCAGTTCACGGCCTGAAAATTCTCACGCTGCCGGCTGCTGAGTTCGTGGATGATGCGCGCGACGACTTCCTTCCCCGACCCGGTCGGGCCGAGGATCATCACGGCCAGATCGGTCTTGGCCACCGTGCGGATCGACTCGAAGATCATCATCATCTTCTCGTCGCGCCCGATCATCTCCCGGAAGCGCTGGACCGACGGCGACCGATCCTCGATCGACTCGCCGGTCCGATCCGCAAGGAAATCCTCGAGCGACCGGGCGAGATCGGGATCGGCGGGCCGGGCGAACTGATAGAGCATCTCGGGGGCGCCATGCGCGCGGATCACGTCCCCATTCACCAGCTCCCGCAGGCAGTTGTCCATATCGACGCGGATGCGGCCGAACGTCTGCATCATCGACTCGACGTCGTACGACTCGTGAGGCCGCGCGCCCAGATAGCGCAGAATGCCGGCGCGCAGCGGCGACTGGATCAGCGACTTGAAGCGCGTGCGAGACTGGCCCGTGGCACGGCCGTTGTCGATGATGGTGACCGGGCCGGGAGCGGGTGGTGTCGTGGCTCTATTCAGCATGCATACGCCTCGTTCCGTGGCGGTGTGTCTCAAGACCCGTGCCAGGCGTCGAAGAACGAGACACTTCGCGCAATCTCGGGTGAATACGTGAAGCACCGGCGGGAATCCCAGCCGTCGGAGCTACCCGGATCGCGGTAAATCCGGGCTGAAGCTACAAGAAGTGTGAGGTTTCGTGACACGGGCGGCACGCTCGTGTCCGAGGCTGGATGACGCGCAGCCTGCGCCATGCCGACGCCGGAACAATCGTGCGCGTGCGGGTGTGTCTCGCGTCCGGGCAGGGGCGCACAGGGCGTGTGTCAGCCGCGCACTCAGGGAGAGAGGCCGATGGAGGCGCGCCCGATGAGCTGGCCGGCGGCCGTGACCACGTCGACGCGCAGGGAGCCCGGCGTGCCCTGTGGTGCCAGCAGGAGGGAACTCCAGAGCCGGAATCCCTCCCCGCGCCCGCCCATCATGTCGTGCGGGCTCGACGCCCACAGCAGCCTCCCGTCGCGGTACCAGCGCAGTTCGACGCGGTCGCGAAGGCCGAGCGGGGCGTGGACGGCCGTCGACACGTAGACCCGGCCGCCGCGTGCGGCGGACACCGAGATCAGCGGCCCCGTAATGCCCAGCCGCCGCCGGTCGAGGCCGGTCCCGAACTCGGTGCCGGAGAGGCGCAGGGGCGCCGGCGGCACGAGCGGGCGGGTGGCGTCGGCGACGATGAAGACGAGGACGCCGCCCACCGTGATCCCGGCCCAGGTCATCCGGCGCGTGAGCGCGGACACCCGATGGGCGAACGTGACGAACCCCGCCATGGCCGCCACCGCCGCCACGCGCAGCGCGTGCTGGTTGCTCAGGCCGAAGAGCACCGGCAGCGCCACGTTCACGACGGCGAACACGTTGAAGGCGAAGAACGACGCGGCCAGCGTGCGGCGCGCCGACAGCACGCGATCGTAGACGATGTCGAGCGTGGACAGGATGGCGGAGATGCCGAGCGCGACGACGAACAGGAGGTTCCAGGACCGCACCGTCGTGCTGCCGGCGTAGATCGGGAGGATGAAGAAGAGCAGCTGTTGATAGCAGTTCGTGTTGGCGTAGTTGATGGCGAGGCGGACCCGGCCCG
>Ga0315287_10002649_pt1 | contig 17044 bp, 12 predicted proteins | sample YL17G11_0_MG_FD_205037 | JGI IMG/M metagenome (GOLD analysis project Ga0315287, IMG submission 205037) | Sediment microbial communities from Yellowstone Lake, YNP, Wyoming, USA - YL17G11_0 | ecosystem: Environmental > Aquatic > Freshwater > Lake > Sediment | place: USA: Wyoming | collected...
TCCACCGCGTCCTCGCGCACGATCCCGAGGTAGCCGATGTCGCCGGTGACTATGCCGGCGATGCGAGGGGTGTTGTATTCATCCCTCTCATAGCCCATCTCTGTCAGCACTTGCTGCAGCGCCACGTCGGGAGCGACACCCGCTTCGAGCTTCTCGAAGATCGGATCGGTGTGGGAACCGTTGGAAACCACCACGCCGTTCTTGCTCACGCGGATGCAGGTGTAGGCGATGTAGGGGTTCTTCTTCATGTCCTCGGGATCCAGCGGCTGAATGGCGACCCCGATTTCGGTAATCCTTGCGACCCGATTGGGAAACGATCTCGATGACACCCTGTATGCGACAAAAGGCTTATCGGTCTTGCCGACAGCCACTATTCTTCCCACGTACACTTTTGGCTTTTCCTCCTGAGGCTGTTAACCGAGCCAAGTGTAGCATCAGGCGGGATGGCTGTCAAATCGGAGGCAGAGGGTAGAGAGCAGAAGGCGGAAAGCGGAAAGCAGAAAGCGGAAAGCAGAAGGCCCCGTGTGTGTCATTCCGAACGAATGTGAGGAATCTGCTTTTACTTCCCCAACTCAACACTCAAAACCCAAAACTCAAGACCTACTGAGTTTCGGATACTGAGCTAGCGTTCGGGCCATGTCATTCCGACCGGAGCTAAACGAAGCCTCCAAGTATGTCATTCCGAACGAATGTGAGGAATCTGCTTTTTCCCTTCCCCAACTCAGAACTCAGCGCCCAATTCGGTACACCCCAACCGGCCCGCTGCGGAAACATTCGATCATCCTTGGGCTTATCAGCGCGGGCGGCGGGTCCCAGCGGCGGTCCGTCGAGACGTAGTATTGGCGCGTGTTGTCCGACACAATATAGCTCCATGCATCGAGGGATGTGGCGGGGTTGCCCAGCGCGGCCCATCGATTGATCCCTTCTCCATAGTTCGGCGTCTCGCTCCAATGGCCATATTGGACCTGCCGTCCGGCCAACGCGGGAGTAAACAGCGCGAAATCCGGCGGGGCCAGCACCGAATCGGATGGCGCCGCGTGCTTGCCGAGGTAATCCATCGCGGCAAGTTCGGCACTTGAGATGTAAGGCGCATAGCCGGGGGCCGTGCAGCCTGTGCTGACCGCACTTGCATCGTCCGCCAGGAACCTGGCGTTGCTCGCACAGCAGATCGTGATGAAGAGCACGAGCACTAAGCGCTGTAAATTCCCCGGCGCGAGGGTAAGCAGCCGCGCGATCGCATACGCGCATAGTATGCACAGCGGCACGTGGAGGCCCATGATGAGCTTGCGCTGCTGGCCGACGGGTATGTAGGGGATCGCGAAGCCCACCACCGACCACACGATCAACACCAGGCCGTTGGGAGCCTCGGCCGGCTTCGCGGGCCGCAAGCGCCGGTGCTCCATGAGCAACATCCCCGCTCCAACCGCGGCGCCCGCCAACACAAGGCCGTAGCCGGCGAAAAACGACCAGATGGCCGGGGATGGCGCGGCGGAGTTCGCGCGGGCGCGGAATACTTCATCAATCCTGTACAGATAGAACTGGTAACCAACGGACGGCAACGCGATCAATGCCGCAAGCAGGCTCATCAGGACCAATCTTCGTGGAAACCGCCTCTCAACTGCCCACAGCACAGCCAGATAAGCGGTCCACACGCAACCGACTGTGATCACATCATACGTGTGAACATTGCCGAGCAGCAGGAGCAGCAGACCCGCATAGACAGCGCTCAGGGCGCGGCCCGTTCGCTGGGCGTCGATCAGGAAGTAAAGGCTGCCCAGCATCAGCAGAAGCCCAGCAAGGAAAAGCGGGTTAAGATAGATCGAAAGAAACGTGATTGCTTCGGGCTGCCACATGTCGACGGAGCCCGTGGGAGGCCTTGCCCCGAGCAGCCACCCGATGCCGGATGACAATCCGACAATGGGAATGAGCGCCCTACGCTGTTCAGGTTTGTTCAGGAATAGGCGGCCAAACTTATACACACACAGCATGAATCCAACGCCGAGAAGCATCCGGAACAGATGGAATGTCCATATCAGCGGCAGGTGCGCGAGGTGGGCTGTCCAACCCATGACAAGAAACAGCACGTTGAACTGTCTTGCCGTCTGGGGCTCGTTCGTGAAGAGATTACGAATGAAGAAATGGCCATCCGATGCCTGCTTCATCCACGATAGATACACAGCGCCGTCGTCGATGTTGTGAGTAAGTCCCAGGAAGTGATAGCCGGGAGGAGCAGAGGCAATGCCGACCATATACGGCGCCGACGAGACGAGCACGATCACAACCGCCCACGCGATTACCCAACCGATCTCACTCCTGCCGGTCCTCGCGCTCATCATTCACCACCCTTTCCACGGACCAGGCAGCACGCTCCCGTCGCGGACAGCAATGCGATGCCGACCAGTGACAGGAACAGGCCGAGGCGGAAGGAGAATGGCACGAATGAAAACAGCGCAGAGAAAGGACCCTGAACCCAGGCCTTAGTCTGCAGGACAGGCAGTCCATAGTCGATATCCAAGCGCTTCGCGCCGGACCTGGCCACCCACCCCGGGTAATTCACAGTTCCTGCACCGAGAGGCCCATAGTAGTAGCGTGAGCACGCTGCCATCACCTGATTGGGGCCAACGTAGTTCAGCGAGGAGTGAAACGCCCACATTACGCGCAGCACATCTGGATTGGAGGATACGTTGGCAGTGATGACGGCACGTTCATTAGTGTATATGTACAGGCCATCCACCCGCTCGAGCGGCACCAGGCGCTGCGGGTCACTATCCGAAAACGGCTCGCCCATCACGATCCAGTCCGCGAACAATCTGATGTCCGGCGCGTATCTCCTCATCAGCACCATGTTCCCATTTTCCGGCGGGCTGGAGTCTACCCCTTGGATACTGCTCAAAAGGTCCTTATAAGTCTTTGTATACAACGAATCGTAGCCCTGCACGTCATACAGCCCATAGACCATCGCGGCGTTGGGCGGCAGGATAGCCTTCGGGGTTTCCCATAGACTCCATTTGGGATTGATCGGGGCAATGCGCGAGTTGCCTGCGATGCGTTTGAGCGTGTCGGTAAGCTGGGTCCTGGGATAGACTTTATCGCGAGAGCAGGTGGGGTTGTAGTCGATGCCGAAGGCGAAGAGGTCGGCGATGATGATCGCCACCGCAAGAATCCCCACAGCCTGCCTGCTCAGCCATTTCGGCCGGCGGGATCGGCCAATCATTTCCAGAAGCGCATCCATGCCAAACCCAGCAAGGGCGGCGGCGCCAAACATATAGAGCAGCAAAATGCGATTCGGCCCGCCAAAGGCGCTGAAGCCCGGTATCAAATAGTAGAACGGCGCATTGACGATTGTCCCCCGAGCGGATAGCAATGCCAAGACGGCCAAGACACCGAAATAGCCGACATGCCGCTGCTTTCGGACAGTGCCGAGGGCAATTCCAGCCAGAATCAACGGCAGTATCCCGACATACATCCCATATTCCATGTAATCCGCCGCGCTGCCCGCGTGCCCGTCCATCATCCCGATCAGATAATAGTTGTTCTTGCTGGGATTGCCGTAGAAATCAGGTGAGAATGCGGTCACCAGCCTGTAAGGCTTGAGCGAGTTTCCGATGAACCAGTCATAGCCGGCGGCAGTCGGGCCGCCGCTGCGGGGGGAGTTTGCCCCCAGTTCAAAAGTAGGCAGCAGTTGAGCGGAGCCGATCAGCCCGGCGACGATCACAAACGCCGCGATGGATGGCGCCACACGCTTCAAAGCCACCACTCCACCCTCGGCTTTCCAGACGCCGGCGAGCCTCCATACCCACCACAGGAGCGAAGCCAGCGTCACATAGAATGCTATCTGCAAGTGCCCCGCCAGAAAAGACAAAGCCAGCGCCGCCCCGGCAAACATTCCATACGCCGGCGATTTGCCCTCGACCGACCGATGGATCAACAAGAGCACCAGCGGCAGCCATACGGCGACACCCACGAAAGTCGGCAGCTCCAGCCATAGCACCATGAACGCCGAAAACGCGAAACATATCGCGCCGACAACGCCTCCCAGTTCCTTGCAGCCGAGTTCCCTTAGCAGCCAATACATAAACACCTGCGCGAGGAACAAGTGCAGCGCGGCGAAAACCGTGAATGCCGTGATCGGATCGAATAGCAGAAACACGGCGTTGAGTGGATAAAGCACCGCCGATTGGCCGTTAGCCAGGAACGGCGTGCCGCGGAACTGGTGAGGGTTCCATAATGGGATATGCCCGGCGGCCATCGAGCGAGCATAGAAGACACGCCAAGGGTAGAACTGCGCTATCGCATCCCACTGCAGCGGGTTCCATTGAGGCGAGGGATCGGAGGGCTTGACGACCGTGTTCCAAGGCGACATCTGGGCCAGATAATCGCCGGGCAGAAGAGCATCGCCCCTGAAAATCGGTTTCCAGAGGAAAATGCAGACCAGTATAAGGAAAAGCGTGTAGGGCCACAGCCTTTTCACGATTACAGCGTGAGTTTCGGGATTTCCGTTACGCTTACGCTCCACTCAAATCCCGAAACACCTCCCAACGGCGGTTTCGGGAAAAGGGTTTCCCGAAACAACTCTCGAATGGTACGCGACAATACAGGTAGGGCCGCGATCACGACCCTACCTGCAATACGCTTCAGTCGAGGCGAATGGTTGCGCGCGTCTTGCCGAAGCTATACTCCCAGTAGTTCCTTGGCCGTGTCGACCGCGCTCGCGGCGTCCGCGGCATACCCGTCCGCGGAGATCTCGTCGGCATAGTTTTGGGTAACCGGCGCGCCGCCGATCATTACCTTGACCCGATTCCGAACGTTTTCGGCTTTCAGAGCTTCGATGGTGTCTCTCATGGCCGGCATCGTGGTGGTCAAGAGCGCGGAAAGGGCAACCACTCCGGCGCCGTTCTTGACGGCCTCGACGAACTTCTCGGGCTTGACATCGACCCCGAGGTCCATAATCTGGAATCCCGCGCCTTTGAGCATCATCGCGACAAGGTTCTTGCCGATATCGTGAAGGTCGCCTTTCACCGTGCCGATAGCGACCACGCCCTTCGGCTTCACGCCGGTTTCGACCAGCTTCGGCTCAAGGATTTCCATCGACTTCGCCATAGCGCGCGCGGCTATGAGGACCTCCGGCACGTAGAAATCGTTGTTCTTGAACTTGACGCCCACCACGTTCATCCCGGCAACCAGACCCTGGTTAAGAATCTTCTCGGGGCTCATCCCCTCGGCCAATGCCGCCTGTGTAAGCGACACCGCATCCGGCGCCTTGCCATTGATAATGGCTTGCGCCAACGCTTCCATATCAGCCACTGTAGCTCCTCCTGTTTGTATACTGCCGCGATGCCCCGTCGCCAACGCCGAAAGGCATCCCCGGCAAGATAGCTCATTGTTTTAGCTCAGATTCAGTATATACTCTACTAGCGAAGCGTGCAAGGGTTCGCGGCAACAAAAGATCGAATATACCATGGCGGTGATACGAAAGTGCCAATCCAAGCGAGGGGCCGCAGCCTTAGGGAAACATCATTCGTTCCATCAGTTCCATCTGATATTGGGGAGAAACCGCCAGCTCTATATGCTCTGCGGATTCGGCCAACTGGCGGGCGAGGGCCATTTCCTGCTCGCACAGCAGGGCCAGCCGAGCCCCCGCGCCCGCCGCATTGCCGATCGAAGCGACAATACCCGGATCGACCGCCGGTATCAGGCCGATGCGAATGGCGCTCTCCACTCGAATGTAATTCCCGAACGCCCCCGCAAGCAGTATTTGTGACAGCGCGTCGTCGCTCGTGCCCGCGATTGCGATCAACGTCTGGATGGCCGCGTGGATGGAGCCCTTGGCGAGCTGCAAGTGGCGAATGTCGGTCCCCGTGAGCGTGATCGCCCTGCCGCCGCCGGATTCCTTCTTTGTCGCCAGCACGAATTCCACGCCGGAGTCTGTCTTGATCAGCCGTTCGCGAATGGCGGGCGGAATGTGATCGGCGTCCGATGGGTCCAACATCCGGCCTGTCTCGTCGATCAAACCTGCGTCAAGCATCTGAGCTACAGCGTCAACGAGCCCCGATCCGCAGATGCCAGTCGGGCGCTTGTTGTTGATCGTGGTTATCCTTACGGCGTCATCGATGACCACGCTGTCTATCGCGCCGGGCGCGCCGCGCATCCCGCACGAAATCCCCGCGCCCTCGAATGCCGGCCCGGCAGCGGCGGAACAGACGTATGTCCGGCCCGCGTGCATAAGCGCCATTTCGCCATTGGTGCCGATGTCGACCGCCAGCCTGGTTTCGCCGTCGCGCTCCCACTTGGTCGAAAGCATCACACCGACCATGTCCGAACCGACGAAGCCGGCTATGTTGGGAAGAACCATCACCTTGGCCTCGGGGCAGAGGCATAGTCCAAGTTCGGCTGCTGAAAGTTGGACATCGCTGCACAGCGTGGGCACGTAGGGAGACTGCCCGAGGCTCGCGACATCGATGCCCAGGAGCAGGTGGGTCATGCATGTATTGCCGACCACCGTGACCTTGTAGACGTTTTCCGGTGATACGCCGGCTTCCTTGAGCAGATCGTGAGCGATGCGGTTCATGGCGTCCACGGCGGCGCTTCGCAGGACGGCGAGCCCGTCTTCATGGGTAGTGGCGAAGCTGATCCGGGCGACCAGGTCATCGCCGTAGATGGTCTGAGGGTTCATCACCGCCGATACGCCCAGTTCACGCCCGGTCGGCAGGTCCATCAAATACCCCACGATGGTCGTGCTGCCCAGGTCGAATGCAATCCCATAGCAGCGCCCGGTGGTGTCGCCCGGCTCGATGGCGATCAGTTCATCGCCATACACAACCGCCGTCACGTCATAATCCGCCGCCCGCAGCTTGGAGGAAAGCGTCCTGGTGACATTGAGGTTCGGCTTGAGGACGATATCGCGCGCCTGCAGATACCTGGCCAGCCTCTCGAATTCGGCTCGTTCGTCCTCGAGGCTCGGCTTAGGTAGCGCGCAATGGACCTTGCTCACCCCCGACATAACGTCGCATTCGCGCATCACGCCCTGACTGAGAATCTTCTGGACCATCGACCGGCTGGTTTCGGGGATGGTGACCCCGACCGCGCCGTTTACCTTCGCCCGACAGGCAAGCCTGATCCCCGACAAGATATCGCCGTCCGTGAGCGCGCGCCGTTCCACCGAATCCGGTTCGCTGACCTCTCCCGAGACCACCACGCGGCACTTTCCACACGTCCCGACACCGCCGCACGGCATCTCCACCGAGCGGCCCGAGGCGGCCGTTACCCTGGAAAGCAACGTGCCCGCCGGAACGAACACCTCGATTCCGTCGGGCTCGATCGAAACTCTTACCAGCTTGCCCTTTTTCATTCGTACACCGTGGCTAATGAAGGGAATAATCGCGAAAGGCAGAAAGGAGCGAAAGCACGAAATAGGTATTAGTGAGTTTCCGTCCCTGAGTTAGCGAACAGTCTGCCGCATGCTGTCATCCCGAGCTGTAACTCGAATCACTGCATGATTGTTGCATTCATTGGTAGCAGTAATTCGAGTTAGTCGAGGGATCTGCTTTTCGCTGAGAACCGAATGCCGTAATCGGAAAAGCAGATTCCTCACATTCGTTCGGAATGACATGCTTCGAAGCTTCGTTTAGCTCCGCAGGGAATGACATTTGCCAAAGCCATCGGCCCATCACGCTGTCGGCCAATCCCTTCCCTTCTCTCCACTCTCAGCTCTCCGCCCTCGACTTCCCCTTCGCCACTGCAGTATAGCAACATATCGAGCGCAAATCAAGGCAGGTCGAAATGCACGTCGAACCTGTCGCCCGGAACGATGCCCGCGCCCCTTACGTAGTCCGAGGCGGACATTCCGCGCCTGGATTCGGGCTGAACTTCCACCAGCCTGACCGACCCGCTTCCCGCAGCGACCACCAGCCGATCATTCGCCTGGATTACCTCTCCCGGCTCGCCGAGCCGGCCCTCTTCGGCTTCCACGCACGCCTTCCACAACTTCAGCACGGTGTTCTTCACGCGGGCGAACGAGCCGGGGCGTGGGGTGCAGCCGCGAACGAGGTTGACTATGTCGCGGGCCGCCATCGACCAGTCGACAACCCCGGCATCGCGCGGCAGCGAACGCGCCATGGTTGCCAGTTCATCGTTCTGAGGAATCGGGGCAATAAGGCCGTCCTCCAGGCCATCCAGCGTGTGCACGAGCATCTTCGCGCCTATTAGCGAAAGCTCCCGAGCCAGGTCGCCCGCATTGGAATCGGGGTCTATGTCTATCGTTTCTTGCAGGAGAATATCGCCGGTGTCCCAGCCTTCGTCCATCAGCATCGTCGTGACGCCCGTCTGCTTCTCACCCGAGATGATTGCCTGCTGAATCGGAGCCGCGCCGCGATATTTGGGAAGTATGGAGCCATGCACATTCACAACGCCGCATTGGGGCCAGTCGAGAATCTCCCTGGGAATCTTTTGGCCGTAGGCGACAACCACGATTGCCCCAAGTGGCCCATAGCACTTGATCTCGGCGATGGATTCCGGCGCGCTGATCTTCTCCGGCTGCAGGATCGGGATCGAGTGGGCAAGGGCGACTTCCTTTACAGGCGAAAACTGCATCTCGCGTCCCCGCCCCTTGGGTCTGTCCGGCTGGGTGACAACCGCAAGGACCTCATGCGCCGACGCGATCATGCTCTCCAGCGAAGGAACCGCGAACTCGCTTGTACCAATGAATATCACCTTCATGGGAACACCGCCTATTCCTCGGTCTCGTCCTCTTCGGACTCAGCCTCGCCGACAGGCACCGTCTCGAGGGTCTCCGGGTCCGCCTTATCGATAAAGAGCGTGCCGTCGAGGTGGTCCATTTCGTGCTGAAAGACCCGCGCCATCATGCCCTCCGCCTTGATCTTGACTTTCTTGCCATTCTCGTCGATGCCCGTGATCGTGACCGTGGCGGCACGGGGGACTTCCCCCTGCAGGCCAGGCACGCTCAGGCAGCCTTCGACGCCCAATTCCTCGCCGCGCGCGCCTGTGATCTTCGGGTTCACGAGCGCGTGCGGGCCTTCTCCCACATCGTAGGCAAAGACTCTCTTCGGCACGCCCAACTGCGGGGCAGCGACGCCCAGGCCGCGGCAATCGACCATTGCCTGGTACAGGCGTTCGATGAGTTGCCTGACTTCGTCGTTGAACTCCTCGATCTCAGTCGCTCGTCCGCGCAGGACATCATCCCCGTACAACACGATCTTGCCGGCGTCCATATCCCAATGCTCCCCAAAATCAATACTTCATTAACCGAGCCCGAGCTATTATAACATCGACACCGGGTCAACATCCACGGTTACTTGCCTGCGCAGGTTCGGATTGGCTTCAAAGACCGATTTGAGAAGGCGCAATACGGCGTCACGGTCAGCCGATCGCAGTATCATATCCCATCTGTATTCGCCCCGCAGCTTTGAAAGCACCGCAGCGTGCGGAGGCTCGATGCGAATGCCCTTGCGCTCGGACATTTTCGCGGCCTTGATCAGCCCCAGAATCGCGTTGAGCCGATTGCAGGCTTCGGTTTCGCCGCGATCGCGGGCCAGTATCCTCACAATGGAAGAATATGGCGGCCAACCGAGTTCCTCACGATCCCCAAGCTCGCTGGCGTAGAATGCCGGATAGTCGTGCCGGACGGCGCTGACGATGGCATCGTGCTCGGGGTCGAATGTCTGGATCACGACTTCACCGGGCCGCATTCCCCTACCCGACCTGCCCGCGACCTGCGAGACAAGCTGATAGGTCCGCTCCGAAGCCCGGAAGTCGGGCATGTTCAGCGCAGTGTCCGCGCTTATGATGCCGACCAGGGTGACATTTGGAAAATCCAGTCCCTTCGCGATCATCTGAGTGCCGACGAGTATGTCGGCTTCCCCCATCCTGAACGCGTTCAGAATCGCCCCGTGAGAGCCTTTGCGGGAGGTGGTGTCCCTGTCCATCCTGAGCACGCGCGCGCCCGGAAAAGTCTTCTTTGCCTCATCTTCCACGCGCTCGGTGCCGATGCCGAAGCCCTTGAGCCTCTCGCCATGGCAGGCCGGGCAGACATCGGGCGCGGGCTCGGTGTGGTCACAATGGTGGCAGCTCACCTTCTTTTGGGCGCTGTGAAACTTGAGCGACACGGCGCAATTCGGGCATCTGTAGACGAACCCGCAGTCGCGGCAAAGGAGAATTGTCGAGTAAGCGCGCCTGTTCTGCAGGAGCATCACTTGCTCACCGCGCCCCAGCCGATCCCTGATCCCATCTTCGAGAATGCGGCTGAAGATCGTGACTCTGCCCTGGGAATACTCCTGGCGCAGATCGGCAATGTGGACCGTGGGCATCGGGCGGTTCTCGACGCGTTTGAGCATCGTAATCAGCCCGCCCCGGTCGTTCAGAGCGGCATGGTAGCTTTCGATGCTGGGGGTAGCGCTGCCAAGCACGGCCACCGCCCCCGACACCTCCGCCCGCCTTACGGCGACCTCGCGGCCGTTGTACCTTGGGGAAATGTCTTGCTTGTAGCTGCTCTCGTGCTCTTCATCGACGATCACCAGGCCGAGGTTCTTGAGCGGCGCGAACACGGCGGATCTCGCGCCCAGCACGACTCGGGCCTCCCCCTGCTCGATTCGCGCCCACTCATCGAAACGTTCGCCCGCCGACAACGCGCTGTGCAGCACCGCCACCCGCTCGCCGAAGTGGCTCTTGAAGATGTTCATCACCTGCGTGGTCAGGGCGATTTCCGGGAGCAGAATCAGGCAGGTCTTGCCCAATTCCAGCGCCCGTTCGATGCAGCGAAGATAAACTTCGGTCTTGCCGCTGGCGGTCACGCCGAAAAGAAGATATCGTGTATAGGCCCCCAAATCGAGCGAAGCGCAAATCCGATCCACGGCGTTCCGCTGCTCGTCGGACAGGGTAACTCGCTTGGTGTCCAACTGCGCAAACGCCGGCTGTCTTCTGAACACGACATCGACACTCTCAAGAATGCCCTTTCTCTCCAGCGCCGATATTGCCGAAGCCGACAGCCCGTGACTCCGCGTCAGTTCCACGACCGCCGCGCCGCGCCCGAGTTCGGCGATTGCTCGCAGCGCCTCGGCTTGTTTGGAGGGCAGGCTTTCGATCAACTGCTCATCGATGGATAACCCATCCGCCACCCGAACGCCGCGCATAATCCTGGGCTTGCCCGCCGGTGACACCAATTCCCAGACCCGGCTGATGGCGCCCTTGCGTTCCAGGCCGAGAAGGAGTCTCGACACGGACGCCCTGTCACGGCCACTCGCAAGGGAATCCACCGTTGGGCTCTGCGCCGAAGCACGTATTCGGTCCAGGAGTTCACGTTCCGAAGGGGTCAACATGACTTGCGCGGCGGCGTCCTCCACAATCACACGCGCCTGCACCCTGCAGCTCATCACACCGGGGAGCATCGAGCTGACGACGCGAGGCAGCGGACACAAATACTGCTGGGATATCCACTCGGCCAGCCTCAATGCGTCCTCGCTCAGCCTTACCGGACTGTCCAGCTCGGCGATGATCTCACGCGTCCGCTCCACCGCGGGTTCCTGCTCGAAACCCACAACATAGCCAATGGCCTGGCGGGAAGCCAACGGCACGAGCACGCACGAGCCGATGCGAATCTTCTCCGCCAGGCCATCAGGGACTTCGTAAGTCAGAGATTCTATCGGGCTGGTCGAGCCGGTATCAACCACGACCCTCGCATACAACTACATCCCCGCTTCCTTTTTCAGGATTTCGGCCATATCGATGGTCTCCCACGGCACGTTGAGATCCGTGCGGCCGAAGTGGCCGTAAGCCGCCGTCTGCTTGTAAATCGGCCTTCTGAGCTGCAGTTTCTCGATAATGCCCCTCGGAGTGAGGTCGAAATATTTCAGGATCAGCTCGGCGATTCTCTCCTCGGGTATGGCGTTCGTGCGCCACGTATCGACCATAATCCCCATCGGCTCGGCCTTGCCGATGGCATACGCCACCTGCAGTTCGCACTTCGTCGCGAGACCGGCGGCGACGATGTTCTTCGCCACGTATCTCATCATATACGATGCCGAGCGGTCGACCTTGGTCGGGTCCTTGCCCGAGAAGCAGCCGCCGCCGTGCTTGGCCATGCCGCCGTAAGTGTCGACAATGATCTTGCGGCCCGTGAGGCCCGTGTCGCCCTGGGGACCGCCGACCGAAAACGCGCCGGTCGGGTTCACGAAGAACTCGGTCTTCGCGTCCATCATGGCCTCCGGTATGATCGGTTTGATTACCCGCTCGATCATGTCCTCGCGAATCGTGCTCTGCGGAATGTTGGGAGCGTGCTGAGTGGAAACGACGACCTTGTCCACTCTCTTGGGCGCGCCGTCTTCGTATTCAATCGTGACCTGGGTCTTGCCGTCCGGCCTGAGGTAGCTCAGCTCGCCATCCTTGCGGATCGCCGCCAGCCTCCTGGCCATCTTGTGCGCAATCATGATCGGCATGGGCATAAGTTCGGGGGTCTCATCGCAGGCAAAACCGAACATCATCCCCTGGTCGCCCGCGCCGCCCGTATCGACGCCCATCGCGATATCGGGCGATTGAGACTGAATGGCCGTCAGAACGCCGCACGTCTCGTGATCGAAGCCGTATTTTGCCCTGGAATAGCCGACCTGCTCGACGGTCCGCCTGACGATATCGGGAATCTCGACGTAGGCGCGCGTCGTGATCTCGCCCGCCACAATGACCATGCCGGTCGTGAGCAGCGCCTCGCACGCAACTCTTCCCATGGGATCCTGTTCGAGGATCGCGTCCAATACAGCGTCGGAAATCTGATCGGCCATCTTGTCCGGATGCCCCTCGGTGACTGATTCAGAGGTGAACATGTGTGCTTTTGAACTCAAGACAAATCCTCCCATAGATTTCTTCTTACGTAATCGAGGATTCCGTTCGCCACTTCAGACTTGCTCATCCGCGGCCAGCGAATGCTCTCCCCGGTTCTCGACAACAATGTGACTTGGTTGGAATCGCTGCCGAACGTGTCGCTTCCGGCGGAAACGTCATTGGCGACTATCAGGTCCAGGTTCTTCTTTCGAAGTTTCTCCTGGGCATGTTCTTCCAGGTTCTCCGTCTCCGCGGCGAAACCGACCAGTATCATACCACTCTTCCGCTTCCCCACCTCGGCAAGGATATCCTCCGCTTGATCGAGTTCCAGGGTCCAGTGCGCGGATTTCTTGACTTTCTCATCCCTCACTTGCGCCGGAGTGAAGTCCGCCGGGGCTGCGGCGGATACGAAAACCTTCGCGCCGTCGAGCCTGCCCATCACGGCCTCGTGCATTTCATGAACGGTCGTGACCCTCACCAACTCAACGCCGGGAGGGCACGCAAGTTCAGTCGGCCCGCTGATAAGCGTGACCTGCGCCCCTCGCCTGGCCGCCATTGCCGCGATTGCATAGCCCATTTTGCCGGAAGAGCGATTGGATATGAACCTGACAGGATCGATAGGCTCCTGTGTGGGCCCAGCGGTGACGAGCATTCTCACGCCCGAATAGTCCCTCGGGCCGCCGATCAATACTTCTTCGACAGTGCGCACGATGAGGTCGGGGTCAGCCAGTCGCCCGACTCCCTCTTCCCCGCAGGCGAGTCTTCCGGTGTCGGGCTCGACAATCGTGTAATCGTGCTGCCTGAGCCTCTCCAGGTTGCCCGCGACAAACGAGTTCGTATACATGTGCACGTTCATCGCCGGCGCGAGGATCACGGGGCATCTGACAACCAGGGCCATCGTGGTGAGCATATCATCAGCCAGGCCGTTGGCCAGCTTGCCTATCACATTGGCCGTCGCGGGCGCGATCAGCAGCAGGTCCGCGCTTTCGGGCAGGGAAACGTGGGTGATCTCCGGCTTGGTGGGCGGCTCGAACATCCCGCAGAGCACCGGATTGCCCGTCAGGCTCCAGAATGTGGCGGGCCCGATGAGTTGCTTGGCGTGCTCGGTCATGACCACGTGCACATCCGCGCCGCGTTTCACCAGCGCGCTCGCGATGTATGCTGATTTGTATGCCGCTATGCTGCCGGTCACACCAAGGATTATTCTCTTGCCCGTCAGTGTGCTTCCGTTATCCGGTGACTCTGCAATGTTCTGCAACGATAACCGCCTTCAAATCTTCCGCGGCTTTGCCCACGGAGTCGTTTTCTATAACATAATCATAATCGGGAACGTGTTCGAGTTCCACAAGGGCCCGTTTCAGCCGCCCGTCGACGACTTCCTGGGATTCCGTGCCACGAGTGCGAAGACGTCTTTCCAGTTCCTCGATCGACGGCGGGACGAGAAATACCAGCACGGCTTCAGGTTTCATGCGCTTGATCGCGAGGCCGCCCTGGACGTCTATCTTGAGGACCACATCGACACCCGCCGCAACCAGCTCTTCGACCCACTGTCTCGGCGTACCATACAAGTTTCCACAGAACTCCGCGTGCTCCAGGAACTCGCCCTCGGCGACTCCCCGCTTGAACTCATCGAGCGACACAAATGTGTAATCGACTCCGGCGATTTCATCTTCCCGGGGTAGTCGAGTGGTCGTGGTGACGCAGCGCTTTACATTCGGGCACATCTTGGCCAGCTCGGCGAGAACAGCGTCCTTGCCAACCCCGGACGGCCCCGACACCACCACCGGCAGCCCGCCTCGATGCAGGTATTTACTCCACGTCCGCATCCTGAGCCTCTCCCGCGAGCGCATCGATCCTCTTTGCCAGGGTTTCCGGGCCGAGGCCGGATATCACCAGCCGGCCGTCGTCCGTGAAGACCACGCTCTTGGTCTTGCGGCCCTGGGTCGCGTCTATCAGCCTGCCGTCTTTTCGGGCCTCCTGGATCGCGCGTATTATGGGCGATGATTCCACCGGAGTGATGGCGATCACGCGACCACGCATTACGTAATTGCCGAAACCCACGCTAAACACGCTCACGCTGCGCCCTAACCTCCCATCAACCCGCGGCCATCCACGAGCCCGCCTCTCAATTCCCCCCGAGTATAGCACGGTGGAATGGCAGTGTCAACGAAGAAGGAAGTGAGTGAGAGTTGATCTGCTGCGGGAACGGCTGGTCGCACTAACCTGTCTGGTCCGCACAATCAAGAGTTCCCGCAGCTTGTACCGCGTTACGTTGAGTGCATGTTGCGGGAACTTTCGACCGTGCATGGTTGACAGGTCAGTGTTGATAGTCGTTCCCGCAGCATACGAACCAGGCGAGGTACACCGTGAGCGACTATCGACCCTTCCCCTCCCAATCCCTATTTCGTGCTTTCCTGCATCCTGAGCTTTGTCGAAGGACGTGCTTTCGTGAGAAATTCCCTTCCCTTCAGCGTCTCAGTGGTTCAAACACCCCCATGTTCGTTTCGAACATGCCGCCCCCACGCTCAAAATCGGCCTGTACACCACTGGTGAACAAGATTTAACTGAAATATACCGGGGTTTTATTGTTATTTTGGCGTTCTCGCCGTCTTATAATTATGGAAGGGAAAATTCGCCCGAGCGTATCGCCCTCCCCTCCCGGTCCTGGACCATCGACCCTTCCCTTCCCAATCCCTATTTCGTGCTTTCCTAATTTCGTGCTTTCGTGAGAAATTCCCTTCCGGCCGCGGAAAGGCTATTGACAGCCCAGCCGGCCAACCATATACTAATCGCATAGTTAAGCACTGGCGGAAGGGACTCCAGTCGATGCCGTCACGTTCGCGCGGACTGACAATAATGGAATTGCTCGTAATCGTGGCGGCTCTGGCGATCCTTGCCGGTATCCTGCTGCCCATGCTCGGCCGCACGCGCGAGCTGTCCTATCGGGCGCAATGCGCCAGCAATATGAAGCAGTTGTCGGTTGCGTTTTCCCTCTACGCGGATGACTGGTCCGGCTATCTTCCGGGGCCTGGCGGGCTTCGGGGAGACCTGACCTACTGGTCACAGCTCGGCCACGGTGGCTTGGAGAACTACATAAGACAGCGTGGGCTGCGGACCGTCTGGTGCTGCCCCCTCACTCCCGAGTGGCACGGTCAGTTCCCCCCACGCAGCTACTCCATGAACAGCTACCTGCGCACTCCACCCGATGTTCCGTATCCGACATGTGTGACGTGGCCTACATGCCTCGGGTGCCAGCAAGGCACAAGGGTGGACAAAATCCAGAAGCCCGAGCAGACCATTCTTCTCTTTGAGGGAATGCCCCTTACAGATGGGCAGAGAGAATGTCTCGATTACCTGTACCGATGCGCCAACTGGACAAAGGTGCGCGGATACTTCGATAAAGTCGCCTCTACCTTGGAACCCGGCAAACCCTGGCATGGAAGGATCAACAACTACCTTTATTGCGACGGGCACATAGTGGCGCGCAGACCCGGACGAGCGGTGATGTACGAGATGTCGCCGGGACAGTTCGTTGAAACCAACCTGGCCACCGGCAAAGAGATGTACCAATGGTGGGTAGACAAAGGCAAATTCATGCGGGACTGGCAGAACGGAGTCTACAGAAATTCGCGGTGGGAATAGGTGATTTCGTATGCTGTGGGAAGCACCGACCTGTCAATCGTGCACGGTGAACAATTGACAGGCCCATCAAGCACAACGTATAATCCCCGTAGGGAAAGTTCAGCAGGACGGACGAGACTACACGCTCTTTACGGGGCGCTATTTGTATAATCCAAGCTGATCACACTAGCCGAAAAACAGACAGAAGAGGATGATGACAATGAGTAGCAAAAGAATAATGGTTCTTTGCGCGCTTATGGCAATTATGCTGAGCGCGTGGGTATCCGGAACAGCCGGGGCCCTGGAGAAGGAGATGTCGTTGTTGGCCATCAAGCAACCGACGTTGTTGGTCGCCAAGCAACCGATTGGTGAACTGGCGGTGGCGGGGAGGCTGTCTATAGACCTCCATGCCGAGTTTATGGTGTCGCGGACATACGACAAGGATACCGTGTTGAACTGGTACAACTGCGGCTATTCGGGCGGCGGAAGTGTCGGTCAGCAGGGCGGCGACTTCGGGGACTTCGGGTTCCAGGTGCCTTTCAAGGAGCGTGACGAGAAGTATCCGCATGCCGTGACAATCGACAAAGTGCGGGCCGTC
>Ga0315287_10002650_pt1 | contig 17044 bp, 14 predicted proteins | sample YL17G11_0_MG_FD_205037 | JGI IMG/M metagenome (GOLD analysis project Ga0315287, IMG submission 205037) | Sediment microbial communities from Yellowstone Lake, YNP, Wyoming, USA - YL17G11_0 | ecosystem: Environmental > Aquatic > Freshwater > Lake > Sediment | place: USA: Wyoming | collected...
GGGAAGACTATCGAACGGGTTTTTGCCAGGATACCCGACTATGCAAAAAACCGTGTCAGGCAATACGTTGTGGTAAATGACGGCAGCTCTGATGATACTGAAGATGCTCTCGACCGTTTGGAGAAAGAGTATCCAAACCTTGCAGTTCTGAAACATGAAAAAAACCTCGGGTATGGAGCTGCGGAAAAGACTCTCCTTAATTATGCGCTAAAAGGAGGAGCCGAGGTTGCAATCCTCCTGCATTCGGACGGACAGTATTCCCCGGAAAAAATACCCGACCTTATTAAGCCTTTTGACAACAATCAGGCCGATATTGTCCAGGGGTCAAGGATGATGGGCGGCGGCGCCTTAAAGGGCGGGATGCCTTTATATAAATTTGCGGCGAATAAAGCTTTGACCTTTATTGAAAATCTTTCCTTTGGCATGAAAATGGCCGAGTTTCACAGCGGCTATATGATATATGCGCGGAAGGCGCTTCTTGAAATACCCTTCAACAAGCTCTCCGACTCTTTTGATTTCGATCTTGAGATGCTTGTTATGGCAAAGATAAAGGGTCTGAGGATCGTCGAGGCGCCCATCCCGACAATTTATGCCGATGAGACTTCAAATCTTAATCCCGTTAAATACGGGTTTGACGTCCTTGCCGTAGTAAGGGATTATTTGGGAGGAAAATATCACAGGTTATTTGAGAAATAGAGGAAGGTATAATAAACCGTGAAAATACTTGTTTCCGGCGGAACGGGAGTTATGGGTTCACGGCTTGTAAAAGGCCTTGTCGAGGCAGGCCACAAGACGCGTATCCTTACTCTTCCGGATGATCCCTTTGTATCGCGCCTGAAGGATGTGGATTGTGAAATTGTCTATGGCGACATATCCGAAAAAGATTCTCTTCAGGGAATTTTCAATAATATAGATGTGGTCTATCATCTGGCAGCCATAATAATTGCCCATGACCACACTCTTTTTGAGAAAATTAATACTAACGGCACGAAGAACATGGTCGAAGGAGCGGCATCTGCAGGTGTGAAACATTTTATTTACATCTCTTCCGCTTCGGTCGTCTATCCCGACACTACTTCTTATTCTCTTTCCAAAATAGAATGCGAGAGAATTGTTCGGGAACAAAGTAAAATGCCTTACACCATCATCCGTCCTACCCTTGTCTATGACAGAAACGGCGGACAGGAATTCATGATGTTTATGGATTATCTTATGAAATACCCCGTTGTTCCCTTTATCGGGACCGGGAAATCTTTGAAAAACCCTGTAGATGTTGACGACCTCATGAAAGGAATGCTTGCAATTCCCGGCAACAAAAGATGTTACGAAAAGATATATAATTTCAGCGGCGGTGAAGAAATCAGCATATGGGATTTAGGAAAGCTGATGCTGAAACATAAAAGGGAAAAGAAGCTTTTTATTCCGATACCTGTCCGTCTTTGCAAAATAATTGCCTCTGTTATGAAAATCTTTATGAAGCGGCCCCCTCTTACATGGAATGTAATCGCCGGCATAACTCAGGATGGAAACCTCGACCATTCTTCCGCAACCCGTGATATCGGGTATAATCCAATTGGTATACAAGAAGGCATGAAGAAATATTTTCCGATAGAGTAACCCGAAAAATACAATTAAACCGTTGAAAAACTGCAAATGTCCAAAATAAATTAATTTTTCGATACCATAGTGTACTTATATAGATATGTTACCAAAATATTTTTATGCGATTACATAGAACTATCTTTTTAAATAAAATCATCGAGTTAAATAAATTTATTTTGGACATTTGCAGTTTCCGGGTTAATGGTTATCCGAGGTGTCAATATTGAACTGCGGTTTTTTCAGGGATAAAAGATTTCATGTCCTCCTCATTATACTCATCGGACTCGTCGCATATTCGAATACGTTTTATGTCCCTTTCCATTGGGATGACCTTACATATATAAGTGAAAACCCGATTATTAAAAATATTGGTTATTTTTTTGAACCTTCAAGGGCGAGCGAGCTTCAATTCTACAAGCAATTTGTACAGAGATATATCACGTACCTGACTTTCGCTCTTAATTATACGCTCCACGGCTACAACGTCACCGGCTATCACATTTTAAACCTTATCATTCATCTGTTGAATGCCATCCTTGTATATTTTCTCCTTTGCCTGACATTCGGAACGCCGGCGCTTAAGAAGTCAACGATAAGAGACAAGGTTGAACTCACTGCGTTTGTTGCCGCAATTATGTTTGTTTCCCATCCCCTTCAGACTATGGCGGTCACCTATATTTATCAGAGGCTTGCATCTCTTGTGACCTTCTTCTATCTGCTTTCCTTAATCTCCTATATAAAGTCACGGCAATCTCAAAAAACTGCAAATAGCGTTTTGTTCTATGTTATTTCACTGTTGTCTGCAATCCTTGCCATGAAGGCCAAGGAAAACGCATTTACTTTGCCTTTTACCATCGCCCTCTTTGAGTTTTTCTTCTTTGAAGGGAAAATCAAGGCAAGATTTACGAGGTTAATCCCTTTGCTGCTTACCCTTTTAATAATACCCTTATCTCTCCTGGGAGATGAGGGAAGAGACAATATGCGTTTACATCTTGACAATAATGTCACAAGCGACGTTTATTTCTTCACACAGTTTCGGGTCCTTGTCATGTACCTTCGCCTTTTATTCTTTCCCGTGCAACAAAGTCTTATCTATGATTTTCCAGTTTCCCGGTCATTTTTTGAGGTAAAGGTTGTTTTATCATTTTTACTCCTCCTGGCAATATTCTTTTTGGGGGTAGTTCTCTTTGTCCGTTCAAGGACCGGTCATCCCGAACTCAGAATAGGAGCATTCGGCATTTTTTGGTTCTTTATAACCCATGCCGTTGAATCAAGCATTATTCCATTACTGATAGCACAGGAATACCGTATGTACCTTCCCTCGATCGGTCTTTTTGTGAGTATTGCTGTGGGAATATCCCTTATGCTTAATAAATCAGGCTTCCCTCGGACGGTTGCTATCTCTATAGTTATTGCCGTCCCCTTAATCCTTACGGTTGCCACATATACCCGGAATACCGTCTGGCAGAGCAGGCTCGGATTATGGGAAGACGTTATAAAAAAGGCCCCGAACGATCCACATTCAAACTTCAACCTTGGTTTTGCATATACGGAAAAAGGCTTAATCGATAAATCTAAAAAATATTATGAAACTGCGGTGAAACTGAAACCGGATTATGCAAGGGCTTATAACAACCTTGGATGTATATACGGACAGAGAGGTGATCCGGATAAAGCTATTGAATTATTGCTTTTCGCATTGAGCAAAGAGCCCACCCTTGCAATAGCTCACTACAACCTTGGCCTGGCATATATTTTAAAAAGATTGCCTGAAAAGGCAGAGACACATTTCAGAACGGCTTTAAAATTGAACCCTGATTTACAGGGGGCTAAAAGGATTCTCACACGTATTGAGCGGAAAAGGAATTGAGCAGAAGCTGACCGGCGTCTCACAGATTGAACTGAGGATAGAGTATTTTCGCTCATTCTCGGTCATACCTCCCTGCGAGGCTTTTGCCTCTTTATTTTCAAATACTTTATTTGACTATCGGCAAAAAAAACCGCTCAAATACTCTATCCTGAGTTGCCGTTGCCAGTTTTATGAATAATCAGGGTCAGTAATCTATTCCCTTCTGCGGTTTAATTCCCTGCCGGAAGGCGTGTTTTATTTCTTTCATTTCCGTAACAATATGGGCCCGTTTGATTATTTCAGGATGTGCTTCTCTACCGGTAAGGATTAAATGCATCAGCGGCGGCTTTACGTCTATTAATTCCATAATCTGCCGGAGGTCAACGAGTTTCAGATCAACGGCATTGTTGATTTCATCGAGGACCAGGATATCGAATTTTCCTGAAAGCAGCTTTTCCTTTGCAAGTTTTATCGCTGCCTGCGCATTGCCGCGATGTTCTTTAAATGGATAAGGGTCACCCTTTATTCCGCAGAATCCCTTGCCTGTAATATGGAACTCCACATTCGGGGCAAGTTTCCTGACGCCGTCAATCTCACCGGAGTACATGTCGCCCTTCATGAACTCTATGATGCAGACCTTCATGTCGTGTCCGGCGGCCCGGAGGACGGTCCCTAAGGCAGCGGTAGTCTTCCCTTTGCCGTCACCGGTCAGGACGATAATAAGGCCGGTTTTTTCTAAGGGTTCTATTAAACGGAGCCTGGTTTTTTTCAATTTTATTAAGGGTCTCATAGAATAGACATTACCTGAAAATCTCCCCTAACCCCTCTTTGCCAAAGAGGGGGATTATTCCTCCCTTTAGCAAAGGGAGGATAGGAGGGATTTTATGAATATTTGTTGTTATTATTAAATTTTCAATACCCCACAGTCTCTGCGGCGGGGAGTCTTTATTTTTTAGGTTTAATTCCGTGATACTCCTGAATCGACTTTATGTTCATCCGTTTCTTTTTCAGCATCTCTATGGCGTTCACTGCCGCGGTTGCGCCCGATATGGTTGTCGTAAACGGCACCCTGTACTGAAGCGCGCTCTGTCTTATCGAAAAAGAGTCTTTCTGTGCCTGAGCGCCGCTTACGGTGTTTATGACGAAGTGTATCTCCTTGTTCTTGATCTTGTCCACAATGTGGGGTCTGCCCTCTGCAACCTTATTCACAACCTCGACATCAAGACCATGGTCTTTCAGATATTCGGCAGTTCCCTTGGTTGCGATGACCGAAATGCCGAGGTCAAGCATTTTTTTCACAATCGGAACTGAAGCAGGCTTGTCCTTATCTTTCAGACTGATAAATATCCTGCCTTCCAAAGGTATCCTGTTGCCGCAGGATATCTGGGATTTTCCAAAGGCAATGCCGAAATCCTTGTCTATACCCATTACCTCGCCGGTAGATTTCATCTCAGGGCCGAGGATGGAATCGACTCCGTGGAACCTGTCAAACGGGAAAACAGCTTCTTTCACTGCAATATGTTTGATATTTTTATCTTTCGTGACCCCTAATTCCTTTAATGTCCTGCCGACTATAACCTTGGCGGCAAGCTTTGCTAATGGAACGCCGGTTGCCTTTCCGACAAAGGGGATTGTCCTTGATCCCCTTGGATTTACTTCAAGGATATAAATGTCCTGATTCTTGACGGCGAACTGAACGTTCATAAGACCTATGACATTTAGTTCCATAGCAAGGGCCTTTGTCTGGCGTTTTATCTCTCTGACGATCTCTTTAGGCAGAGAGTGCGGTGGAAGGGAACAGGCTGAATCGCCCGAGTGGATGCCCGCCTCTTCAATATGTTCCATAACGCCGCCGATGATTACATCTTTGCCGTCCGAGATAGCATCCACATCGACTTCTATGGCGTCTTCAAGATATTTGTCCACGAGCACGGGATGCTCCGGAGAGGCCTTGACAGCCCTCTTCATATATTCACTGAGTGAATTCTCATCATAGACGATCTCCATTGCCCTGCCGCCGAGCACATATGACGGCCTTACCATAACCGGATACCCGATCCTCCCGGCAGCGGACAAAGCCTCGTCAACCGACATTGCCGTATCGCTGTCGGCCTGGTTGAGGTTGAGTTTATGAAGGAGTTTTTTAAAGCGTCTCCTGTCCTCTGCCCTGTCAATAGAATCAGGCGAAGTGCCGAGGATTTTAACACCTTCCCTTTCAAGAGGCACTGCAAGTTTTAACGGAGTCTGGCCTCCGAACTGAACAATAACACCTTCCGGTTTTTCAACGTCTATAATGTTCAAAACATCTTCTATAGTTAAGGGTTCAAAATATAGCCTGTCGGCAGTGTCATAGTCGGTGCTAACCGTCTCGGGATTGCAGTTGACCATGATCGTTTCATAGCCGAGTTCTTTCAATGCAAATACTGCATGGACGCAGCAATAATCGAATTCAATGCCCTGGCCGATCCTGTTCGGACCCGAGCCGAGTATAATGACTTTTTTCCTGTCCGAGGGGTTGGCTTCGCACTCGACGAAAGGATGAAGGGTGAGGGATGAGGGATGAATTGTGTGAAAGGGTATTTCATAAGTCGAATACAGATAAGGGGTGTAAGCGGCAAACTCTGCGGCGCAGGTATCGACCATCTTGTAAACAGCTTTTATGCTGTTCCGCTTTCTTAAATGCCTTATGTCGGCTTCCTGCAGATTGAGAAGCTGGGCAATCCTCCTGTCGGAGAACCCGAGCTGTTTGGCCTCCTTCAGCAAAGGCAGGAAGTTATGAAGATGAGAAGCAGGGAAGATCAGGTCAGGGTCCGAACTTCCGAACTTCGGGGCTTCCGCAGAAATTCGCCCTTCCATTTCTATAATCTGTTTTATATTCTCCAGAAACCACGGGTCGATCCATGTGAGATCATGGATTTCCTGAATGCTCATTCCCTCCCGCATTGCCTGTGCAATGTACCAGATTCTTTCAGCGTTAGGCGTCTTGAGTCTGGATTTAATAACGCTCATATCAGCCTGGACTTCTTCAAAACCGCGTGTTCCGATCTCGAGGCTTCTTATCGCCTTTTGGAGGGATTCTTTAAACGTCCTCCCGATTGCCATAACCTCGCCGACGGATTTCATCTGCGTAGTAAGGGTCGGGTCGGCTTCCGGGAATTTTTCAAAGGCAAACCTGGGAAACTTTGTTACGACGTAATCTATGGTCGGTTCAAAGGACGCCGGGGTTTCTCTTGTAATGTCATTCGGGATTTCATCGAGGGTCAGCCCTACTGCAAGCTTTGCCGCGATCTTTGCTATGGGGAAACCGGTCGCTTTCGATGCAAGGGCCGAGCTTCGTGAGACCCTTGGGTTCATCTCTATAACTATCATTTTGCCGTTATCCCGGTCCAGGGCGAACTGGATGTTCGAGCCGCCGGTATCGACCCCGATCTCGCGTATGATCGCGATAGACGCATCGCGCATCCTCTGGTATTCTTTATCTGTGAGGGTTTGCGCGGGCGCAACAGTGATCGAATCGCCGGTGTGGACCCCCATCGGATCAAAGTTCTCTATCGAACATATTATTACGACATTATCTTTTACATCACGCATGACCTCAAGCTCATACTCTTTCCAGCCAAGGGCGGACTCTTCCACCAGCACCTGCCTGACGGGACTGAGCTTTAGCCCACGCTCAAGCAATACCTGATATTCTTCTATGTTATACGCAATACCGCCTCCGGTCCCTCCAAGGGTAAAAGAAGGTCTGAGGATAGCCGGGAAACCTATATATTCGACGGCTTCAAGCCCGTCTTTCATAGACCCGATATGTGCGGATACCGGGACATCAAGCCCGATCTTTTTCATGGCCTCTTTAAAAAGCTCTCTGTCTTCAGCCTTCCTGATAGCGTCAAGCTTTGCTCCGATGAGTTCAACCTTATATTTATCAAGTATGCCTTTTTCGGCAAGTTCGACGGCGAGGTTCAGTGCGGTCTGGCCGCCCATTGTAGGGAGGATGGCGTCCGGTCTTTCTTTCTTTATTATCATTTCAAGGACGTCGGCAGTTAACGGTTCGATGTATGTTACATCGGCAGTCTCAGGGTCCGTCATTATGGTTGCAGGATTGGAATTGACCAGGACGACTGTATATCCCTCTTCCCTTAAAGCCTTGCAGGCCTGCGTGCCGGAATAGTCGAACTCACATGCCTGGCCGATAATGATAGGGCCGGAGCCTATGAGGAGTATCTTTTTAATATCAGTTCTTTTCGGCATAAAATCCCTCTATCAAATCTCCGAATCTTTCAAAAATATGCGCGGCGTCATTCGGTCCCGGGCCTGCTTCCGGATGGTGCTGTACGGAAAACACCGGCAATTCCACATGCTCCATGCCTTCTTCAGTCCCGTCGTAGAGGTTTTTATGGGTAAGCCTGACCCGGCCTTGAAGACTGTTGATATCAACGCAGTAGTTATGGTTCTGGGATGTTATCTCAACCCTGCCGGTAACTAAATCCCTGACAGGATGGTTGCCGCCGTGATGGCCGAATTTCAGTTTATATGTCCTGCCGCCCATCGCAAGACCGAGTATCTGATGTCCAAGGCAGATCCCGAAGACGGGCTTTTTGCCAATTATTTTTTTTGTATTCCCGATTGCATAAGTGACTGTCTCAGGGTCTCCGGGGCCGTTACTGAGGATAACCCCATCAGGGTCCATCTCAAGCACTGCTTCCGCAGGGGTCTGTGCAGGCACAACCGTAACGTCAAACCCAGCGTCAACAAGATTCCGGAGGATGTTGAATTTGACTCCGAAGTCGTAAACAACCACCCGTTTAAATGCAGAGGGCGGAGGGCGCAGGGTGGAGGATTCCTTTTCAACTTCTTTTTCTTCCGGCTTCCATTTCCATACTCCGTCCTGCCATTTATATATCTCTTTTGTCGTTACATCCCTGACTAAATCAAAGGCCGATATCCCGGGATGTTTTTTCACCTTTTTCAAAAGGCTTTCAGGATCAGGATCAACGGTAGAAATTATACCCATCCGGGCACCGTGGTCCCTCAGATGCCTTGTCAATGCGCGAGTGTCTATATGTTCTATGCCGACTATCCCATAAGCCTTTAAATAATCCCCTAATGAGTGTATGACTCCGCGCCCGGCGCTCAGAGCTCCGCACTTTTCAGTCCTCCAGTTGCTCGGGAAATCGATATATTCCCTTACAATAAAACCCTCGGCCTTTGGGCCGTTCAGGGATTCAATGTCCTCTTCATTCACACCGTAGCTGCCCATCTGTGGATAGGTCATGGTTACGATCTGACCCCTGTATGAAGGATCGGTAAGTATCTCCTGATACCCTGTCATCGAGGTGTTGAAGACAACCTCGCCAAGCGTCTCTCCGCTTGCGCCGAAACCCTTTCCTTCAAAAACAATGCCGTCGGAAAGGACCAGCAGCGCCTTACCACTCATAGAGTTTTCCTTTGCAAAACGTGAATACAGGCATTCCCTTTAATATCCTTCCTTCAAAAGGCGTGTTTTTACCTTTTGATACAAACCGTTCGGACTTGACCTCAAATTCTTTGTTCTCGTCTATCACGACCAACTCCGCCTCAGAGCCGGGCTTTAGAAAGCCTTTATCAAGCCCGAGTATCTTTGCAGGATTCAGGGTCATCTTTTCAACGAGTTCTTTTATTGTCAGAACGCCTTCCCTTACAAGCTGCAGGCTCAGACTCAGCGCGGTTTCAAGTCCCGATATCCCGAAAGGGGCCATGTCAAAGGGTTTCAGTTTTTCATCAATATGATGAGGCGCATGGTCGGTTGCAATGACGTCGATAGCGCCGTCCCTCAACCCCTCCTTTATAGCTTCCAAATCACGGCTTGTTCTTAAAGGGGGGTTGACCTTTGCGTTTGTGTTATATCCTTTAACAGCGTCCTCAGTGATACTGAAATAATGAGGACACGTTTCAGCAGTGACGTTTATCCCCCTTTGTTTGGCCTCTCTGACAAGATGTACCGAACCGGCAGTTGATACATGGGCTATATGCAATCTTCCGCCTGTAAGCTCTGCCAGCAGGATATCCCTGAAAATCATTATCTGTTCAGCCTCTGCCGGGATCCCTTTTAGTCCGAGAGTTACGGACGTCAGTCCTTCGTTCATTACTCCGCCATCTGAAAGGGTCAGATCTTCACTGTGCGAGATGACCGGCACTTTGAAAGCCTTTGAATACTCAAGCGCCCTGCGCATCATGGCGCTGTTCATCACAGGCTGGCCGTCATCGGAGAAGGCAATACAGCCCTCATTCTTCATCGTCCCTATCTCCGCAAGCTCTTCGCCTTTCTGGCCTTTGGTTATTGCGCCGATAGGATGAACAGTGCAGTGACCTTCCTGTTTAGCTTTTCTTATGATGAATTCGGTAACGCTTGCATGGTCATTGACGGGGTTTGTATTCGGCATACAGCAGACTGTCGTAAAACCGCCTTTTATTGCAGCCATCGTCCCGGTTTTAATCGTCTCCTTATATTCAAACCCCGGCTCTCTCAGATGCACATGCATATCGACAAGGCCGGGGACAACCAGAAGCCCGCTTGCGTCAATAATCCGGACGTCGGATGACTGCGGTTTTTGCCCCGTGCTCCGGGCTCCATGCTCCATACTCTTTATGTTTATTTCTTTTATCTTTCCGCTTTCTATATATATGTCCCCAACTCCGTCAATCCCCTGTGACGGGTCAATAATATGTCCGTTTTTAATTAATACCTTCATCTCTTGACTCCTGCAAGCAAATACATGACCGCCATTCTAACGGCAATACCGTTTGTGACCTGCTCAAGAATTACGGACTGCGGCCCGTCCGCAATTTCAGAGACGATTTCGATCCCTCGGTTCATCGGCCCCGGGTGCATCACAATAGCGTCTTCTTTTGCGAGGGAAAGCCGGTCAGTTGTCAGGCACCAGTTTCTGGAATACTCTTCCGTTGACGGAAAGAACCCCTTGTCCTGTCTTTCCATCTGAATCCTGAGCATCATCAGAACATCCACGCCTCTGACGCCTTCTTCCATATTATGGAAAATACCGACGCCGAGGTCTTCTATCTCTTTCGGTATCAGGGTCGGAGGACCGATCAGTCTCACCTTTGCGCCGAGTTTTATAAGACAATATATGTTCGATTTGGCGACCCTGCTGTGGGCAATATCTCCCACGACTGCTATCTCAAGACCTTCGATTTTACCCTTCTTTTCTTTTATCGTAAAGGCGTCAAGCAGCGCCTGTGTCGGATGCTCGTTCGTGCCGTCACCGGCATTGATAACAGACGCCTTTATCTTCGTTCCAAGGAGGTGCGGCACTCCGGATGAGGAATGCCTGATAATGATAAAGTCCGCGCCAAGAGCCTGTACAGTGAGCGCCGTGTCAATCAGGCTTTCGCCCTTGACCACGCTGCTTGTCGGGACTGAAAAATTAATAACATCCGTGCTTAGTCTTTTTGCGGCAAGCTCAAAGGACGTCCTTGTCCTGGTAGACGGCTCAAAGAAGAGATTGACGGTCGTCTTGCCCCGGAGGGCGGGGACCTTCTTGATGTCCCTTCCGATAACATCCTTAAAACCTGCTGCGGTATCGAGGAAAAGGTATATCTCTTCCTTTGAAAGTTCCTTTATTCCTAAAAGGTCTTTACTGTTAAGCACTCTTTACTTCTCCGGCATCCGGTTTCTCAAGCATGACCCTGTCTTCCAACCCTTCTTCTTCAAACTGTACAACAACGGTTTCACTTGTTGAAGTAGGGATATTTTTGCCGACATAATCAGCCTTAACAGGCAATTCCCTGTGGCCTCTGTCTACCAGCACGGCAAGCTGAATCAGCGACGGTCTGCCTATGTCCATCAACGCATCCATTGCGGCCCTTATAGACCTGCCGGTAAAGAGGACGTCATCAGCGAGGACTATCTTTAAATCCGTCACCTCAAAGGCAATCTCGGTCCTCCTGACCATAGGCTGCTCTTTTCTTATATTGAGATCGTCACGGTAAAAAGCTATATCGAGCGAACCGACCGGTATGTCCTTCTTTTCGATCTGCTTTATTTTTGCCGCAAGCCTTTGCGCCAGGAAAACCCCGCCCCGCTGTATCCCCACAAGACAGAGTTTTTCCATGCCCTTGTTTTTTTCAAGGATTTCATGTGCCATCCTTGTTATGGCCCTGTCGATGTCTTTTTTATTCATTAATTCTTTAGGCATATTATTACAACTCCATGGGGACAATAAACAGGCATAAAAAAGCCTTCCCCTCGATCGAGCGGAAGGCATATCTCTTTTGTTAACCCTTGCAGCTCACGCTGCCTCCTTTACCTTTTCAGCCTCACAGGGCCATCCTTAAAGGTAAATTTATTAAAACACAAATACGGTAAAGCTGTCAAATTCCAAAATACGGCGAAGGGTTGCCCCTAACTTTTCTTATCTTCCAGCCTGGCCTTGAGTAAGTCTCCAAGACTCCCGAGGCCTCCCAATGATTCAGCGGAGTTTATTACGGATTCCCTGTATTGGTCTAATTCATCCTGCGCCGCTTTTTCAAGAACGTTTTTACGGCTGAGGCGGACCCTATTGTTTGCAGCGTCTACGTCTATCACGGCAACCTGCATTTCCGTGCCGGGAGGGAACATACGCTTGTGGTCCGTACCTGAAGGCGTTCCCATCTCAGTGTTGGGTATCAATCCCGTTGCGCCGTTATTTATTTTTACAAGAATCCCCGAGGGCATTACCTTTTCAACCGTACCGTCGAGAATTTCTCCCACAGAGGGTAAGATGATCTTTACAGGCTCGATCTTCGGCTGCATGGAAAGCGATATCTTCCTGTTCTGCCGGTCAATTGAGAGAACATAGACCTCAACCAACTGACGCGTCTCGACAACTTCCTTGGGATGGTTGATCCGCCTGCCGGCGCCCAGATTGGAAATATGGACCAGACCTTCGATCCCCGGTTCAAGCCTTACAAAAGCGCCAAAGGGGGTGAGACGGACAATGGAACCGCTTACCCTGCTGTCTACCGGATATTTTTCTTCGGCTAAAACCCAGGGGTCCGGCTGCATGGCCTTCAAACTCAACGCGAGACGGTTGTTGTCCCAGTCTAAAGAGATGATCTTTGCGGTTATGTTTTGCCCGAGGGATAGTATGTCAACGGGGTTTACACTCCTGTCCCATGATATCTCGCTCACGGGGACCAGACCGTCGACGCCTCCTATGTCCACAAAAACCCCGAAATTCCGTATGGATTTTACTTCGACAGTGACTTCCATTCCTACTGCAAGGCTCTCCTTAAGCTTCCCGACCTTTGCTTCTTTCTCCTGTTCGAGGAGCGCTCTTCTGGAGAGGACTATTTTTTTCCCATCTTCTCCGTATTCCAATATCTTAAAGGGGAATGTGCGGCTGAGATATCCGTCGCCTTCGTGTTGGCCCTTCATGTCGATCTGTGAAAAAGGACAGAAACATCTCACCCCGCCTACCGATACCTCAAAGCCTCCCTTGATCTCCTGTTTTACATAGCCGTTCACCGGCGCCCCGGCTTCGTATGCGTCACTGATAGAGTTCAATGTTAAGGTAGAGTATCCGCCTGTCAGGGTTGTCAGTTTCATTAACCCGTCCTCGACGGTCACAAAAAATGCCTCTATCTCATCACCTTCCCGAACACCGGCTACTCCCTCTTTATCGATGAATTCGGTCAGATCCACGGCCCCTTCACTTTTCCCCCCGAGATTGATATACACACGGTCCCCCGATACACTTACGACCTTTGCCCTGACCTTCTGCCCGGGATAAAGTCTTTTGCCCATACAGTATTGGTCGAGCATTGCAGCGAAGTTTTCTTCCTGCTCTCCCTTTAAATCCGTATTTTCAGTATCCGGGGGATTATTTTCGATATTCTCATCAAGCATGATTTATTACCTCTCTATAAATTGGATAATTGATTTCTCAACGTGCAAAATACGGAAATGAATGGCGGGAGTGTGTGGGAATCGAACCCACCCTGCCCGTTTGTAACAGGCAACATTGGATTTGAAGTCCAAGAGGGACACCGGAACCCTATACACTCCCGTTGCGGTACAATTATTTATAATATCATATTTAAGGGGTAATAAGGGAGTGGTTGAACATAACACCTTCGGGGTAATGAAAGTGCCGAAGGAAACCGTTTCACATAAACGACTATTCCAGCCACTTTTCCGGAGGGGTGGAAAGGAAGTCTTCTATTGGGACACCCTGCGGACCGACCAGCAGTTTTCTTTTTACCTTGAATTCTCCGGAAAACGCATCCATACCCGGAAGATTGCTTTTTTTACGACCGCTTTTTACTTCAATAGCAACGATTTCTTTTCCCTTGTTTAGAATAAAGTCAACTTCACGATTATTCCCACGCCAGTAGAAGACTCTGATATTCTTTCCGGAAAGACCGTTCAGCAAAGATGACCCAATGGCAGACTCAACCCATCTGCCCCACAGATCGGTGTCTTTCATTACCTCATTAGATAGTTTGCCGGAGATCGCACTCATGAGGGCAGTGTTCATCACAAGCAGTTTTGGACTGGACGCTCTCTGGCGTACCTGTTGTCCGGCATATTTTTGAAGACCTGCAAGCATTCCGGCCTCTCCGAGAAGTTCAAGGTAATGAGCAAGGGTTGTAGTGTTTCCGGCATCCTGCAGTTGTCCCAACATTTTTTGATAAGAAAGTATCTGTCCTGAATATGAACAACCCAGCTCGAACAGACGTCTAAGTAAAGCGGGTTTATCAACACGGGTCATGAGCAGTATGTCCCTTGATATGGATGTTTCAATCAGTGAATCGTTTATATACCTCACCCATCTTTCATGGTCTGATATAAGCGGCGCCGAGCCGGGGTAACCGCCATAGAAAATGTATTGCCCGACAGACCATCCGAAGGCTTCCTTCATTTCATTAAAAGACCAGTGAGTGACAGGGATAATCTCAAATCGTCCCGCAAGGCTTTCCGACAAACCTCTTCTTACAAGAAGAGGAGCAGAGCCGAGCAGCACCACTCGCAGAGGCGTCCCGGACAACGTGTCCTCATCCCAAAGCCTTTTTACTGTTTCAGACCATCCTGTTACTTTGTGTATTTCATCAAGGACCAGTAAGGCATTGTTCATGCGCCTGTCTGAACGGCAGTGTATACGGGCAGTTTCCCATTGTTGCTCTAACCATGACCGGTCTTTAAGGGCGGGTTCATCGGCAGCAGCATAATGAAAAGGCATCTTAAGGTCATCTGTGGCCTGCCGTGCAATTGTTGTCTTTCCAGTCTGGCGGGGGCCGGCAAGCACCTGAATAAAACGCCTCGGCTCAAGGATCCTTTTTAGTAATATCTTATGAGCGTGGCGCTTATACACTGTTACCTCCATTTGAGTTAAATTACTCAAGCTATTGAGTAATTTAACTCAATAGCTTGAGTAAAGTCAAATTCACTAAACCCTCTTTATCAAAACTATGCAGAAAGACAGGAAGCTGCGGGAAATCCTCGAAATCGAAGGCTTATGTCAACAATGAAGGTCTCGTAAAAAGTCAGGGGAACTGTCATTGCTATGAATGGAGCGACGAAGCAATCTTTTGTTTTCAATAAGCTATAACAACGTTGACTCTTGTGATAACATAAGTTATCATATCAATAATCATCATGAGTGTTTTATATAAACCTGCGTTCAGGAAATTTGTAAAGAAACAGGACAGGGCCTTTCAGCTTGCAATTGAGGACGAGGTGTATGTGATTCTTAATACACCTCAGGCGGGCGAACTGAAAAAGGGGGACCTGGAGGGTGTCAGAGTTTATAAGTTTAAATTTCATAAGCAGGAATACCTTATCGCGTATAGCATTCAGGGTAAGGATGTTGTGTTTTATATGATCGGCACACATGAGAACTTTTACAGGGAACTGAAAAGCTATCTGAAGGAGGTAGATTAGAGATGATAACAGCGGAAAAGGTCTATAAAGAAATCCTCGAAATGCCTGTAAAGGAAAGAGAGAGGCTTTTTGTAGTTATTGCGAGACAGGGGTTCGAGAAGGACCTTTACACTCACGATGAAGTCTTTGAAGCTTTAATCAAGCCCTTTACGATAAAGGAGGCTGCCGGGTATCTCGATGTTGCGGAAATCACAATTAGACGATGGGTGAGGGATGGGGCACTGAAGTCGCGTAGAATAGGCAAGAGTATAGTGTTTGATCCCGACGATTTAAGGGGCTTTAAGCGGTCAAGGAAGGTGAAGTCTTTATGAGAGTCTGTGTATAAACTGCGATTCAAGCAGTCCGTCATTCTCCGACTCGATCGGGGAATCCAGTCTTTTCAACGGGTTCTGGATCCCCTCTATGAGTCGTAGACCGGTCAAGCCGGAGGATGACAAACCATGACTTTATACACAGACTCTATTTAAAGGTATATACTATTGGTAATACTATTTTAGGAGGTATACTAACATGTCCAAGATGATTTCGTTAAAAGTAAAGGACGATATATTCGCTGAAACTGAGGACATCATCGGGTCGATACATAAGCCAAGAAATGCATATATAAATGAAGCGTTGATTTTTTACAATAAGTTTATAAGGAGAAGACTGCTTAAAGCACAATTTAAAAAAGAATCGCAGATGATCTCGGAATCGTCGTTAGAAGCATTACGTGAACTAGAACTCATCGAAGATAAGATCCCGGAATGACAATCCGCAAATTTCATGTTTATACTGCTGATCTTAATCCAAGATTCGGAACAGAACCTTGCAAAATAAGACCCGTGGTTGTTGTCCAGACCAATCTTTTAAATCAAGCACATCCGAGCGTTATAATCTGCCCAATCACAAAACGGGTTAATCGTAAGGCCAAGATATTGCGTATCCACTTGAAAGAAGGCGAGGCCGGCCTCAAAAGTGATTCCGATATTATTGTTGATCAAATAAGGGCAATTGACAATATAAGGCTCAGAGAGCAGACAGGAGAAATATCGGACCAAAACAAGCAGCTTTTATTAAACAGCCTGAGGCTTCTTGTTCTTGAATAAACATTCCAAAAAATAAATGCAAGGACGGGAAGAAATTGATTGTGTCAGTTCAGCTACAAAAGGACATCCTCACAAAAAAGGCCAATTTGAGAAAAAATATTGGGAGTAACCTCGGCAGAGTTGGTAATCTAAGTCAATTAATTCATAATTAAATTGCATACTTGACAACCCTCCATGTTATTGATAGCATTGCATCATTATGGAGATAACACCATGATGTTGGCATGTAATATGCTCATTCATTCATTCATTCATCTTAACGCCCTTAGCCGGCATGGCGGACAGGTATGGGCGGAAGCTACCGTAAATGAGGGGGCAACATTTTATTTCACAATTTCTAACAAAGCTTAGAGAGTTTGCAGGTTGCGGGTTAACACATGAAGAATGCAGAATGAAATGAAACTATTACAGAGAAGGCTTATACAAGAGCCTCAAATATTATACATTTCCGGTCTTCTGTCCTTGAAGAGATCATTCAGTGCATTAAGGGATTTATTTCTTGCAGTTAGGGGATCGATCTCTGCAACCGATAATTCTTCATCGTTCTCCGTTGCCCTGATCAGGATATCCCCTGTCAATGATGTT
>Ga0315287_10002651_pt1 | contig 17042 bp, 13 predicted proteins | sample YL17G11_0_MG_FD_205037 | JGI IMG/M metagenome (GOLD analysis project Ga0315287, IMG submission 205037) | Sediment microbial communities from Yellowstone Lake, YNP, Wyoming, USA - YL17G11_0 | ecosystem: Environmental > Aquatic > Freshwater > Lake > Sediment | place: USA: Wyoming | collected...
TCCTCACATTCGTTCGGAATGACATACTTGGAGGCTTCGTTTGGCTCCGGTCGGAATGACATGGGCTGAACGCTAAGTCAGTATCCGAAACTCAGTAGGCCGTAATCGTAATCCCATCCCCCATCGAAGAGCGACTTCCGGACTATCCGACCACCAGACTACTTCGTGCTCAGCATCCTCTCGACGGGGGCCCACAAGTCGGTCAGGATTTCGCCTTTCTCTTCCCAGTTCGGTCTGGGCAGGAGGCACGAGGTGATGTATTTGATGTCAAGGCCGCTGTCCGGCGGCAGAGAGGCCTTCTTGCGCGCGGCGAGAGCTTCATCGAGGGTCATCGGGCGCGTTCGACCATTCTGTGCCACCAGGATCACGTTGCCCGACCTGTGCCCGAAGAATGCGTCCACGTTCCCGAACGCCGCTTTCACCGTCCTTGCCTCGTAGCTGTAGAGACTGTGGTTGATCCAGGTGTTGATCGAGAGAACACCGTCGGGGGCGAGGATCCTCGATACCAGCGAGTAGAACTCCACGGTCGTCATATGGAACGGCAGGAAATCGTTGTCGAAGGCATCCAGCAGCACCCAATCATAGGGCTTTTGTCTGGCTACTATCTTCAGCCCGATAAGCGTCCGTCCGTCCATTGTGTAGACGGTCACGTTCTTGCTCGGCTTCCAGAAAAAGTAGTCCTGGGCGAGCTTGACCACGGTCGGATCGATCTCGACCACGTCCATTTCCGCGTTTGGGAAGCATCGCTCGGCCCTGCGCGCGACGTCCCCTCCGCCGAGCCCGATTATCAATATCCTCTTCACATTCTGCTTGTAGAGGATGGGGGCCAGCATATTCTGCGTGTATTCGGCGACGGGCGCGTTGATATCGTTGAGATTTATAGCCGTCTGGGGATGCTTGAACCCGGCCTCTCCGAATGTCAGCAACCGTATCGGCCCCTGCTGGGTGACCTGCACCCGGTGATAGGCCGTCTCCATGCTGAATATGGCCTTCTCTGTCGGCGTGGCGCCGTATTTGGCCAGCTCTCTTGTCGCCTGTCTCTGCCCGTCGGCGAGTCTGCGGGCCAGCGTGGACGGATCGTCCGAACTCAGTTTCACGCCGATCATCATTCTCATGTAAAGGGCCTGCTGGTCCGATATGAAGTGCCGGGGAGCGTAGCAGGCGACCACCACCACCACCGCGGCCAGCGCCGCGCTGAGGCCGAGCGCCGTCCTGTCCGAGCCCGACAGCGCGATGGTGGTGACAATCGCGGTCAGCGCCACCAACACAGCCCCGCTGAGCATCACGATCTGCAGGGAATACGATGGGATCGATTGGAACGATGTCACCAGGCTCCCGACGAAGCTTCCCATGGTGGATATCGCATAGAGCATACCGGCTCGATGGCCGACGTCCGAGCGAGACCGCGCCGCCAGGTGCACCGCGTAGGGTGAGATCATGCCGGCAAGGATCATCGGAGCCGCATAAAGCGCTATCGACCCAAGCAGCGCGCCCCAGCGGATGTCCATTCGCATTGCCAGAAAGCTGCACAGCGATTCCTGGTAGAGCACCGACAGCCCGGTCAGCGCGCCCGCGGCGATCAGGATAACAGCGGGCGGCCAGTAGGAATGATGCTTCCGAGTCAATCGCCCTCCCGCGCCATATCCGAGCGCGAGCGCCAGCAAAAACACGGCGATCACGCTCCCCCACACGAAGATAGAGTTCCCGAAATACGGAGTCAGCGCCCGCGCCCCGACCAGTTCCGTCTGCATCACGAACCAGCCGGTGAAGAAGACCTGCACCCATAAAGTGACCATCTTCGCATTAGTCAGGGAAGCTTTTTCCTCAACTTCTCTCATCTCCGCCCACACCTCACAATCCCGGATAACCGCCGGCTGCCGCGCCTCACCCGGAGGTTTCTAAAGCACACTTCTGTGTGGGTGGGGTTATTCCTTCTTTGAGCACATGGCTCCGGAAATCCCCCATTTGACTCCACGGCCCGATTGGACTAGCATAGTGCAAAGACGCCAAAGGAGAACTGCAATGATCACCGAACTGAGCGCAACCAACTTCAAGTCATGGAAGAAGATAGAGAAGATGCGGTTGGCTCCCTTGACTGGGCTCTTCGGCACGAATAGCTCCGGCAAGACGAGTATCCTGCAACTGCTATTGATGCTGAAACAAACGCTTGAGTCGTCAGACCGAGCGCAGGTGCTTGAGTTCGGGGACGAGAAGAGTCTGACGAATCTGGGGAGCTTCCGGGAGGTGGTGTTCGGCCACGAGAAGCCGGGCGCAATGGATTTCGCGCTTCACTGGATTCTTCCCAAGGAACTTGTGATAAAGAATCCCGACCGCAAGACTAGTACGCTCTTCACGACCAAGCAACTCGCGTTTACGTGCAAAGTAGGCGAAAACGGGTCTGACCGCCTCGCAGTAGCGGAACTGGAATATGAACTGAGCAGCCAACGATTCCAGATGAAGCGTAAGGGTCAGGGTGTTGCGAAGTACGAATTGCTCAGCGAGGGGGGAGGATTCCATTTCGCGCGGCCACAGGGTCGCCCGTGGGATCTACCTGCGCCCGTGAAGTTCTACGGGTTCCCCGATCAGGTTTACTCCTATTACCAGAATGCAGGGTTCCTAGCCGATCTTCAATTGGCTTTGGAGGACCTGTTCGGGCAGGTCTATTACCTTGGGCCGCTTCGCGAGTTCCCTCAGCGATACTATACGTGGAGAGGTTCAGAGCCGGCCGATATGGGACGCCGCGGCGAGCGCGTCGTCGATGCTCTCCTGGCTAAGGAGCAACTCGGCGCCTATATCTCACCGGGACGGGGACGCCCGCGGCAGACGATAGAAGCACGAGTCGCCTACTGGCTAAAGCATCTCGGCCTCATTCATGATTTCAAGGTCGAACCCATTGCGGAGGGCAGCAACATCTACCAAGTGAGAGTTCAGAAGACTCCTTCATCTGCCCAGGTGTTGATTACCGACGTGGGGTTTGGCGTGTCCCAGATACTTCCGGTGCTGGCGCTCTGTTACTACGTGCCCGAGGGTTCGATCCTCCTCCTGGAGCAGCCGGAAATTCACTTGCATCCTTCGGTACAGTCTGATTTGGCGGATGTGTTGATCGATGCGATGAAGAACCGCAAACTGCAGATTATCGTTGAAAGTCATAGCGAACATCTGCTGCGGCGGCTTCAGCGACGGGTAGCAGACCAAACGATCACGCCCGAACAGACCGCCTTGTACTTCTGCGAGGCAGGAGATAGTGGATCGCAATTGCGTCGACTAGATGTCGATCTCTATGGCGGCATCATGAATTGGCCGCAGGATTTCTTTGGTGATGAGTTCAAAGAGATGGCTGAGACAACAAAGGCTGCGATGAAGAGAAAGAAGGAGCAGCAGGCGTGAGGGCGTTTGTGGTGGATACCAACGTAGCCGTTGTCGCCAACGGCAAGAGCCCGCAGGCTGATCCTGACTGTGTTATTGCCTGTATTGACGAGCTTGCAGTAATCCGCGATAGAGCGATTATCGTGCTGGATGACGCGGGGCTTATCCTGAGCGAGTACATGAAGAACCTGAGCATATCAGGGCAACCTGGCTCAGGCGACTTCTTCATGAAGTGGGTATGGGAGGTGCAAGCGGATGCGAGCCGGTGCGAGCAGGTCCATCTGACTGAATCCGACTGTCACCCCTGTGGCTTTCTCGAAGCTCCAAATGATCCAGAACTGGCGGGCTTCGACCGATCCGACAGGAAGTTTCTGGCTGCTGCAAAGGCGTGCAGCCGTTGCGTGCAAGTGCTTAACGCAGTTGATTCAGACTGGGAGCGGCATCACGTGGCACTCGTCAGGAATGGTATCAACGTGAAGTTCCTATGCCCGCAACATGTCTGTCCGAGGTGATAATAGATGGCAGTAACCAACCACAACCTCCTCGGAAAAGCGCTGGAGCTGCCCAACAGCGGACTCCTGATCGTCCCGGACATCCACGTGCCCCCATGCCGCCCCATCCCTTCCTCCACCCGCAACGCGGAATGCCCAGCCCCGAGGCTATCGCTCAACTTCTCCCTCTCCCCGTCCGATAATTCCCCATGTGCGCCCAACAGCCGGAGCGTTCGTGATGCCACCTTGCGATTCCCAGTTGGCAAAATCCATGCCCAAACTTGTCTGAAACGGGGAACTACTGTTGGGCAAGCTCACGTAATAGAGGTGTTGCGCGCCTGGTGAGCAGCCATACAACCTCTTGGGTTGACACGGATTGCCGGGTCTTGTACAATGAGGCTCAATACGAGTGGGAAGTTGGCGAATGAGCATTCCTGATCTCCAGGCGAATTGGCACGACTATAAAGTCGTGGGTGATACCAAGGCACGAGATACGCTGATCCAGCATTATGCATACTTGGTCAAGATCACGGCGGGCCGCGTTGTCACCAGCCTGCCTCCCAATGTCGAACGTGATGACCTGATAAGCGCGGGCATAATCGGCCTGATCAAGGCCATCGACCAGTTCGACACCAAGCGTGAGGTTAAGTTCGAAACCTACGCCATCGCGCTGATCCGGGGCGCTATCCTGGAAATGCTGCGCGAAGAAGACTGGGTGCCGCGCTCAGTGCGAGAGAGAGTCAAGGCGCTCGAACGCACTTATCTCGAACTCGAAAGCCACCTCGGCAGGCCGGCCACCGAAGAAGAGGTCGCCGAGGCGATGGGGATGGAAATAGACGCGTTTCATATATTGCTGGCGGACACGGGACGCGCATCGCTCCTCAGCCTGGACGACGTTGTCCTTTCCAGCGAAGGCAACGAGAAGATTCACCTGGCTGATGTGGTGCGCGACAATTCAGCCGATACGTCCGGCAATGTTGAGTCCGGGATGATGCGCGAGTCGCTCGGGGAGGGCATCGACAGGCTCCCGGACCGCGAGAAACTGGTCATCGCTCTTTACTATTACGAAGGTCTCACGTTCAAGGAGATCGGCAAAATACTTGAGGTTTCCGAGTCACGAGTCTATCAACTGCACACGCAGGCGGTCCTTAGGCTTCGCGGCTATCTCCAGCGCGATCTGGCGCTGTTTCACTAGACACGAAGAGAGGGATATGAACCAATGCTTAGAAGAAAAGCGAATCTGGCCCTGTTGGCGCTGATGATTCCGGTTATCGCTCTTACCGGATGCGGCAGGAGGGGAATCATCGTGGTCAACGGCGAAAAGGTCTCAAAGGACGAGTTTTACCAGAGGCTGCAGCGCATCCCCGTCCAGACTCAGCAGGGCACGAAGCTGGCCGGGCAATATGTGGTCGAGCAGATGATCGGCGAGAAGCTCGTCCAGCAGCTCGCCAAGAAAGAAAACGTAGCTCCCACGGACGCGCAGATAGAGGCGAAGATCAAAGTCATCAGGAAGGAAAGCAGCGGCAACATGGCCCAACTGCTCACCTCCCAGGGAATGACCTTGGACGACCTCAAGAAGAAGATCGCGGCGGAGCAGGCGCTGATCAACCTATACTCCAAGGGCGTCACGGTCACGGAGGCCGAAGCGAAAAAGGCCTACGACCAGGCACGGGCAGCAAAAAACTCCCCGCTGATAAGACCGGAACAGGTCAAGATCAGCGCCATCAGCTTCGCGACCAAAGCACAGGCGGATCGGGCCTATCAGCTCATCCTGAAAGGCGTTGATTTCCCAACCGTCACATCGACCATGCAAAAGGACCCGGCCGCGAAAGCCACGGGCGGCCAGTTGTGGATAGCCAGGGTCGAGCCCAGCATCCCGAAGGCCGTCTGTGACACGGCATTCTCTCTGCCGATCAACAAACTCAGCAAGCCGTTCTTCGCAACAGGATCATGGGTGGTCGTCAGGGCTGAATCCAAGCGCCCTGCAAGGATCACCCAATTCGACGACATAAAAGACGTCATCAGTGAACAGCTTGCCATGCAAAAGGCATCCAAGGACAATAAGTTCAATGCCGACTTCAGGGCATTCACCAAGTCGGCCAAAATCGTTGTGAATGACACGCGCTACAAGGGCATTCCAGACATGATCAAGAAGCAGGCGACCGAAGTGGCACTGCCCAAGCCGACCAGCCCGACTCCCGCCGCCAGCAGCACCGGCGCCACCAGGCCGTAACAGCCCTCACGCGCTGGCGGTTCGATGATTGTATCCAGGCCCTCGCTCAGTCGGGCGTGGGCCTCTTGTCGTGACCGGCCCGCATAACACCTCACGGTTCGTGAGCACCACGTCATGCTGAACTTGTTTGGTTGTTGGTTGTTTATGGAAACCCCTTTCCCAAAACAGGAACGGAAGCCCCGAAACGCACAGGCCCTTAGGAATGGCCAAGTGGCCACCCTCCGGCTTTTGTCGCGGAACGACGGTAAAATGAACGACACGTGGCATGAAATAGCGAGACATATTCTTCTCAACCTATTGACAAACCGCGATTTTCCCAATACAATACATGATAGGCTGCAGTTTGGGCCAATGTAATACCCATTTCAGTGCGCATTGCGCACGGTAATCAGGAGTAACGCATTGAGAACCAGTTCTTCGCCGCGTCCCTTTTGGGGCCTCTCCGCCCCCCCCCCGCTGAGGTCGATCGCGCCCGCCTGTCTGTGTCTACTCACCATCGCGGTTCTGGTCGCCTCTCCTATCTTTGCTCAGGCGCAAGCCACTGACACCACCCCTGCTCCCCCGCAAGACCTGCGCCAGACGGCGCTGGCCTACCGGCAAAAGCAGAACTACGACAAAGCAATAGAGTGCTATACAACACTTCTGGCCCAAAGTCCGGCGGACGCCCTCTCCATAAAGGTGGACCTCGGGCTCTCCTACAAGGCCAAGAAGGACTACTCCAACGCCATGCCCCTGTTCACGGAGGTGGCTGCGTCACAGGACAAGCTGAAAGCCCGGGCGATGTTCTACATCGAGGATTGCTATTGCGAACAGGGCAAGATCGCCGACGCCGTCGTTGAACTGACGAAGGCATACAACGAATGCCCCGAAGCACGAGCTGACGTTCTGTTGCGCAGAGCCGCACGGCAATGCGATATACAGAAATACAAAGAGGGACTGGCCGACTATGAGGAGTTCATGGCGAAGTATCCCGAGAAGACCGAACTAATCGCTCTCTTCTCCGGGCGCCTTTTCGAGATCAAACTAAGAGCCGCGGGTGTCTACGATGGACCCGTCGCATTGCTTGATGCCGAGTGGATCAAGGCCAAAGCCGGCAATGACGCAGCTTACACAAAAGTTGTCGGCTATAGGCTGGGTGAGGTGTGCCTCCGCGATACAAACTGGCCCAAGGCAGCCGAGGTATACGAGACCTTGCTCCGCGATTACCCTGCCGACGCGGCTGAGCACAGGGCCAGCTTGGCTCTCGCTTACAAGGGCATGAAGGACTATGTCAAAGCTATGCCGCTTCTCAATGAGATGGCCCAAAATAGGGTCAGCCCACGCAGTAAGAACGCGCCTCTCTGGATCGCTGATTGCATGGCCGAACAGAGCAAGTACCAAGAAGCGGTAGACTATCTCAAGAGCATTCAGTCGAGCCGGACTGACTTGGGCGCGGCGATCCTATTGAAGCTGGCTGCCATCCATGGCGACAACATGTACCAGTACAAAGATGCAAAGAGTGAGTTGCAGCAGATAATAACCAACTACCCAAATTCGCCCGAAGCCACCGTTGCTGAAGTCGGAATGGCGGAGCTGGTTCTATTCATCGATAGGAAGCCTGCCGAAGCAAGGACCAGGCTTGATAAGTTTGTGAGCGAGCATCCTGATTACCCGGATATGATCTGCGTCCGCAGAACCATCGCCACTTGCCCCTATCGAGAAGGCAAGTACGCAGAGGCCGCGGTGTTATTTGAGAAAGCGCTGGAGCTTCCGGACACCGGAACGTGGCACCCCTATCTGATGTACATGGCCTGCCACTGCTATCTCAGCGCTGGTGCCAGAGCTGATGCACGGGCTGTATACGTCCGTATGGAGGCGAAGTACGCGCATGATGACTGGACAAAACATGCAGCCGAGGAACTTGGCGATGCAGCAGACGTGGAGGTGGAGAAATGAGACGTTTTGGTCTCTTGGCATTAGTATCGATTCTCGTTCCCATCCATGCACATGCAATCAGCTACACCGCTGACCCGTTGTTCCAGGAAGAACAGCTCAGCTCATGCTACTGGACTGGGCCGTCTGTGCTTGCTGCGGGGACTGCGGGTACCTTCCAAGCCTATGGCAGGGACCAGGATAATCAGTACGATCCTCAGTTGGTCGAGGATGGGGTGCATGCCGACTGGCAGTGGAGCGGAGGGAACGCGAGCGCGTCCACAACCGCAGCGAACGCGCAATGCACACACGGGCCGTCGACTGCCGACTGCTCTTGGGATACACCGGGTGATAAGTGGGTATGTTGCTGTCTGGATGATGACGCACGGTTCACGGGCGGTGGCGTCGGAAGCGCCAGTGACGACGGCACACTGCCTCTGCAGGATGGGAAGGTAACCGTGTTCGGCGGTCCAATAACTTCGACCACCGACGATACGTCCTTGTACGTCTGGTATCCCGCTTCCGAGAATGCGGGCCATCAGAAGACCTTCAGTGCCACGAGCGGCCAGCCAAGCGGCACAACCTACAGTTGGCAGATCGCCCAAGGCGCGGACAAAGCTCATATCGTCGGAAGCACGACCTTGGCTCAGGTCACCCTGGAACCGGATGCGCCAAGCGCGTCGCCCGGAGGTGATGTCCTTCTTCGCCTCACATATACATACGGCGGAAGCCAGGCACCCTATGACTTGGCTCTTAGTGTCCGAAAACCTGATGCAGGCAACAGCAGTTGGGCGCTCAGGTCACCCTCACCGCGCAATGAGCTATCTGGCGGTATTTACCTCAATGGCGAAATCACCGTCTACACTGTAAAGGATCAGTTGGGCGCTCTGATGTGCACCACTGCGTGCTGGACCGAGGTTCTGGTGAGGCTGAACGGGACACTGGGCATGGGAACCCCAGTTGTAGACCTGGCGACGGACGGAAACGGCCAGTCAAAAGACAATCATGTCTTAATGACGAGCGCCCCGGTTCTGTGGGGCATGCCTCTGCAGAACGTCCTGTACGTGGAGATCGATCAACGCGTGACATGGAATGGATGGGGCGCCACCGGGGGCGCAAATCCCTCTACCGGCCTGCCCGCATTTTGGCGATTCCGCATCTTCAACTATACTGGCTTAGACTTCATGGGTAACCTGACGGTGTATGTGACCGTGGGCGCGTTCTGACATTGTGTTGGCTAATGGAAATGACTATCACGAACAGAAGGGTGGAAAACATGAGAACAATCAATGCTCTAGCTGGACTTGTTCTGCTGACTTGCGGTTGCACAGCTTGTGTTGCAGCCGCACCCAATGATGGTGGGCCGAAGGAGATTGCGGTCTATCGGCAATCGCTGGATTGGCAGAAGCTGCAGTCCGACGTATCGAAACGAAGCTCACTTGTCGTGCAGATCAAGCATCTACACGCCGTCAACCTTCCCGCGACCGCGGTATTCCTGGCAATCGCTGACAAACTGGGCCTTGCCGTGGGCGTGGAGAGCCTGGCTAATCAGGGGGCCGTGCCGACGGTCAGTCTGGACGTCTCCGATCAGTCGGCGTTCGATGTGCTCAACGCTTTGGATGCGGCCTGTGGATCGAAATTCGGCGTGGATTGGGCGGGGGCTGGATATGTCAACTACGTGCCGGCCGGGTATGCCACGCCCAATCTGCCGGACAAGGAGCACAAATTCACTCCGAAAGAGCCGGCCGCGTCTGTATTCTCGCCAGTGGTCACCGAGTTCTTCATCTTCGCGAAGTCGCCTCCCGACGCTGTGCGCCGACTCATGAATCTAGATTGCGTTCGCAATCAGCCCCCGGCTTTGCCGGTGTCTGTCAGAGGTGGCGAGGCGTTCATTGAGCTTGTGAGAACGTCATCCCGTGGACTGGTCGGCATTCCGATGAGTAATCCTCCGGTGCACACCGTCCGGGTAAGAGGCGCGCTAAATATGATTGCGCTTGCCGCCGGCAAGAACTGGATTGCCGACACCTACACTAATGAGAGAGGTGTACGCCAGGTTCGCATCAGGTTCTTCGACAGGGCTAGTGAGGTCTGCCCTGACGTGGCAAAGGTGACTGTGGAAGTAGACGAGTCTAAGTCGGCTGCGCCCACTGAGTAGCATCTTATCGGGTCCGGCACATCCGTGTGCCGGACCCCATCTCTTCGCGCACCCACTCGCCCGCCGATCCGTCAATCCCCCTCCGACCAGGCCCGCCCGCTTGACCAACCCCGCTCTCCAATTGTTAAATGTTTATTAAGTCGACGGATTACGGAGGACTTGGGCGTCGCCGCGCCTAAGTCCTAGATTTGGTACAGCACCGCACGCGGATATATATAGGAGGTTACACTGTATGTCAGACACAAAGCGCGTATACCTGTTTAGAGAGGGTAACGCGACCATGAAAGACCTGCTCGGCGGCAAGGGCGCCAACCTGGCCGAGATGACCAACATAGGTCTCCCCGTCCCCCCCGGATTCATCATCACCACGGCCACCTGCAACGAATACACCAAGCTGGGCAAGCTGCCCGAAGGTCTCTGGGAAGATGTCCTGGCGGCTCTCGCCGATGTCGAGAAGGACATGGGCAAGAAACTCGGCGATGCGTCCAACCCACTTCTGGTCTCCGTTCGCTCCGGCGCCAAGTTCTCCATGCCGGGCATGATGGACACCGTGCTTAACCTGGGGCTCAACGACGACACCCTCAAGGGCATAATCGCGGCCACCGGCAACGAGCGTTTCGCTTACGACGCGTATCGCCGCTTCCTTATGATGTTTTCGGATATAGTCCTTTCCGACGAGTATCTCAAGCTCAAGAAGCATAACTTCGAGGTCATTTTCGACGCCCTGAAAGAAAAACTGGGCGCCAAGTTCGACACCGAAGTCGACGCCCAGGGCCTCAAGGACCTCGTCGCGCATTACAAAGCCTACTTCCACGAAGTCACCGGCAAGGGCTTCCCAATGGACCCGATGGAGCAGCTCAGGCTCGCCATCATCGCCGTTTTCAAGAGCTGGAACAACGAGCGCGCGGTCATCTACCGCAACCGCGAGAAGATCCCGCACGACCTCGGAACCGCCGTCAACGTTCAAACGATGGTCTTCGGGAATATGGGCGACGACTCCGGCACCGGCGTCGCATTCACCCGCAACGCCGCGACCGGCGAGAACCATCTCTTCGGTGAGTTCCTGAAGAACGCGCAGGGCGAGGATGTGGTCGCGGGTGTGCGCACGCCGGAGCCGATCGCCGAGCTCGAAAACGAGTTCCCAGCGGTCTACAATCAGTTCGCCGCCATCGCCCAGAAGCTCGAAGACCACTATCGCGAGATGCAGGACATCGAGTTCACCATCGAAAAGGGCAGGCTGTTCATTTTGCAGTGCCGCGCGGGCAAGCGAACCGGTGTGGCCGCCGTCAAGATCGCCGTGGACATGGTCAATGAAGGCCGCATCACCAAGGAAGAAGCCCTGACCCGCGTTCCGCCGGAAGCCCTCGAACAGCTCCTGAACCCGAGAATCAAGAACACCGGCAATGCCGAGCCCATCGCCAAGGGTATGAACGCCGGGCCGGGCGGAGCGTCCGGCAAGGTCGCTCTGGACTCGAAGACCGCGATCGCGATGGCCGAAAAGGGCGAGAAAGTCATCCTCGTCCGCAAGGAAACCAACCCGGACGACCTCGGCGGTATGCTGGCGTCCAAGGGCGTTCTGACGCAGCTCGGGGGCCGCACCAGCCACGCGGCTCTCGTTGCCCGCCAGTATGGTATTCCGACCGTGTGCGGATGCGGGGCTTTGAAGATTGACAATGCCGCCCGCAGCTTCACCGTTGACGGCGTGACCGTCAAGGAGGGCGAGCTCATCACCATCGACGGCACCCTGGGCCTGGTTTACAACGTCCAACTCGAAACCGAGCCGGCCACGATGACCGGCGACTTCGGCACGTTCATGGGTTGGGCCGACGAGTATCGCAAACTGGGCGTGCGGGCCAACGCGGACACCCCCGAACAAGCCGCCGACGCCGTCAACCTGGGCGGCGAGGGCATCGGGTTGTGCCGAACCGAGCACATGTTCCTCGGCGCGGACCGGGTGCCGTTTGTGCGCAACATGATCCTTGCCGACGATGAAGCCGCCAGAGACGAGGCCCTTGCCAAGCTGCTTCCCATGCAGCGCGAGGACTTCGTGGGCATCTTCAAGGCGATGGGTGGCAGGCCGGTCACGGTCCGCCTCATCGACCCGCCGCTGCATGAGTTCCTGCCGCCGCTAATCGACCTCGAAATCGAGGTGTGCAAGATGGAATGCGCGAACCCCAACGACCCCGCTCTTCGCGAGAAGAAGAAGATGCTGGCCAAGGTCCATGACCTGCACGAGGTCAACCCGATGCTGGGTCTGAGGGGCTGTCGGCTTTCGATCTACTTCCCGGGCATCGTCAAAATGCAGGTCGCGGCAATCATCGGCGCGGCTTGTGAGGTGAAGAAGGCCGGTATGGACGTGCATCCCGAGATCATGATCCCGCTCATCGCAACCGTCACCGAGCTTACCTACATCAAGAGTCAGCTCGAAGAGGTCGCTCAGCAGACAATGGCAGCCGAGGGCGCGCAGGTCGACTATATGTTCGGAACCATGATCGAGATCCCTCGCGCGGCCCTGACCGCCGACGAAATCGCCAAGGAAGCCGACTTCTTCAGCTTCGGCACCAACGACCTGACCCAGATGGGCTATGGAATCAGCCGCGATGACGCCGGCAAGTTCCTGCCTCTTTATATCGAAAAGCAAATCTTCACCAACGACCCGACCGAGACCATCGACCAGAAGGGCATCGGCCGCATGATGAAGATTTGCGTGGAGGACGCCCGGGCGGTCAACCCGAAGATCAAGCTGGGTATCTGCGGCGAGCACGGCGGCGAGCCGGACTCGGTGAAGTTCTGCCACAGAATCGGCCTGAACTACGTGTCGTGCTCCCCCCGCCGCATCCCCGTCGCCCGCCTGGCCGCCGCTCAGGCCGCGATCGAGGACCTGGGCAAAGGAGCCGAGAGGGACAAATAAGAACGGTCCGGGAGTCGGAAGTTAAGAGCCCCCGAGTGGACGAGAGTTCGCTCGGGGGCTTTTTACGGCAAATTCACGGGTTTTGTACGAACGAAGTCCCTCGTGGCTCACGCTCGGAATACAGTTCGCTCGGTGTAATAAACATTTCAGCAGAAAGCTCGGAAGGGAACAATCGCGAGAACCAGTCCTTCGACGTGGCTCAGGATGGGCGAAAGCGCGAAAGTGACATGGAAGCCTCCTTTGGGTTGTTGAAACGCGAATGGCGCGGAAGGCCACGAAGAACGCGAAGAAGGAAAGGGACGGAGGAGTGCTGGTACGGGTGAAAAGAAAAAGCATCCCCATAATTATAAGACAACGAGAACGCCAAAATAACAATAAATCCATGGGATATTTCGGTTAAATCTTGTTCACAGGTAGAAATGAACGCGTGGGAACAGGGCGGTGAGCGTGGGGGGATGTGCGGGTTTGTGCGGTTTGGGTGGCCTTGTTAGACCCACGGCCTTCTCTTCTGCGCAGGCGCCTTCAGTTCGTTTCGGGATTTCCGGAGCGGACTCAGATTCACGGCGGCTGATTGTATGCGTGCGCGCTCCTCAAATCCCGAAACACCGAAAGACGGTTTGCCTGTGGTCTCGACTGAGAGGTCTTGTGATAACGATTGACAGGCTCAAGGAGATATCCAAAGATCGTCCAAGGTCACTTCCCCCATCGTCCACAGGTGTAATTGGAACACGCTCAGATGGAACCCTTCCGGCGGTGCCCCCAGTTCTGTGGAGAACAACTGCCATAGGTCTATGTCATATGTCCCACTTCCGTGGTCAAGGGTAACAAACGAAGTTAGGGTTGGCGACAAGCTTTTGAAAGCTCCGAACTCTATGGTTGGACTACCGGCGAGAGCCGAGACCGTGCAATGAAACCGTAATCCGGGGATCAAAGGAACCGCTTGTCCATTGACAGTCAGCCATCCCGGCGATGCATTCACCGCCATCCCGGCTGTATTTGACCAGAGTCGCAGGCTCTTGCCGGTTGTCACCTCAATTCCTGCATCCACATCGACAGGATCCCAACCCACTAGATCGGGTGCTCCGCCGCCGACAATCCAGTGACATTCGTCTCCCTCGAACCCGCCGATGAAAGCGGGATAGTTAGTTGGGCCGACAATACTGGCGACGATCCCCACTGGACTCAAGTCAAAACGCTCGTGCCATTCCGCCAGGCTGAACGGCAAGGGGTTGCTTTTTAATGACCCAACATGGACGACCAGATCGCCTTCAACACTGGATGTCGGCAATGGACATTCAATGTTTGTGTCGCTCCAGGAGCTAACCTGAAGCGGAGAGCTTCCGACCGTGACAGTCCCGCGAGTGGGGCCGAACGAGCCAGAAAGAGTCACAACGCTGTCTGCGGTCGTGTACGAGTCCAAGCGCGGACCGATCCCCCAGGTGTCCGGACCTCTCTTATCAACGTAGGTTCGGTTGAACGATGCGATGGCGTTGGATAGGTTATGCGGCAGTTCATTTGTACTGCCGACAAGTCCGACAAGCAGCCCACAATAAGTGTCAGCCAACGGTGTACGACACGTGTTCCCCACATAGACAGCGGCACCCAATCCTGTTTCGCCGACCAGTTTGTCCGCCATGTCCGTCCTGACGAGTGAGGAACAGGCGTTTATGAACACCCCTGCTCCGCTCCGAAACCGCTGCCCTTCGCAGTAGTGACTAATGAACTCACTGTTGCAGTGCCAGTATGATGCTTGCTTGTCTTTGCCGACATAAACGTTCCCTGGCATAAGGCGATTCTTGTCGAAGTCGTCTTTGTACGTGGGAGGTACGTCTGATGGGACGATGGTTTCTGACGGGGCGGCTAACGTCGTAGCCAGCCACGTGGTGTGATCGTCCAGAAAGCCGCCGTGCGTGCCCACGTACACGATGTCGTAGTTTGACCAGTGCTTGAAGGCTTCTGGGGTACACTCCGCATTACTAGTAAGCGGTGTTACGTTGTACCCACGCTGATCGTGGAGTAGCTCCCTCACGTTGTCGGCCTCACCAGCCGGAAATCCTGGCCACTGTGGGACTATGACAAGGGCTTTGTTGCCGCTCGGGAACTGCGTGATGTCGTCTGTCGTGCTTCTGGTCCCGGCACCGAGCGGTGCGAAACTAGCCCCGCTGGATCCATCGTCAGTCACCTGGGTCCAAAGCCATGTCCCGCCCGCAGCAAATCGAATCCATACCGTGTGTCCATCGTCGCTCACACCGCTCGCAGCTATCGATGGCTGAGTGGTGGCCCAATCAGCGACTGCCTGAGTCGCTTCGCTGATGCTCTTGGCCTGCAGCGTCTGCTCGAAGACTGTCGTGGCGGTCTCCGCTAACCTGACCTGCGCTTCCGGAAGTGGCACATTCGCGGCCTGACTCGGCCCGTGCGAGCCACCCCCACCTCCCCCGCAGCCCATGACTGCAATGCACACGACGATAGCAAACAACACAAAGATGAATCTGTTCATAGATGCTCCCCCGACTCTGCCGATCTCGTTGTCTCTGCGGCATTCCAGTGAAGTGCTAAAGACCAAGAACCCGCGACAGTCCGAGAATCACCGCAGGCTTGGTGAGTATTATATGCTCAGCTTGTTCGCTTGTCAAGCAAAAGCACGGGCTTGGGTGCACGCCAAGTTGATATTTTCGGTGTTTTGGGACTTCAACGTTTGGTGTGAGTTAGTTGTCTGATCTATATGGGCAAAGGTGCCCACGTATTACAGTTAGTCTTATCGAAGGAGTAGCTGTAATGGACGTGGACACCTTGATAACCACATTGTATGTGATGGCTGATGACTTCTGCAAAGTCAGCCTCAATGAAGATATTCGACCAGGTCCAGAGGCGTCTTTGAGCCGCTCTGAGGTCATAACACTGGCTGTCTTTGGTCAGTGGTGGGTTTTTCGGTCTTTCGGAACTTGAGTGGAGCGAACGCGGAACCCCAAATCCCGAAACTAACCTGGCTGCCTGCGAATAACCAAGCGTAAGGCTCAAACGGCACGACAGTCAAACACCCCTGCACCCCGCGCCCCTAGAACCAATAGCTCGAATGCGGCCAATCCGATAGCTGGGCAGACGCCTTCAGTTCGTTTCGGGATTTCCGGAGCGGACTAAGCCTTGCATCGGCAGCCTGGACATGCGCGCGCTCCTCAAATCCCGAAACACCGAAAATACCGGCAAGAATGCCGGTTATGGCACGAATTATGCTGCTGAGTTTATTCGGTACGTATCGATACAGGCAGGCGTAAGCTGAACACGAAAAGAGACAATCCAACTATGAAACTATTGATTCTTGTAACACTGCTTTCTATGTGCTCTCTCACGGGCGCATCAGCCGGTCTAATCTGCTACGATGGAAGTATCAACGAGTCTTCGGATAGGACACCAATCGCAGGCTGGCCCCAGACATTCACCGTCCCCAAGTTTGATCCGTCCTTGGGAACACTGGATGGGATGATCTTCGAGATGTGGAGCGGATTCTGGAGCAGGGCGAACTGGACGAGTGCGTCGGACTACACCCAGCCGGTGCTTTACAGCAACCAGATTACGTTCATGGCGTCAGTTGAAGACGGCGATTTCGCGTGGGTGTTCACTTCCTATTGGGATACCTGCCTGGCGTCGGCAAAACGCCTATCTATTCAAACTTACAGCCAGAGTACGTCTAATTTCTACCGACCAGATGATCAGCAAATTCTGGACTGGTTTACGGGAACGGGTGACAAGATTATCACCGTGACTCCTTCGGAGACCCCGTCTATAACAGCCTACACCACTCTCGAGGGCGTAACCTACCAGACCGAGGTTTACACCGACTACTGGTACGTGGAATATGACTATACGCCGGTGCCGGAGCCTTCCTCACTCGCGGCGTTTGCGGCGTTTGCCGGAACAGGTTTGATGATGACGCGCAGACGGCGCTCGTAGAGAGAGGTGATGTTTCGGCATTGAAAT
>Ga0315287_10002652_pt1 | contig 17041 bp, 10 predicted proteins | sample YL17G11_0_MG_FD_205037 | JGI IMG/M metagenome (GOLD analysis project Ga0315287, IMG submission 205037) | Sediment microbial communities from Yellowstone Lake, YNP, Wyoming, USA - YL17G11_0 | ecosystem: Environmental > Aquatic > Freshwater > Lake > Sediment | place: USA: Wyoming | collected...
AACAACATAATATCCGGGAACGGTAATGGCATCCGCTGCGGCTGGGAGGCCTCACCGTCGATCACGAACAACACGATATTGGGGAACACCAACTGTGGTATATTCACCGACTATCACTGCTACCCATCTATCTCGAACAATATCGTGGCTTTCAACAGCACAGGCATTCACAAGAACAACACTATTGATGATGCTCCCGTTCTCAAGAACAATTGTGTCCATAATCCCGGAGGTGTCAACTACTTTGGCCTGTCCGCAGGCGCTGGGGACTTCTCATTGGACCCGATGTTTGTGTCCCGCGAGACAGGCGACTGCCATCTTCAACTCTCTTCTCCTTGCATCAATGCCGGTCTGAGTTCAGCAGTGCAGCCCGGCTCGTTGGACATGGACGGGGAGCCAAGAATACTGCCCGCGGGCGGCACTGTAGACATTGGGGCCGATGAGTACGGAGTTCACCCGGTGTATTCCGTCGGGGAGGCAAAGGCGCTTGCGGCTGATGGGCAAGAGGTGTATCTGGCCGGTCGATGGCGCGGGATCACTACCGCGAAGTTTGGCGATCTCCAAGCGTACTACGTGGAACATCCCAATCGGTCAAGCGGCATCCGGTGCTCTGGAACCAGCCTACTTGATCCCGGACAGACAGGCGTGATACGCGGAATTATGGGTACTGGGGATGGCGAACGCGTGCTTACACAAGCCTCAGTGGTGGATGGTTCTTTGAGCCATGCCCCAATTCCATCTGCGCTTGCGATGAACAACAAGGCCGTGGGCGGTGGCTCCTTCGGTCTCCAGGCCGGTGTCAGCGGCGGGTTGGGACTCAACAACATCGGCTTGCTTGTGCGCCTATATGGAAAGGCGGTAACTGCAGAGAGCATTGCCGACACATATTGGCTCGATGACGGCAGCAGTCTCTACGTCAAGTGCCTAATGCCTGGGATAGAGACTGTGGACACAAGTTGGCAGTATCTGAGCGCAACCGGGGTATCGTCTATACGAACCTTCCGCGATGACTTCCTGGTTCTCGACCAAGAGGCGTGGCCGATACGGAGCGGGAACGCGGCTGTATCGGATGGCTGGCTCGTTCTCCAGAGCACGGGGGCAACGAATGGAGGAGCGCAGGTTCAGAGCAAGGAGCATTTCCTATATCAGCCCTTGGAGTTCAGAGCCGAGGTGAGCAATTGGGAGAACGATACCAGCCTCGGCCTCGAACGATGGGGCAGCGGGTTCCACTACGCCATCGTCGTGACTGAGGGCGTGCTTGGGATTATTCGAGAGACTGACCCGCCCGATCCTGAGCACAAGGAGGTTTATCTGCCGATACCCGGCTGGGCCGGCATTAAGGGCCAGGCAAACACGTTCAAGATCACTTGGAAGCCCGGCTATGTCGCGTTGGATATCGTTGACCACCCCGAGTGCTCTGTTTCATACAGCGGCGGTTTGGTTCCCGATAAGCCTCTCTTGGTGCGATTCAACGCCAGCAACGACCATGCGGATACTGTGCGCGTAGACTATGTGGCAGGCGCCGCCGAGAGACTGCTGAGAGTTCGCAATAAGAGCGAAGTAACCGCGCATTAGATGCACTACTCGACAATGCGTCAAGGTCGAAGCCCCCTGTCGGTTCCAGACATTCGGGGGCTTCTTCCTATCTTCAGAATCCCAACTCCATCCTCTGTTCTGTCCAGATCATGGAGCTCACTTTAACAAATGGGGGACAGACCCCTTTTATGCGGCCGCTGACTAAAAGGGGTCTGTCCCCCATTTTTATGCTGGGACACACGCTACCCCAGTCGGTCTCCGTGGTTATGTTCGTGCCCAGCTTCATGGAGATGTGGATGCTCATGGACATGGCCGTTGTGTTTGTGGACGTGAGCGTGGATGAGGTTAACTGATAGTAGCAGGTCTAGATCGGCCAGGGCTTCTCTAACCGCACCATCATATACGAGCCTATGGTCTTCCGACAGAATCAATGCCCTTTCGGATATCTCCGCAACAAAGCTCAAGTCGTGGCTCGACGTGATGAGCGTGACTCCGGATTCGTGTAACACTCCCAAAAACTCAGTCAACCACTGCTGCGTCCGAGGGTCAAGACCGGCGCTGGGCTCGTCCAAGAGAATGACTCTGGGACCGCAGGCGATTATGCTGGCAAGCGCTACTCTCTTCTTCTCGCCCCCGCTCAGAGTCTGAGGTGAGCGGTCCCGCAGATGCTCTATCTCGAACATCCGAACCACGTCGTCTACGCGGTTCTCCACTTCGACCGTTGGCAACCTGAGCTGCAGCGGCCCAAATGCCAGTTCCTCATCGACGGTGCTACAGAACAGTTGGGCGTCCGAGTTCTGAAAAAGAAAGCCGACCTTCTGACGGAACTGCCGGGAAAACGGAGGTGTCTCTACGCTATCCTCGGTGAGCGCCGTTGCGAACGCCTTGACTTGGCCTTTTTGGGCAAAGTAGAGCCCATCGAGCAGGTGAAGTAGTGTTGATTTGCCGGTTGCGTTTGCGCCAAGAACCGCGACGCTTTCTCCCCGGTTGATTGTGAAGCCGATATCCTCAAGCACCGGCTTGCCGCCCGGATATGAGTAAGCAATGCCACCCACCTCGAAAACCACTTCGCTCAATATGGACTCCCTAAACGCAGACGATCCAGCCCAATGAGAACGGCGGCCAGGCTGATCGCGGCGAGCAGCCAGGCCAGGTCGCGAACGCGCAGTACCGAACGGGATCTGACTTGCAGATCGCCGTCGTAGCCACGGGATATCATGGAATACTGAACATCCTCAGCCAGTCTGTGAGTTCTGCGGAACAGCATCCCGATACCTGCCGCCACCCAGCGCTGCTCACCGCGGACAGGTCCGGCGGCTATGGTTCGACTCAGTTTCGCCAAGTGAATCTCTTCGGCGACCCGCAGTATCACCGCAAGGTAACGCTGTGCCATTGTCAGCACCATGCCGAACGCTTTGGGCATCCCGAGCCGCCTCAAGCCGTTAAGAAGAACCATTGCGTCCGTGGTCGCAATCAGCAGATAACAGAGCGTCACACAGTCAACGGACCTCAACAAGAACCTGCCGGCCAGAACCAAACCTGTGCTTGTCACCGTGATGGTTTCGGGGATTACCCAAGGTCCGAGGGTGACCGCATTTCCAATATGCCACAAGCTCAAGACTGTTTCGCCAGGCGTCACAAGGTTTGTAACAGCAGGCAGGATGATTGCAAGACTGAACACCGGCACTCCGAGCCATACGCGCGCCAGTCGCTTTGGCGGCAGCCCAATGGATAGCGCCAGCACAATAATCACTGCAAACAGCGCGGCTAGAGCAGCCGGCGTGTGCAGGAAGGTGCTAGCGAAGACCAGCAGGAACACGCCGCCCACCTTGGCGCGGGGTTCGATTCCGCCGAGCCACGATTCAGTGCAAGGGGGAGAGGAAAGTTCCCGAGCCAGCGCTTCTCCGAGGCGAGCCAAGGCCCTTCGCACAGGCCTGCCCGCCCCGCGACCCTTACGGGTCGGGCAGGTCACGGTGTCCACAGTCGAATTGTCGTACCAATCAGGAAGCGTTTGATCTCTCACGACGAGCCAGTGCCTTACCAACTAGAATGGTGACGCCCACTACAATAGCGACGCCGAGTGTCGCCGATGCTATGTATGAGATGCTCAGCGAATGAAGAGGAGCACTCTCCTGGCCTTTGAAAGCGTAGTCAGGCAGAGGAGCCTTCCAGAGTTCTCCGAGTCTTGACATACCGGCAGGCACATAGCCAACCAGTTTTCGGACCTCCTCGGCACTCCATTCTCCCCACGCTGACCCGGCTTTGAACTTCGCCGGAACCATGAGGCCGAGAGGCGAAAGGGCAATCATGGCCACGATGCCGATCCAGAGCTTTGTCGAGGTCTTCATTACTTCGCGCCTCCGTTTTCGGAGTATCCAGCAACGCCGTGGATCAGACCTGTATCCGCTTTTTGGAGGTATGCGACGACCAGTCCCGTCACAACAGCCTCCACTATGCCGAACACCAGGAGGTGCTCAACGGCCATAACCGGAACGGCAACACTCAACGGATAAGGAGCATACAGAGCATGCCCCAAGGCGTCACGCGCTATTGCAGGCTGTATGCCAAACTCGAAGCCGGCCGCAACAGCCGCAACATTAAGCCCAACGTATCCGCCGATGGCCGCGCCGATCCAGCGACGAGCCGATTTCACGTGGGAACGTCCCGCGATCACTCTGTACACACCGTAGCCCACGAATGGCATTATCACAGCCATATTGAGACAATTGGCCCCAATGCACGTGATCCCGCCATCACCGAATATCACAGCCTGTACAATGAGCGCGATTGACACCGCTATGCACGCCGCCCAAGGGCCCAGCAGAACAGCTACAAGCACCGCGCCCACGGCATGGCCCGTGGCGCCACCGGGAATCGGAACATTAAACATCATGATAACAAAACTGAACGCGGCGCTCAAGGCCAACAGCGGAACCTGCCGGCTGCGCAGCGTCTTGTTGAGCTTACGGGAGGCCGCAATCCAGAACGGCACGACTGCGGCATAGGCCGCCGCGTAGGTCTGAGGACCCAGGTACCCATCAGGGATATGCACGAGTTTCCATCCTTTCAAGTGCTTTGGTGTTGTTAGTTGAATACAAAATGCACAGCGGCACTTCCTGCCAGGCTGCGTGGCACCAGTCTCATGTTGATAACACCTCAACTCCAAGAAGATGCGCGGGTCTCGGGACGCCGCACCCGACCTTCCCCCCATCGGCCCATCATGCCCGCCTGAACTTCCTATCCAGCTCCCAATTCGACAGGCTGACGATGATCGGGCGGCCGTGGGGGCAGACGAATGGGTTTTCGCACTTGAGGAGGTCGTCGACCAGACGCTCCATTTCCTCCATCGAAAGCGGCTCGCCGGCCTTGACGGCCATTTTGCATGAGGCCGTGATCAGCACCTGATCGGGGCGGACCAGGAGATGCTTCGCGATGCTGAGGTCCACGAGTTCGTTTATCATATCGCGCAGCACGGTCTCGGCGTCCGCCGGCTTGACGCTGGCCGGTGAACCGCGCATAACGTAGGTATTGCCGCCGAAGGCCTCCAGGTCGAATCCGGCCTTGCGGATGTCCTCCAAACGCTGCGAGACCACCGCACTCTCCTTTGCCGAAAGCGAGAGCGTGACGGGCACGACGAGGCCCTGGATGGCCATGCCGCGCTCCTCTCTGGCCTTGCGCATGCCATCGAAGAGGACCCGCTCGTGCGCGACATGCTGGTCGATGAGCAGGACCCCGTCATCGCACTGGGCGATGATATACGTGCTGCGAGCCTGGCCGATGATCTTCACGGAGCGCAGGCCGACGGTTCGAACCTGGTCGAAGTCGGCCTCCGGGACGGGCGACTCCTCGACCGGCACGCCGGCGCCTTTCTCCCATACGAACGGATCGTCGGTGTCGATCTGGCCCGAGGCTATCGCTTCCTCACGGCGTTTCGCGAGAGCTTCCTTGAACGCGGCCACATCCGCCTCTGATGGGGGCAGCAGGCTCGGCTGGTGATAGAGTGGATCATCGGTCCGCAGCCTGAGATCGGGCGTCGGACGCTGCGCGCCCTGGCCTGGGGCGCGCATGAGCGTGGGAGCCGCCGCGCCGGCCATGAGCGCGCTGTTGACCGCCCTGTGGACTGCGCTGTGGACCTCGTGCTCGCTGGAGAACTTGACCTCGGTCTTGGTGGGGTGGACATTCACATCGACCAACTCGGGGACCAAATCCACGAACACGACCGCGATGGCGTATCGCCCGGGCTGCAGCAGCCCACGATAGGCCTGATCGACCGCGTGGGTGATGGTTTTGCTCCTTATCGGGCGGCCATTGACGAAAAAGCTCTGATCGCGGCGATTTATGCGCGTCAACTGCGGGTTTGAAACAAATCCCTCGACTTTCATCACGCCGGTCTCGAAACTGATCGGCACGAGCTGTTTGGCGATATCCTTGCCCAGCACGTGGGTGATGCTGTTTAGCCGGATGCCGGTTGCGGGGGATGCCAGGACCTCCCGCCCGCCGTGCATCAGCTTGAACGCGATGTTCGGAAACGCCATCGCGAACCAGCCGATGATCTCGGTGATGTGGCTCATCTCGGTCTGCGCGGTCTTGAGGAACTTGAGCCTGGCGGGGGTATTGAAGAAGAGCTTGCGGACCGAGATCGTGGTCCCCCGAGGCGCGCCGACCGGTTCGAGGTTCGTGATCGTCCCTGCCTCGACTTCCAGCCTCGCGCCGTCGGGCTCGGATTCGTGCTTGGTAATCATCTCGATCGCGGACACCGACGCCATACTCGGCAGCGCTTCGCCCCTGAAACCGAGAGTGCGGATGCTGTCAAGGTCCTCGACGTCTCGGATTTTGGACGTGGCGTGGCGCTGGAGAGAAAGAACGGCATCCTCGCGTGTCATCCCGGTGCCGTTATCGACTATCTTGATGAGTTCCTTGCCGCCCTCTTCGAGTGTGACCGTGATCTGAGTCGCCCCGGCGTCGATGGAGTTCTCCACCAACTCCTTGACAACCGAAGCCGGACGTTCGACGACCTCGCCCGCGGCGATTCGATTCGCCGTGTGCTCGTCGAGGAGGGCTATTCTGTTTGCCGATATTACTTCTTCTGGCATTGTACTACTTTCATAATCGCGAATGGGCGACACACGCTATGATTTTGGCTCTGCTGCAAGAATAGGGCTAACGCGTCTTGGCAGCCAGTCCACAAAGGTGGACTTCGTAACGAGTTGCCTCGAATTCATTCGAATGAGCGTACGCCCAAACAGCCAATCACATCCCGAAGGCTCGACAGTGTTTTGGCACAGCCATCATTCTGTCCACTTCGGTCGATCAGAAGGCCGGTAATGCCCACGGATTCGGCCCCGGCGACATCCGCTCGTGGATTGTCGCCCACCATGTAAGCCCTGGCAGGTCTTCCGGCGAACTCCAGGGCAATCTCGAACGCTCGGCGGTGCGGCTTTTCATATCCAGTTAGAGCAGACGTAAGCACGCCGTCCAGCAGTGGCGAAACGCCAAGCGCATCTGCCAGCGACTCAAGCTCGGGCACGTGATTGGATAACACGATGTTCCGCGCGCCTGACTCGCGAACGGCCTCAAGAGCGGGAGCCGAGTCATCAAAGAGCGCCCAGGCGGATGGGCTCGTGTACGTCCAGCGCACGATCTTCGCGCAGGCTGCGGCATCGGCATCGCGAATGCCAGCCTCGATCAGCACGCCCGAAAGCAGGCCCGACACGCGCCGCCACCACGCGTCCGGCTCGCACAGATCCAAGTGCGGCGTGTCCGGCTCGTGCCACGGAAAGCCGGTCCTGAGCAGTGGCGAGAGGTCTTCTCTGCGCAGTCGGGACTCCGGGCAGACCTCGCGGAGGGCGTCGGCCAGCGCAGCGCTCCACATGCCGCCCTTGCGGTATGCCAGGGTGCCATCAAAATCCCAGAAAACTACAGTAACGCTCATCGGATGCCTCCGGACACACTTACTTGCGCGACCAGCGAAAAGCAGATTCCTCACATTCGTTCGGAATGACAAACTTGGAGGCTTCGTTTTCCGCTATCCACTTTCGACTATCGACTATCCCTTCATCGCCTTCCGCTGAAGCTCGTAAAGCTTATTCATCGCCTCGATCGGCGACATGACCGACGTGTCAAGCGATTCGAGTTCTTCGATCACCGGGTGTTTTTCGGCTTCGAAGAGGTTCATTTGGAGGGTCAGCTTCTTCTCGCTGATCTTAACGCCTTTGCCTGTGGCTTTCGAGCCCGCGCCGTTGGATTCGAGCTCTTTCAATATCTCTTTCGCGCGGTCTATCGCCTCGGGGGGCAGGCCGGCGAGGCGGGCGACTTCGATGCCGTAGCTCTTGTCGGTCCCGCCGGGCATGATCTTGCGCAGCCACACGATACGGTCCTTTTCCTCACGCACGGCTATCCGATAGTTCTTCACGCCCTTGAGCTCCTTTTCGAGATCGTTGAGATGATGATAGTGCGTCGCGAAGAGCGTCTTTGCCCCGAGTTGGTTGATCTGCTCGGCGACAGCCCAGGCAATCGACAGGCCGTCGTAGGTCGATGTCCCCCGCCCTATCTCGTCGAGCACGATCAGACTGCGGCGGGTGGCGTTGTTGAGAATGTTCGCGGTTTCGTTCATTTCGACCATGAACGTCGATTGCCCGCTGGCGAGTTCGTCGTGCGCGCCGACGCGGGTGAAGATGCGGTCCACCACCCCTATCACCGCCTCATCAGCGGGCACGAAGCTGCCCATCTGGGCCAGCAGCGCAATCAGCGCGACCTGACGCAGATAGGTCGATTTGCCGGCCATGTTCGGGCCGGTGATAATCAAGAGCTGGTCGGTCTCGCAATTGACGAGCGTATCATTGGGCACGAATCTCTCTTGGATGAAGTGCTCGACCACGGGGTGCCGGCCGTTCTTGATTCGCAATTCCTCGCCGTCATCGACTGTCGGTTTCACATAACCCCTCGCGGCGGCGGTTTCGGCGAGGGCGGAGAGCACATCGATTTCAGCAACCGCGCGGGCGACCTTCGCGACCCGGCGGGCTTCGTCACCCACCTTGCCGCGGACTTCGCAGAAGATGGTATATTCGAGTTCCTTGGCCTTGTCGTCGGCCCCAAGGACCTTGGCCTCCATCTCCTTGAGAGCGGGCGTGATGAACCGCTCGGAGTTGGTCGTGGTCTGCTTGCGAATAAAATCGTCCGGGACCAGATGCAAGTTGGGCTTGGTGACTTCGAGATAGTAGCCGAAGACTGAGTTGTAGCCAACCTTGAGATTCCTGATGCCCGTCTTTTCGCGCTCATCGGCTTCGAGGCTTGCGATCCAGGCCTTGCCGTCACGCGAGGCGCTTCTGAGCTCGTCCAGATCGGCGTTATAGCCCTCCGCGATCAGGCCGCCGTCTCTAAGCGTCATCGGCGGATCGGGGGCAATCGCGCTCTCGATCAATTCGACAAGCGGGTCCATGAACTCGATCGCAAGCAGAAGCGTCTTCAGCCGGTCGGATGCGGCGCCCTGCAGGGAGACCGCCAGTTCGGGCAGCCTCTTGAGGGACTGCGCCAGCCCAACGAGGTCACGCGCATTCGCGCTCTCGGCAACTATCCGGCTCATGAGCCTTTCAAGGTCCTGCATATTGCCGAGCACGTCCCTCACCTCGCCGCGCATCAGGGCGTCGCTCACGAACTCCTCGACCGAATCCAGGCGCTTAGTGATCCGCCCGACGTCCAGGAGCGGCTGGTCGAGCCATTTTCTGACAAGCCGGCCGCCCATGGCTGTTTTGGTCTTGTCGATCATCGAAAGCAGGCTTGCGCCGCGCGTTTCGGCGGACATGGACTGCGTGAGTTCGAGATTGCGCCGGGCGGCTGAGTCCAGGACCATGAAGCTGCTCGTGGAATACGTGGACATGCCCGCGATCGATTGCAGGGCCCCGGCGTTAGTCTGCCTGAGGTAATCCAGCACAGCCGCCGCCGCTTCGATGCCCGCAGTCATATCCTCGGCCCCGAACCCGCGCAGGGAGTCGGTGTGGAAATGCTCGACAAGAAGCTGCTTCGCGCTCTTGCGATAGACCGCGCTGTCGTCGATGCGCGTGATCGCCGCGCTGGTGGTCCGGCGGATCGGGTCGGCAAGGTCCTGGTCGATTTCCTTCAGGAGCACTTCCGCAGGGGCCAGCCTGCCGAGTTCTTCGACCAGCTTGGTGGTGGCATCGCGGCCCGAAACTTCGGTGACGGCGAACTCGCCGGTGGATATATCCACGACCGCGATTCCGTGCACGTCCGGCTCGCTGATGACCGCCGCCAGGTAGTTGTTGGCCTTGGCATCCAGCATGCCGTCCTCGAGAATCGTCCCCGGCGTGACCACGCGGGTGACACCGCGCTTGACGATATTCTTCGTCTTCTTGGGGTCTTCGAGCTGATCGCAGATAGCAACGCGATAGCCTTTGGAAATGAGCCTGGCGACATATCTATCCACGGCGTGGTGAGGGAAGCCGCACATCGGCACGTCGGCGGCATAGCCCTGCGAGCGGGACGTGAGCACGATTTCGAGCTCGCGTGAGGCTACCTCGGCATCCTCACCGAACATCTCATAGAAATCGCCCAGGCGGAACATCAGTATCACGTCGGGATACTGCTCCTTTATCGCCTCGTATTGCGCAACCATCGGCGTTATTTTCTTTGCGTCCATTACCCCTCCTGGGGACTGCAGCTTCGGTTTCGGGATTCGGAAATCCCGGGTTGGCTTGAGGGTGGCGATTCAGAGATCGCCACCCATCACAGTTTATGTCATTCCGAACGAATGTGAGGAATCTGCTTTTCCGATTACAGAGTTAGGTTGTCAGCGAAAAGCAGATCCCTCGACTACGCTCGGGATGACACATGCGAAGGCTTCATCTACTTCGCCTGGGTTGACAGTATGCGGCAGACTGTTCGCTAACTCAGGAACCCAAGCTACTTAGTTCTCCCACAAATCCATACAGATGCCCTTCGGTCGCCTTGACATGCGCCAGACTGCTGATCAGGTTTTCGTTGCCGGGGAAGTTGACGGTCTTGCCCTGGCGGGTCAGGCCGGTCAGGCGGGTTGGGTTTTTCGGGCTTACGCTTTCGACCAGAACCTCGAACACTCGCCCGACCTGGGAGTTGTTGATCTCGCAGGTGATGGCGTTCTGGAGCTTGATCAGCCGCCACAGCCGGCCATTTCTGACGGGCTTTTCCAGTTGACCGCCCATACTCGCGGCGGCGGTGTTCGGTATCACATTGTAGGCAAACATAAAGGCAGAGTCAAATCGGACTTCCTGGACAAGGCGAATCGTGTTCTCGAACTGCTCGTCCGTCTCGCCGGGAAAGCCCGTGATGAAGTCGGTCGTGATCGCGATATCGGGAATGGCCTCTCGCAGCGCCGCCACACGTTCTTTGAAATGCGCCGCCGTGTACTTGCGATTCATGCCTCGGAGCACATCGTCATCGCCTGACTGGACCGCGAGATGGATGTGTTCGCACACTTTCGGCAGGTCACGCATGGCCCCAATGAGCTTATCCGAGAGGTCTTTCGGGTGCGATGTCGTGAACCTGATTCTCTCGATGCCGTCGATGTCGTTCACAGCCGCCAGCAGGTCGGCGAAGTCCACGCGTTGGCCCAAAGTCGCGCCGTAGGAGTTCACGTTCTGCCCGAGCAGGGTGATTTCCTTCCTGCCCTTGCTCGCCAGGTCTCGGACCTCCGCGATGATGTCATCCAGCGGCCTGCTGCGCTCCCTGCCCCGAACGTAGGGCACCACGCAATACGAGCAGTAGTTGTCGCAGCCATACATAACGGGCACGAAGCTCTTGAGCGCGATATCGCCCCTCATAACGCGTTCGGGAACGACCAGCGGGTCATGGGCGGAACGAGGAAGCGCGAGCGCTGTCCGCAGCCCGCGTTCGGCCTCGACTTGTCGGACGATCTCGGGGATTTCGAATATGCTCGCTGTGCCGACCACGAAGTCCAGGTAAGGCCGCCCCTTGCGCAGCTTCTCGCCTTCTTTCTGGGCCATGCACCCGCACACCCCGATGATCATCTCGGGGTTGGCCTCTTTTGCGATCCGCAGTTCGCCGAGTTTGCTTTTCGCTTTTTCTTCGGGTTTCTCGCGCACGCTGCAGGTAACAAGCACGGCGATATCGGCCTCGCTCTCGCAGCCCGCGCGCGTGTAGCCCATCTGCGTCAAAAGATTGGCAATCTGCTCCGAGTCGTCGTCGTTCATCTGGCAGCCCCAGGTGAACACCATGAATCTGCGGTCGGTCGCGGTCATTTTCGGTCCATTCGGCACGGGGAATATGCTTTTCGCAGCTCCCTTATGGTATCAAAACGAGGGGGTTTGTGCAAGGAAGCATCCGCCCATAGTGAGCACCAGGCCGACTAATCGCGGTTGACAGGTCCGGCCCACAATGGTATAATCTTAGGGTTAGCGCGCGCCCGTAGCTCAGGGGATAGAGCGAATGGTTGCGGACCATTAGGTCGGGGGTTCAATTCCCTTCGGGCGCGCCAGTTTAAGGCCGATTAGCTCAATGGATAGAGCGCCGCCGTCCTAAGGCGGGCGTTGGGGGTTCGATTCCCTTATCGGCCACCACAATGTAAAATGCACGCATCGAAAATCGGAGGCTGGGCCATGCGAGCCTGACCTCCGATTTCGGCGCTTTGTGGTTTATCGCGGAGAGGTGGCAGAGTGGTTTATCGCGCTTGTCTCGAAAACAAGTATGCTGCAAGGCATCGTGGGTTCGACTCCCACCCTCTCCGCCAGAGGTTTGAAACGCATGCTCAGGTATTTCCTTCTGATTGCCGCCATAGCCCTATCCATACCCGCGATGGCTGATTCCGACTACACAAAGGCAGCCCCGCCCGTCGAACTTCGGGCTATCTGGGTGGACGCCGGCGCCATACCCAAGAGCGAGGCGGGCATCAGGAACCTGGTGCGGCTGTATAGGAAGGCGAATATCAACCTCCTGCTGCCGGAAGTGATAGCCCGGGGATACACGATCTACCCCAGCAAGCTCATTGCCCGCGATCCGAGATTCGCGGGCGCGATCGACCCGCTTCCCATTCTCATTCGAGAGGCTCACGCCGCCGGGATGGAAGTCCACCCCTGGGTGTGGGTGTTCCGGGCGGGATACACGCAGGACCGTGGGGCAATCCTCAAGGCCCATCCGGACTGGGTGGAACTCAGCAAATACGGCGAAGACCTCTCGGCCAGCGGAGGCTTGTGGATCAGCCCTTCGATCCCGGCGGCGCGCGATTTCCTTGTGGACCTCTACAGAGAACTCGTGACCAGATATGACGTCGACGGCATCCACCTGGACTATATTCGTTATGAAGTCCAATCCCCCAGCCCCTACGGCTACTGCCGGTATGCTCGGGAGGCCTTCACGAAGAGCTGCGGCATCGACCCGATGGATGTGGACAGGCTCACTTCGGACCAGTATTCCTGGAACCTGTATAGGGAGAGGCAGATCAACACGTTCGTCCAGAGGGTCTCGATCGAACTCAGGGCGATCAAGCCGAAACTGGTGATATCGGCGGCGGTCGGTTCGGACATCAAGAACGCCCGCCTGACTCTGATGCAGAACTGGGCGAACTGGGTCGCAAACAAGTGGGTGGATTTCCTGACGACCATGACCTACACGGACGTGGACGCGTCATTTGCCAACCAGGTGGCCGGGCAGAAGCAGACCCTGGGCAGCAAAGTGATCCTGGCTCCGGGGATAGGGCTGCACATGATGACCAAAAACCCCGAGCAGATGGTGAGCCAGATAGGAATCGCGCGCGGGCAGTCGTGCCTGGGGCAGGCGCTGTTTGCCTCGTCCTACTTCAGCGATACGCAGCAGATGATCCTGAGCGGCGGGCCATACTCCAACCCCGCTGAGCTGCCATTCAGAGACCCTCAGGCCAAAGCAGATGCCCTCACCCAGACCGCCGATAAGCTCAAATCCGGCGGGGATGTCGATCAATCAAGATATTGCAGCGATTTGGCGTCCGTGCTGGCCGAATATGTGAAGTTCAGGCAGACTCCGTCGCCTTACGTCCCGCCGACCACCCCGCCGCTCGATATTCCGCCGAGCGTGGTCCCGCTGCCGTTCGTGCAGGCGCCTAAGGCGTCCGCCGCGATCACGGTCGATGGGAAGCTGGACGATGCGGCGTGGGCAGGGGCAGCGAAGGCGCAGTTGAGCTTTACGAACTTCGGCGATCCGACCCCGGTCATCACCACCGCGCTTTTGACCTATGACGACAAGTGCCTGTACATAGGTTTCGACGCCGCGGAGCCACAGATGGGCAGACTCAAGGCGACTGTCGACAAGCGAGACGGCCCGACGTTTTACGATGATTCGGTCGAGGTCTACGTTGATCCGACCGCGAAGCGCAGGGACTATTATCACCTGTCGACCAATACCCTCGGCTCAAGATTCGATCAGAAAATCCTCAACCCAGGGTGGAACGCCCAGTGGAGCGCGGCGAGTGTGAAAGGCGCAAACGGCTGGACCGCCGAGATGGCGATACCGTTCGCGAGCCTCGGAGCCTCGTCCCCCACCCCCGGCGCGCAGTGGGCGCTGAACCTGACCAGAAACCGCTGGGCAACCGGCCTGCCACAATACCTGACCTGGGCGGTCCCTTATGGCGGCTTCCACAGCCCAGATCGGTTTGGGACAATTACATTCGAGTAGATCGGTCCGACGCGACGATGGCCGCGAGGGCGACCTTCACCAGGTCCAGCATCGCAAACGGCGCCGCGCCTACCATCCACGCGCTGAGCCCGTGGAACTGCCCGCCGCCCCAGATGGACAGCCACGCCACGCCGCTCACATACAGCACCCCGATGCCGGCAATCCCTGCCACGCAGTACGACCTCATCGACCGATCACGAGTGATCTGGACGACGAAACCTATCACGTACGCCGCCGGGACGAAGCCGATCAGATAGCCGGCGGTCGGTCCCGCGAATGCGGCCGGCCCGAACTTGAAATCGGCGAACACCGGCGCGCCCGCCAGCCCAGCCGCCAGGTACTCCAGCATGGCGAGAGCGGCCAATCGACCACCAAGCAACATGCCGCACATCAGCATCACAAATGGCTGCAGCGTCACGGGCACAGGCGTAAACGGCAGATGGACCGCCACATTCGCGCTGGCAGCCATAGCCCCCGCGCCGATGAGACTGGCGATCACCGCCCTGTAGCCCGTCAGTTCGCGAGGCAGTATATCAGCTAGAACACGCATTCCTTACACTCCATCCAATCCCTTAATCAATCGCAAGCGAAAGCTCGCCTGATGGGTTATTCTAGCATCTTTGCGGGCAAATTGGAACAGGGGTAAGAGTTCACTCTGGGTGAGTACCAATGTGAGCATGCTGAGCTACGTCGAAGCATGCGGCTCCGAAGAGATTGTACCTTCGTAAACCGCACCCTTCGACGGGGCTCAGGATGCTAGATTGTTGGATATGCTGCGGGAACGGCTGGTCGCACTAACCTGTCAGATCCGCACAATCAAGAGTTCCCGCAGCAGATCGCACCGGTCTATTCACTCAGTAGTGTAATATCGCCACTATCGCGCACCCGAATGCCGCAGCGCGCATTCCCATCGACATCAAAACGCCTGGCGCTGATGCCGGTGACGCCCACATACTGCCCGATCCGCGGCCAATCGGATGGCCGGATGCGTTTACCGTCCATATACACCGGTAAGCCGCTGCTCGGGAAACTGCCGTCGTTTATGAAGAACACCTTCCCCTGCCGGTCCACGGATACGACCCTGCCCCAGGACCTCACAAGCATGGCCAGATTTGGCAGATCGACTTTCTTGTCGGTATTGCGATATCCATCGCCTAAGTATAGATTGGCCATTCCGACAGCCGCGGGGACGCTTTCACCCGGCGCGAAAGCCTGGTCCGTGGAAATCGACGCTGCCTCCAGGTGTTTTGCGGATCTTGCTTCGGCGCTCAGGCGACCTGTCAGCCTGCATTTGGCGCCGCGTTTGACGGTCTTGCCGCTCGGCAGAACAACCTCGATACCCCATGCGCGGTTCACGTCCTCGACGTAGACCACATCATCAAAGTCCTCCGAACCTGCGACCACCACGCCGGTAACAGTAACCTGGCCGGCCTGGGGCTCGGGTTCGGGTTTAGGAGCCACCGCCACAGGCTCAGGCTTCAGTTCGGTCTTAATCTCCGACCAAAACTTCGCCATCGGGATGCGGACGATGCGGTCGTTGAATGTATCCGCCACCCAGATAGTATTGTCCGGCGAGATTGTGATGCCATAGGGCCGGTCGAACTCCCCACCACCGCGGCCGCGTTTGCCATATACACCCAGCGAATTACCCTCGGTGTCGAAGACTTGTATCCGAGAGTTGCCGCTGTCGGCGACATACAGCCTGTCCTTGGAATCCATGACCATCCCCTCGGGGAACTTGAGCTGCCCCACCCCGGAGCGCTCTTTGCCGATGCTGAGTACGACATTGCCGTCCCGGTCGACTTTCTCGACCCGGTGCTTGTGCGGATAGGGCACATAAATGAACCCCTGACGGTCCATCGCCATTCCAGTGCAGAACGTGGGGAAACAGAGCCTCATATTCTTTGGGTACTCTTTGACCAGCTCGCCGTCCGGCTTCAGGTGGGTTATGATCCCCGCCCAGCCGAGTCCCCACAGATCGCCGTTGGTCGGATCGAATGTCACCTGCCACATGTTGGCGCTGCCGATATTGCCCTTGGACGCGACATGCAGTTTGTTCTTGAGCTGGCCTTGGGAATCGTACGAGGACAGATTTCCGTTGTTTGACAGCAGAAACTCGTCTTCCCTGGCCAGCAACACCTGGGATTCCGTATGCTCGGAGAACTGGCGTCGTTCGCCGGATGGGTCGATGGCATAAGCACGCTGAGATGCCCTTTCGACAACAGCGTACTTGTCGTCGGCGAGTACAGCCACTGAAATCGGCATGCCAGGCGGGGGCTGGGTGGTGACGTACCGGGCCACGCATTGACCGGAAACCGTGAACACCTGGATCTCAAGATGGTTTGGGAGGATCGCGGCGGGGGCATCCGGGTCCGGCCGGGCCTTCCCGCGCGTCGCCACGGCATACACAAGGCCGTTTTTCAGCACCATCGCCCAACCGAATCCCACGCAGTTGTTGACGTCTTCAGCGGTCCGGTACGCATACCAGCGCGCCAGCGGGTGACCGGCGGAGTCCAGGCGATAGATACCTCGGTTATGCAGTAGGTAAATGTCCCCATTGCGGTCTACCCCGATAACTCTCGCGTCGTCTGGCTGCTCCTTGACTATGCTCTCAATGCTGATCTTACGGACAAGTTTGCCCGGTTTGTCGTGCACCTCAATGAAGGAGGAGTCATAGAGCGCACCATAAAACAGGCCGTCGGGAGCCAACACCATGACATCTATCCTGTCACACTCCCATTTGGACTTCACCGTGCCATCCAGCGCTACGTGGAGAATCTGTGAGGTGAGAAGTGTGCCGGTCTCACTACGCTTTCCATCGGCATCCTGGTAGAAACTGCCGTCCGCAAGT
>Ga0315287_10002653_pt1 | contig 17040 bp, 18 predicted proteins | sample YL17G11_0_MG_FD_205037 | JGI IMG/M metagenome (GOLD analysis project Ga0315287, IMG submission 205037) | Sediment microbial communities from Yellowstone Lake, YNP, Wyoming, USA - YL17G11_0 | ecosystem: Environmental > Aquatic > Freshwater > Lake > Sediment | place: USA: Wyoming | collected...
TCACCGCGGAGAACGTCTCGATACGGGTCGCGGGACGTCGAACTGCTCTTCTCGAGGAGAGGTTCCCGGGGGTGGACGCAGCCGCGCTCGACGTCCTCGACCCGGCTCGTCTCAAGGAGGCTTTGGCCGGCATCGAGGTCGCCTACTACCTGATCCACTCGATGGAACAGGGCGCCACCGACTTCGCAGAACGCGACCGCGTTGCCGCGCGGAACTTCGGTAGGGCCGCGCTTGCCGCGGGAGTTCGCCGGGTCGTCTTCCTGGGGGGGCTCGGCGACGATTCGGACACGCTGTCTCACCACCTATCCAGCCGCCACGAAACGGGGGCGATACTCGCCGAGCTCGGTCCGCAGCTGATCGAACTTCGCGCGGGCATCGTCATCGGCGCGGGTAGCGCATCCTTTCAGATGCTCCGGGATCTCGTGCACCGCCTTCCCGCGATGGTCACACCCAAGTGGGTCGATACACGCGCGCAGCCGATCGGCGTGGACGACGTCGTGGCCTATCTGTCCGCGGCACGTGACGTCGCGGCCGATGAGCACCACGTGATCGTCGAGATCGGCGGGGCGGATGTTCTGACGTATCGCGAGCTGATGAAGCGCTTCGCGCTGGCGGGAGGACGGAGGGCGCCGTTGATCGTCCCCGTACCGGTTCTCACCCCCCGACTGTCGTCGTTGTGGTGCGGACTGGTGACCGACGTCCCTGTCGCGATCGCACGTCCATTGATCGACGGGCTGAAGAACGAGGTGGTCGTCCGGGACCAAGCGGCGGCCACTCTCTTCCCGAACGTGCACCCTATGAGCTTCGACGAAGCGGTGAAGCGGGCGTTGGCCGGCCGCTAGGACAGCGGTGTGAGCACCCGGCAGTTCTCCGGGAGATACTGGCGCAGCGCTTGGGGGAGAATCACCGAGCCGTCGGCCTGCTGGTGGTTCTCGACCACGGCGATGATGGTGCGTCCGATGGCGCTGGCCGTTCCGTTCAGGGTGTGCAGGGTCTCAATCTTGCCATCCCCGCGGCGAACGCGCGCCTGAAGACGGCGCGCTTGATAGTCGGTGCAGTTCGAGCATGACGTGAGCTCGCGGTAGCGCTGCTGCCCCGGCAACCAGACCTCGATGTCGTACTTCTTCGCGGCGCTGCCACCTAGGTCGCCGGCCGCGATGTTCACGACGCGGTAGGGCAACTCCAGGCCGCGAACGATCTCCTCTTCGATGCCGACGAGCATCTCATGCTCTTCCCAGGAGTCCTCGGGCCGCGTGAAGCTGAACATCTCGACCTTGTCGAACTGATGTACCCGGAACATCCCTCGGGTGTCCTTGCCGGCGGCTCCGGCTTCTCGACGGAAGCAGGTCGAGTAGCCGACGTAGCGCAAGGGAAGTTCCGCTTCTTCGAGGATCTCGCCCAGATGCAGCGACGCAAGCGGCACCTCGGCGGTGCCGACCAGACAGAGTTCATCGTCGCGTGTGAAATAGATCTGGGATTCGTCCCCTGGGAGGAACCCCGTTCCGAACATGGCCTCGGGCCGCACCAGCACCGGCGGTATCACCGGCATGAATCCGTGCGAAACGAGGGTGTCGATCGCGTAGCGCATCAGCGCGAACTGCAGATAGACGAACTGTCCTTCTATGTAGACGAAGCGCGAGCCGCTCGTGCGGGCACCTCGCTCGAGGTCTATACCCCCGAGCATCTCCCCGATCTCTACGTGATCGCGGGCTTCGAAGTCGAAGACCGGGGGCTCCCCGTGGCGCCTAACCTCGACGGCGTCCTCGTCCGTCTCGCCTTCAGGCGAGGACTCGTGCGGGATGTTCGGCAGCTGGGCCATCAGCGTGTCGAGGCCCTCGCCGACCGTCGCGAGCTTGGGCTCGATCTCCTTCAGCTCTGCCGATGCCGTCCGGACGCCCTCGATGATCCCCTTGCGCTCTTCGTCGGACGACGCGGCGCCGACCTCCTTGGATCCCTTGTTGACGATGGCGCGGAGCTCGTCGACGCGGGTACCCAGGCGCCGGCGTTCCTCGTCCAGCGCGATCGCGCGCTCGAGTTCGTCTGAACGACCCCGGCGCGCCATGCCGGCACGGAAGGGCTCTGGGTTCTCGCGGATGGCCTTCAGGTCCAGCAACGGACTAACCCTGGGGCTTCGCGGCCTCGGCGGGCCTTGCCTGCGCGGGTGCGGCAGCGGCGTCCATGATGCTCTGGCCGTTGAAGATCCCGCCCTCCTGGATGACGAGCGCCTTGGCCGTGATGTTGCCGTCGACCCTGCCGCCGCGCGCGAGTTCCACCTTCGCCTTGGCGTTGATGTCGCCCTTGATCCGTCCCGACACCACGACATTGGCGGCATGTATGGTCGCCTCGACGCTGCTCTGAGCCGAGAGCATCACGTCGCCGTCGGCGTTTATCTGCCCCTTGACCTGACCATCGACCCGAAGTGAGCCGGCGGAAACGATGTTGCCCTCCAACTTCGCTCCCTGACCCACGATGGTCACTTCGCCGTTCTGCTCAGCCATCTGTCTCCCTCCCATTTCGGGCTGCCCTTCGGCTGCCTCGTCGCGCTTCCATATCATCCGGCGCTCACCGCCTTCCGGGGCCCCGCGTTCGCCTGCTGTATCGCCGCGACCTCTTCCTCCGAAAGGTTATGCGAACTCTGGCCGGCGCTTATCGGTTTCGAGTACACCCTGGTGTCCTGTCGCCCATTGATGGATGTGATGACCACGCCATCTCCGCGATCGTCCAAGAGAGCGCAACTGAACGACAGCCTCCCCCCAACGTCGTCGAACGCATCGTAGCGAACCATCCCGACGTGCTGGACGGCGCCCTTCAAGATCATGTTCTGCCGCTTCGACTCGGCGGCCAGCTTGCGGATGGCGGACTCGACCCGCTGGATGTGGCGCGCGTAGCCGTCGAACATCGCCTGCAGGTCGTCGTCGAGGGGGATGGGGCCATCTGACCCCGAACGCCTGGAACCAGGACCCATCACCGCGAAGAAGACGGCGACGGCAGACAGGCCCAGACTTATCAGGACCAGCGCACTAAGGGTCTTGGTGGAAAGATCCAACGCAGCCGCCTCGGGGAATTAGGCATCTACCTGCAGTAACGGCGCGAGTATACAATGAGCGGTCCCTTGGACGAACACACTCTCGCCGGATTGCTGAACCGTGTCGCCGCGGGCGAGACCCCCGTCGAGCAGGCTCTGGACGATCTTCGCCATATGCCCTACGAGCAGGTGGACGGCGCGAAGCTCGACCACCACCGCGAGTTGCGCACCGGTCAGGTGGAGGCCATCTACGGGCCCGGCAAGTCCCTCGAGCAGATCGGCATGCTCGCGGCCACACTCGCCGCACGGGCCTCCGGGGCCGTATTCGTAACGCGCGCCACGGAAGAACAGTCCCGGGCGGTCCAGAAGGCCGTCCCGGATGCGGAGTACGACGAGGTTTCCGGCCTGATAGTCGTGAAGCCGGCGCCGTCCGGAGGCAACCCGGCGGGAACGGTGGCCGTCATCACGGCCGGCACCGCGGACAGAGCGATCGCGAACGAGGCCGCCCTAACCGCGGAAGCCCTGGGCCTACGCGTCGAGCGCATCGAAGACGTCGGCATCGCCGGACTTCACCGCCTGCTCGATCAGCGCGAGGCCATCGGATCGGTCGACTGCTGCATCGTGGTCGCCGGGATGGAAGGGGCCTTGCCTTCGCTCGTGGCGGGGATGACCTCGAGACCCGTGGTGGCGGTGCCTACCAGCGTCGGCTACGGTGCGGCGTTCGAAGGCATGGCAGCACTTCTCGGGATGCTCACCGGTTGTGCGCCCGGGGTAGCGATAGTGAATATCGACAACGGGTTCGGGGCCGCGCAGGTGGCGCATCGGATGCTCTCGACCGCAAGGGACTTCCGCTCCGGCGCCGACTCGGCTAGGTTGAGCGAACCGACTCCTTAGATAGGGGCAGCGTCGTGAGGGTTCTCTACTTCGACTGCATTGCCGGCATCTCCGGGGATATGGCCCTCGGGGCCCTCGTCGATGCCGGAGCCGATCTCGACGAGATCCGAGCGAGGCTGCTTACCCTTGCGGTCGAACCCTTCGAGATCGAAAGCTCCGAGGTCGAGAGCTACGGCATCCACGCCCGCAAGGTCACCGTGCGGACTTCCACGGCGGGAGTCATCCGAACCTACGCGAGCATCCGTTCGCTGCTGGAATCGGCGGACCTTCCCAAGGACGCCCTGGAGATAGCGCAGCAGATCTTCCGGAAGCTCGCTGAAGCCGAGGCGATGATCCATCACAAGGAGGTCGAGACCGTCACGTTTCACGAGGTCGGGGCAGTCGACTCCATCGTCGACATCGCCGGGACAGCTATCGCCCTCACCCTGCTGGGCGTCGAACGCGTCCTCGCGTCGCCGATCCCCACCGGACTGGGCATGACCCGCTCAGAGCACGGCGCGATGCCCATACCGGCTCCGGCGGTCACCGAACTCCTTCGGGGAGCGCCCCTCTACTCTCGCGGCGTCCCCTTCGAACTGGTGACGCCGACGGGCGCTGCGGTACTCGCCGCTCTGTGCGAAGGCTACGGCGAGATACCCCTGATGAAGCTCGAGGCCGTGGGATACGGAGCCGGAACCCATGAGCTCGACTTCCCCAACGTCCTGCGCGTCCTGATAGGCGCTCAAGAGACTTCGCTTGCCGCCGCGGGGACCTTCGGACTTACGACCGCCGAGACTCTGGTCGAGACGAACATCGATGACCTCAACCCCGAGCTGTACGAACACGTGCTGGAGCAACTGTTCGACGCCGGCGCTCAAGACGCCTGGCTAACGCCGATAATCATGAAGAAGTCCCGCCCCGCGGTGAAGGTCTCGGTGCTCTGTTCGCCCTCGCAAGCCGACGCACTGCAGCGCGTGCTGTTCCGCGAAACCGGAACTCTCGGCATCAGAACGACTGCGATCGGCAAGCGGGCCCTGGACCGCGACACCCTCAAGGTGGAAACGCCCCTGGGAACGGTGGCCGTGAAGATAGGCCTGCTCGACGGTATCCCGGTCACGGTCGCCCCTGAGTACGAGGACTGCGCCCGGCTCGCACGCGAGGGTGGCGTCCCGGCGAAGGACGTCTACGAAGAAGCCATCCGCCTCGCCCGCCAACAACTCGAGGGTGAGCGCTGAGCGACAACAACGTATCGCGCGAACGCTGATAGCTTGCTTCACATGACCATCGAGCTCACCGACTGGGCGACCGATATCCTGAACCGGGCTCAAAGTGCCGCTGCACGCTTCAACCCGGACGCGACCATACGACTCACTCGCACCGCGACCGGCGTGGAAGCGGTGCTTGCGGCCGAGCCCGAGCAGGACGATCAGAAGGTAGACACCGGCGGCATGACACTCTTCGTCGAAGCGGACTTGGAGGGCCTGGTCGACTGCAGGGAACCACACGATGAGCTCGTGCTTCGCCCGCACGGTTCGACCCCCAACCCCCAGGGAGACCACGGATGATGGAACTCGGAACGATGCTTGTGGTCGGCGCCCATCCCGACGACGAGACCTTCACGACCGGCGGCCTCATGGCTCGAAACGTGCTCTCCGGCAACCGGGTCGTATGCGTGACTGCAACCCGCGGCGAGGCCGGGTCACAGGATCTCGAACGCTGGCCCCCAGCTGACATGGGTCGGATACGCCAGGCGGAACTCAAACGATGCCTGGGCGTCCTCGGCGTCCGCGAGCACCACTGGTTGGACTACATCGACGGCCAGTGCGACACGGTGGATCCCGGCGAGGCAACCGCGAAGATCCGAGGGGTCATCGAGGACGCTCAGCCCGATTCGGTGCTCACGTTCGGCCCGGACGGGATGACGGGACACTCCGACCACAAGTGCGTTTCCGCGTGGACGAGCGCGGCGTTCGAACAAGCGGCCAAGCCAGGTGCTCGCCTCTACCATGCCACGCAAACGCCCGAGTGGGCCGATCGCTTCGTCCCGATCATGAACAGATTCAACGTGTTCGGTCCGGGAACCCCTCCGCGCACGCCCGCCGCCGAACTGGCGATCGACTTCACATTGCCGCCTAATCTGGCGGAGGTGAAGGTCGATGCTCTGTCTCAACAGACCAGTCAGATCGAAGGGATGATGTCGGTGTTCGGGCGCGAACTCTTCGCCGAGGGCGTTTCTCAGGAGTTCTTCGTGCTCGCCGGAGAAGCCTAGGACCACGCTTCCCTAGCTCTTAGGAGCGTTCTTCCCCGACGGGTCCTTGCGCAGAACGACGTCCTTCGCCTGCCCTACCTTGGCTTTGGCGTAGTTCAGAACGCGGCGCGCCCATACGTATTCGGTCGCGAGTATCGCGAGGCCGCTGAAGACGATCAGCCAGCCCGGGCCAGGGAGTGGGATCAGGACGATCCCCACTATCAGCACGGTGAATCCCGCGATCGTTACCGCGATCCGTTTGCCGCTCTTCTTGATGAAGCGTCCCACGGCCTTGAATGGAACCCAAGCCGGATGGTCGTGCCAGCGTTTCGCGGTGCCGGGATCGCTGGTGTCGATCTCGGCAACGACGGCTTCCGCATCGATCTCGCTCTGCTCGTCGCCCCAGACTCGCTCGTGCCCGAGTAGGCCGTGCGGTGGTCTCGGGTTTTGCGGATCGGGTTCTTCGTGCTCCATGGCCAACTACCCTACAGGCCCGTTCTCAGTCGGAGACACCCGATGGTGTCGGTCTCCTCCTCGGTGAACCAGAGCGCTCCGTCCTTGTCGACCACGATGTCCGCCGGCGCGCAACTCGATCTCGGCAACGGGAACTCGTCGACTTCCCCCTTCGTGGTGATACGGCCGATCCGTCCGGAACCGAAGAGCGTGAACCAGAGATCACCGTCCAGCCCGGCGACGATCGCCTCCGGGTAGCAGTCCTGCGACGGAAGCGAGAACTCGGTCACCTCGCCCAACTGCGTGATACGCCCGATCCTTCCGACGCGATCTTGGGTGAACCAGATTGCGCCGTCGGGACCTTGCGTGATGCCGCTAGGACCGCCGTGGGGTGTGGGACAGTCGAACTCGGTCAGCTTGCCGAACGGCGTGACCCTTCCGATCTTCCCCGCGTCTTCGGTGAACCATAGGTTCCCGTCCGCGCCGGCGGTGATCGCGTACGGACCGCACGCATCCTTCGGCAGCGCGAACTCCATCAGGTTGCCGAAGGGAGTGATGCGCCCGATCCTTCCCGAACGGTACTCGGTGAACCAGATGTTCTGGTCGGGACCCGACGTTATGCCCTGGGGGTAGCAGAGAGGATCCGAAAGTGGGAACTCGGTGATCACGCCCTGCGGAGTGATACGCCCGACCCTGCCTCCCGTGTACTCCGTGAACCACAGGTTCTGGTCGGGACCCAGCGTGATGTCATAAGGGCCGCTCGTCGGCGTCGGGAGAACGAACTCGGTGATATCACCCGCGCGGGACAGCCTTCCGATCTTGTTTGCGCCCGACTCCGTGAACCAGATGCTCCCGAGGGGGCCGATCGCGATGCCGTACGGGATGGCCCCCGCCGTGGGCAGCTTGAACTCCGAGAACGTGAGGTCGGACCCGGTCGTCAAGACGATCCCTTCCTGAGGCGCCGGTTCGGCGCGCCTGGGGCGGCCGTGGGGTCGCCTCCAGACGAGTCTGCGCGACTCACCGCGGTGTGGCAAGGAGGTTAGGTGCGCACGTCGCCGCGACCGTAGCTCAGGCGGAGCAACAGGACGCTCGCCAAGATCGCGGCAACTCCCGACATCTGGACGGCCGATGGTTCACCGACGACAGGGAACGCGTTGGCCGCCAGAACGCCCAGGCCGGCCGCAGCCAACGCCGTTCCGGAAACGGTTGCGATCGTGTTCGTGGGTCCGGGGCTCACGCTTGAGATCGGAGAGGGCCGTTCTGCCCATCTGAATCCCAGAACGAAAGGCACGAGACAGGTGGAGCAGGCGAGCAGCCACGCGGGTCTGAGCCACCACCACGGCGCGCCGAGCGCTTCGGGCTGCGGGAACACCCCGGTCGGGAACAACAGGGCGGCCGCCAGGACCACCGCGCTCATGTTCCACAGATAGAGCGTCATGATCACGCTGTTCGCGACCACCACCCCCACCCACGCCTTCGAACGCTGCAGCCACCGGTTGGCCACGGCTTCGAAGATGAGCATCGCGCCGCACTGCCACACGCCCAGCGCGAACAGCGCGAAAGTCGGAGGCATCGCGTTGGATCGCGGCGCTGCGAAGAGGTGGACCATCGACACCGGATAGTTGATCGCCAACGTGAGCACCGCGAGTACCAGCAGCCCGCCACCGGCCATCGCCCATGGCAGCCACCTGCGACGCGTCAGCGAACCGTCTCGCCAACACAGGCCCAGCTCGAGCATCCCGAGCCAGACGAACAGGAAGTTGGGCGCGCCGACCTCGCGCAGGGCAAGTCCGTAGCGCGCGATGTCTATCGCAGCCACCGCGAGGGCCAACACCGCTAACGTCCATGCGCCCCAACGCCGATGCGCGATCACCAGCACCGGGACGAACAGCATCATCGCCAGGTAGATCCCCAGGAACCACAGCGGAAGCGCTACCTCCTGCCCGCCGAGGCGAGCGAACGACGACGGCAACCCGACCCCAACGGCGATCGCGGGAAGGATCGTCCAGAACGCAACGAAGACGACGGCAGGCCTCATCAGTCGAACGGCTCGATTGCGCAGCCACTCGCCGTAGCCGATCCCATTTCGCTCAGCCGACTCCCACGAGCCTCCGTTCGCGAACCCGCCGACGATGAAGAAGACCGGCATGACTTGGAAGACCCAGGTAAGGATGTGCAACGACGGATCAAGCGTCAGCAGATTGGCACCTGTGAATCCGCCCTTCCAGCCCAAGACCGCGAGCATCCAGTGCCCGATGACGACGGCCGCGATAGAGATGACCCGCATGAGATCGACGTAGCGATTGCGCGAGTCGGGCGTGGCGTCGGCCAGCTCCTTCGACCGCAGCCCCTTCCGACGATTCCCCTCTTGCGTCATCCGCAGCCCCCGGTCATGCTCAGATGCTAGAGCCCGGGGACGGCGACCAGCCCTCCATGAGCGGATCTCCGCGCACGGCGGTTGGCGTAGGCTCTCGCCGTGAGCACCAACGTTCTTCCCGGCATCGAACTGCGGCCTCTGGAGCCTCGCGACGCCGTGGAGTGCGACCGCATCGTGGCGTCGCTTCCGTATCATTTCGGGCAGGAGGCAGGGCGCAGGGAGTGCGCCGAAGCCGTCCGCAGATCGGAGGGGATCGTCGCGGTAGAGGACGGCGCAGTCGTCGGCTTCCTAACCTTGGAACGACATTTCTATCTGTCTGCAGAGATCACGTGGATGGCGGTGCATGCCGACCACAGGAGGCACGGCATAGGCCACGCTCTGGTGGCGCGGCTCTGCGACAAGCTTCGGGGCGAAGGCAGATCTCTCCTGCTCGTGCTCACGGTTTCTCCGGCGGATGACACCGAGTCGGACCCTGCCGATGGATACCGAGCGACGCGGACCTTCTATGAGTCCGTGGGGTTCGTGCTCGCACGCGACCTCGCGGGCCTGTGGGAGGGCGACATCCCGGTCCTCATGGTGCGAACCCTCTAGCCTCCGAGCAGGCCGCGGTGCGTCGGTCAGATCTCGCGGACCTCAGCTTCTTCAGCCAGTGCGGCCGCCCTCGCGGGCTCCAAGGCCCCGGCCCCCGGCAGTTCGGCGTTGGCAGTCGCGGCTCCGAGCGCCATACGGAGGGCCCCGCCCCAGAGCTGACCACGGTCGAGCGCGGTGATGAGACCGGCGAGGAATGCATCCCCGGAACCCACCGGGTAGCGACCGCGAACGAACATACGGCCCTCGTATCGGGTGCCGTCGGGTGCCACGAGCACCACGCCATCTGCGCCGCGGGTGATCACTCCGGCGTGACCCTCGCCGCCCGCTAGGGCGCGGAGCTTGCCCGCTGCTGCGAGTGCCTCCTCGCGGCTGCCCGTCGGCACGCCCAGGTGACCCTCAGCCTCGGCGCGATTCACCTTGACCACGTCGGGACCTGCTTCCAGCGCCAGCCCCAGCCGATCGCCATCCGCATCCACGGCCACGCGAACTCCGGCGGAGCGGGCCTCGGCGACGAGATCTCGGTACCCCTTCTCCGGCGCGCCAGGCGGAAGGGAGCCGCTGATGGTGAGCCAACCCGCCCCGTCGAACAGTGAGGCGGTCTCATGCATCAACTCCGTCCAGGCCGACGCCGGCACTTCGGTTCCGCTCTCGTAGAACTCAGTAAGGCCATCCGTTCCGCGATCGGCCACCGAAAGTGACGAGCGATTCTCCCCATGCGTCCACACGCCGACAGACGGAACGCCCTCGGCCTCCAGTTGCTCGGCTATCCATCGGCCTGTGTGGCCCCGCAGCAACGCGACGGCGGTCACATCGGCGCCGAGAGCCCGCGCCGCCCGCGCGACGTTCAGCCCCTTGCCACCCGCCTTCTGGACGAATCCCATCGGGCGATGGATGTCGCCCTTCACCAGGTGCTCCACCTCGAAGAGCTTGTCTATCGACGGATTCGCCGCGAGACAGATGATCACGAGGCGGCCTTCTCGTCGAGCGTGTGGGAAACCAGGGTCACTCCCCTACGATATATGGACGAGCCGGTCTGGGGTCAGGCCGGAAGGAGTCGACAACGATGCCGAACGAGCGAGATCCGTCTCTGCCGAAGCCGGGGGAAGACCGGCCGGGCTGGCAATTCGACGGATGGGGAGTGGCGAGAGGCGGGCGCCGCAGAACCTCGGGTATCTCCGCTCGCCCTTACGGCGCAGACCGAACGATCTGTCTCATCGGCTGGCCCGCATCCGGCATCCTCATCCTCGCTTCCGCGCTGACCGACAGCATGTGGCTGGGCATCGCGGGGTTGCTCGTCGCTGCCGCGACAGGCCTGTCCAGGAGGCTGGTGTGGCGCCTGAGACGACGGCGAGGCCTCGACCAGTGAAGACCTAGCAGATACGGGGGAGCTGGTCTCCGGAGAGCATCATCAGCGGACGCGTCGTGCCGAGACCACTGCGAAGGCGTACCGACATCGGCGGCTCGCCGACCCCGCCGATGAGCGCAGCCTGCGCCCCTACGGCCTCGGACCTGGCGGCAGCAAGGACCGCATCGGCGTCTTCGGCGGCGACGATCGCGACCGCGACGCCCTCGTTCGCCACATAGAGAGGGTCGAGACCGAGCATCTCGCAAGCGGCGCGCACCGCCGGAAGAACCGGGATATCGGCTTCCGTCACGGTCATCGAGACATCGCTGGCTTCCGCCAGTTCATTGAGGACGGAGGCCAAACCGCCGCGCGTCGCGTCGCGCAGGCAGTGGACGTCGCCGGCGGCGAGCATCGCGCGGACGACCCCGGTGAGCGACGCGGTGTCTGACCTTATGTCCCCTTCGAAGGACACCCCCGCCCGGCGGCTCATGACCGCGATACCGTGCGAGGCCACCGGTCCCGTCACGAGGATGCGGTCGCCAGGTCGGCATCGATCGGGCCCGACCTCGACCCCGTTCGGGATGAGTCCGATGCCACTCGTGGTGATGTACAGCCCGTCCGCGGCTCCGCGCTCCACGACCTTGGTGTCGCCGGTGACGAGGGCGACACCCGCCCTTTCACACGCGGACGCCATCGACGCCACGGCGGCGCGCAACCGCTCGATAGGCAGTCCCTCCTCGAGGATCAGCGCGGCCGATAGAGCGAGCGGTTCGGCACCCATCATCGCCAGGTCGTTCACGGTTCCGTTCACCGCTAGTTCTCCGATGTCGGTGTCCGGGAAGAACGGCGGCTGCACCACGAAGCCGTCGATCGTGAACGCGAGAGACTCGCCTCCGGGCAGCGGGATCACCGCGGCATCGCCCAGCCGCGAGAGCTCTGGGTTCGCGCCGAGGGCGGGGACGAGCACGTCTCGGATCAACTCATGTGTGAGCCGCCCGCCGCTGCCGTGTCCCAGCAGGATCGTCTCGCCGGGAGGCAGCGGGACCGGGCACTGCAGCGCAAGGGGTTCGAGCGCTGCCTGCCGGTCCACGTCGTCGCGCGTTTCGGTCATGCCTCGACCACCTCTCTGGTCCTGCCGGCGAGCAAGTATGCCGCACAGGCACCCTCCGCCGACACCATAGGGGCGCCGAGCGGATGCTCAGTGGTGCATTCAACACCGAACGCCGGGCAACTCGTGGGCAGCGCGCGCCCGCGCAGAACGTCCGCGGCCATGCACGCATCCGACTCGTCGGCGCCGACGTCCTCCGTCCAGGGGAAGATCCGCTCGGCATCGTGCGCGGCGTACGACTCCCGCAGCCGCAACCCGCTCGCGGGAAGCACGCCGATCCCGCGCCACGCTCGGTCGGTAACCTCGAAGACCTCGTTGACGACCCTCCGGGCCGGGATGTTCCCGTCGCGCGTGACTGCCCGAACGTACTGGTTCTCGACCACTGGGTTGTCCGCCTCGAGGAGGCGCACGAGCATCGCGATGCCTTCGAGGAGATCCACCGGTTCGAAGCCGGTGACCACGATCGGTACGTGGAAGCCGCTCGCGATCTCTTCGTATCCGCGCCAGCCTTCGATCGCACAGACATGGCCCGGCGCCAAGAACCCCTGAACGAGATTGCCGGGAGACGTCAGGATCGCCGCGATCGCCGGAGGCACCAGAACATGTGCGACCAACAGCGCGAAGTTCTGCACTCCCATCCGCTTCGCCTGCTTGACGGCCATGCCATTCGCCGGAGCCGTAGTTTCGAAACCCACCGCGAAGAACACCACCGTATTGTCCGGGTTGCGGCGGGCAACCTCGAGCGCGTCGAGCGGCGAGTAGACGACGCGAACGTCTCCGCCCGCTGCCCGCGCCTGAAGCAGATCTCCCGACGAGCCGGGCACTCGTAGCATGTCGCCGAACGAGCAGACGATCGCCCCGGGGTGACCGGCGATCGCGATCGCTCGGTCGATCAGCGCTCGGGGCGTCACGCAGACCGGGCATCCCGGCCCGTGCACGAGAGTGATCTCGGCCGGGAGGACCTGGTCGATGCCCTGGCGGATCAGGGTATGCGTCTGGCCGCCGCAGATCTCCATCATCGTCCACGGTCGCGTGACGGTCTCGCGGATCTCATCGAGCAACGCCAGTGCGATCCTGTCGTCTCGGTATTCGTCCAGGAACCTCACGTCGGCATCGCCTCCGGTGACACTCCCTCGGGGTCCTGCTCGAGGTCCACGTTCTCGAGGTTACCCATCTCGGCCAGCAGTGCATAGGAGCGCGCCGCCTCTTCCTCGTTGACAGCGCTGATCGCGAACCCAACGTGGATCACGACCCAATCGCCCTCGACGACCTCAGGCTCGTACTCGAAGCAGCACGTGCGGCGGATCCCGCCGAAATCCACGACGCCCATACGCACACCGTTGTCTTCGAAGAGCTCCGTCACCTGCCCGGGAACACCGAGACACATCTCAGATCGCCTCCATCCGGGAGTTCGCCACCATCACCTGTCCGAGCGCGATCCCTCCATCTCCTACCGGGACCTCTGCGGGGAGGAAGGCGCGGAGACCGTTGCGAGACAGACGGCCACACAGGTCCTCGGCGAGGAGCCGGTTCTGGAAGACCCCGCCTCCCAGAACGACGCGGTCGAGACCATGCTCGGCGGCGGCCCTGGTCCCCATCTCGCCGATACCCGCCGCCAAAGAGGAGTGGAAACGCGCTGCTACCAGGGCGGGAGACACGTTCGAAACCAGGTCGAGAACCGCGGCTGCGACGAGCGGCCGCGTGTCGAGCTCAAGCACGCCCTCCTCGGATCGCTCGACCACCGGTTCGGCGGGGGGAGCCGCGAGCGCGGGGGCCGCAGCCTGCTCGAGCAGCATCGCGGCCTGCCCCTCATATGTAGAGCGTGTGCAGACGCCGGCGAGCGCGGCGACCGCATCGAACAACCGTCCCGCGGAACTGGTCAGCGGCGAGGCGAGCCCGGTCTCGAGTTGAGCGAGAACCGCGGCGATCTCGTCATCTGAAAGCGGCAGGAGCGAAAGGGCCTCGTCGCGAACCCCTGCGTCGCAGGCGTGTGCGAGCGCCATCCGGGCCGGGTTGCGCGTCGCCGAGTCCCCACCGGGCTGGCGAACGCGCCGCAGACGACCGACGCGCCGGTAGTCGGTCCAGTCGCAGGCGAGCATCTCTCCACCCCAGGCCGTTCCGTCGTCGCCTAGTCCGAATCCATCGAACGCGAGGCCGAGCACCTCGCCCTCCAGACCGTGCTCGGCCATCGTGGCGACGACATGCGCGTGGTGGTGCTGCACCGCAACCATAGGCAAGCTGAACTCTTCGGCGAACCGGGTCGAGAGGAAGTCGGGGTGAAGATCGTGGGCGATCGCCTCCGGTTCGACCCGGAACAGGGTGCGGTAGCGCTCGAATGCGTCGCGATAGGCGCGCATCGCGTCATCGGTGTCCAGATCCCCGATGTACTGGGAGAGAAAAGCGCGGTCGCCGGAAGCCAAGCAGAAAGCGCCGTGGAGCTCGGCGCCCACACCGAGTAGCGGGCGCCGCACCGGGGCAGGAAGGCGGATCGCGGACGGAGCGTACGACCGCGCCCGGCGCATCACCGTCGTGCGCCCCTCATGGACCTGGACCACGGAGTCGTCGTAGCGAGCGACCACCTCCCGATCGTGCAGGAGGAACGCGTCGGCGACGTCATGCAACCGCGCCAGCGCCTCGTCGTTGGCGATGCAGATCGGCTCGTCGGAGAGGTTGCCGCTCGTCATGACCAGGGGGCGGTCGAAGGCACTCATCAGCAGATGGTGCAGCGGTGTCGACGGTAGCATCACGCCTTGCCTCCGGTGACCGGGCGCCACGCCAGGGGCGAGCCGTTCGCGGTCAGCGACGAGCACGATCGGAGCTCGCCAGGAACCGAGCACCTCCACCTCGTCGTCGGTTGGCTCGAACCATTCCCGCGCGGATCCCACGTCGGCGACCATGACCGCGAACGGCTTGTCGGGCCGGTGCTTCCGCCTGCGAAGACGTTCCACCGCACGCTCGTCCGTCGCATCACAGGCGAGATGGAACCCGCCGAGCCCCTTCAGTGCGACGGTCGCGCCCCAGCTGAGAAGTTCCGCCGCGACCGTGACCGCGTCCTCGCCCCCAGGAAGGCCGTGGCCGTCCGGCGACACGAGCTCGAGCCGGGGTCCGCAGACCGGGCACGCGATGGGTTCTGCGTGGAAGCGACGGTCTGCCGGGTCCTCGTACTCGTGGCGGCAATCGGCGCACATCGCGAAAGCGCGCATCGACGTCCGCTCGCGATCGTAGGGGAGTTCCTCGATGATCGTGAACCGGGGTCCGCAATCCGTGCAGTTGATGAACGGATAGCGGTAGCGCCGATCGCGGCGATCGAACAACTCGGCCAGGCACGCCGGACAGGTCGCTGCATCCGGGGAAACCAGTCGGCCGGCGGAGGGGACGTCCACCGAAGCATCCACATCGAAACCTACGAGGTCTTCGACCTCGCAGCGACGCCAACTCACTTCCTCGACGCGCGCGAGCGCGGGCGCCTCGGATGCGATCTCGTGTGCGAAAGCGTCGAGCATCATCGTGTCGCCCTCGGCATGGATCTCGACCACGCCACTCCTGTTGCGAACCCAGCCGCCCAGTTCGTGGCGCGCGGCAAGGCGCCAGACGAACGGCCGAAACCCAACCCCCTGCACCGTTCCGGTGACTTCGAAGATGCGAGCTTCTCTCATGGGACCGGCTTCTCCGCCAACGCCCGGGCCTCCGCCACCACCGCGTCTACGAGGGCTGGAAGTCCCGCGGCTACCGGCGCGCTGAGACCGCTACCCATCGCGACGTGGTCGGCCTCGAGGCCCAGGAAGACCACGTGAGGCAGCGGGCCTAGCGCCGCAGCCAAACCGAGCATCTCCGCCAGGCCGAGCCCGTGCGAAGACAGCGACGTGCGCACCCCGAGGAGAACCTCGCCCCCCACCGCGACCAGCCTGATCACTCCACCGTCGGTCGCGGCGCCTGCCGATCGAACAGCGTCCACCAGCACGACTGCGTCCACGTCTGAAAGCAGGTCGATGACTCGCGCTGATGTCCCCGCCTCGATGACCTCCACCGCTTCCGGGACGCGGTCGCGCGCCGAGCGCACCGCTAGTAGGCCGAGGGCGTCATCTCCGGCGTCAGGGTTCCCGCACCCGATCACACGCACGCGGTTCATGACCGCGCCTCATCCCCGCTGGATATCTAGACGCAGGAAGTGCGTCGCGCAGGAGATGCACGGGTCGTAGTTGCGCACGACCATCTCGCAGAGCCGTGTGAGCTCCTCGTCCGGCCGATCGAGCACACTCGGCACGAACTGGCGGAGGTCCTCCTCCATCCGCCGCAGGTTCTGCGCGGTCGGCGGCACGATCTTCGCTTCCAGCACGATCCCCTCGTCGTCCACGTCGTAGCGGTGGTACAGGGTGCCGCGAGGGGCCTCCGTCGCCCAGGTCGCGCGACCGGCTCGCGGGGTGACCTCCACGAACGGGGGGTCCGGTGGCTCGTAGGCGCGCAACAGACGCAGTGCATCTTCGATCGAGTAGGCCAGCTCCGCCACTCGCGCAGCCATCGAGAAGAACGGATCCATCTGTGGAACGGAAAGCCCCAGCCTCCTGGCGCAGTCCCTGGCCACAGGTGTGAGCTGCGCCTCGTTGAGGTTGTAGCGCGCGAGCGGGCCAACGAAGTATGGGGCTCCGGTATCGGTCATCACCGAATGCAGCGCGTTGGAGTGCTCGACGTGCTCCTCGTACGTGATCGTCTCGAACTCGGCGACAGGGAAGACCCGACCGGAAGTCGAAGCCATGCCCCCTTCAACGATCGCGTACTCATCAGGGTGCGTCATCCCGACCATCTCGGTCTCGCGAGGGAGTTCCGGAACCTGGAGGCCGGCCGCGAAATCGGCGATCCCGGGTAGTTCCGCGAGAGCGTCTTCCAGTCGTCCTACGAAACCTTCGAGGTCCCGCATGCGGGGCGCCTTGGAGAACCCGCCCACCCTGGGAGACACCGGATGGATCTCGCGACCGCCGATGGCCGCCATCATGTCGTTGCCGAGCCGCTTGATCGCAAGGGC
>Ga0315287_10002655_pt1 | contig 17030 bp, 14 predicted proteins | sample YL17G11_0_MG_FD_205037 | JGI IMG/M metagenome (GOLD analysis project Ga0315287, IMG submission 205037) | Sediment microbial communities from Yellowstone Lake, YNP, Wyoming, USA - YL17G11_0 | ecosystem: Environmental > Aquatic > Freshwater > Lake > Sediment | place: USA: Wyoming | collected...
GCGCCTTCGACCGCGCGTGCGGTGAACTCCGCGGCGAGCGCTTCGTGGACCAGCAAGTCGGCGCCCTTCGCGTGCGCCACGACGCTCGCGCTCTTCTTGGTATCGCCCGAGACCACCACGGAGCGACTGCCGAAGTCGAAGCGGTAGCCGACCGCCGGCCGCACCGGATCGTGATCGACGCGGAACATCGTGATGCGCAGTCCGTCGCGATCGAACACCACCGCATCGGCCTGCGGCCCGTCCGGAAGCGCGATCTCGTGTGCAACCGCCCCGGACGCGGCACGCGGCATGTACGGGTCGCCGTGATGGAGCACGCGCGCGTCCACGTCGGCCGCATACGCCGCGCCGAAGCCGCCGACGACCGCCGCGACGCCGGTGGGCCCGTAGACGTCGAGCGGCTGCGCGCGGCCCGCGATCCAGCTCTGCGTCGTCACCTCGCCGAGATCGCCGATGTGGTCGGAATGGAAATGCGTGAGCAACACGCCTTCGAGATGGTCGAGCGGCAGGTTTGCGAGATTCGCCACCTTGGCGCTGCCGGGCCCGACGTCCACCAGGAAGAAGTGTCCTCCGGCGATCACCGCGGTGCAGGCCGCCGCTCGATCGGGATCGACGAGCGGGGATCCCGTTCCGCACAGCACCACCTGGAGGTCCGGCGAGCGCAGCGCGCCCTCGTCTACGCGCGTCAGCGTGCGATCGACCTGGCGGTCGATGATTCGCTGGCAGCCGATCGCGCAGGTCGCGACGGCGAGAAACGCGGCGAGACTTCGTTTCACGATGCAGATCTCCGGGGCAGGGCCGCCGCCTGCGTGCGATTGGCAGCAGCTCCGCGGACCCGATCACTGCCGCAGCCTACGCCCACTCGCAGCTCCGCTGCAAATCGGCCTCGCAGCTTTGCTGCAAATCGAATTGCCGCCGCACCGCGGCCGCCGCAGGTAGACTGACGGCGCTCGCACCAGGAGTTCCCATGCCCGGACCGCTCGATGGAATCCGCGTCGTCGACATCTCGGCCATTCTGGCCGGGCCCCTCGCCACGATGATCCTCGCCGACCAGGGCGCCGACGTGATCAAGGTCGAGCCGCCCGGCATCGGCGATCTGCTCCGCCTCGCGCCCTACCGTCGCGACGGGCTCTCTGCCTTCTTCGCGAACGGCAATCGCGGCAAACGCTCCGTCGCGCTCGACTTGAAGAAGCCGCGCGGCCGCGACGTGCTGCTCCGGATGGTGGAACGCGCCGATGTATTCGTGCAGAACTTCCGCCCGGGCGCGGTGGAGCGGCTCGGCATCGCCGAGGCCGACCTGCGCGCGGTGCGCCCCGATCTGATCTACGTCTCGGTGAGCGGCTACGGCGATTCGGGGCCGTATCGGGATCGCCGCGTCTACGATCCGATCCTGCAGGGCCTCACCGGCCACGTCGCGATCCAGAAGAACCCCGACGTGCCGATCCCCGACCTGATCCGCCACGTCGTCGTCGACAAGGCCAGCGCCTACACCGCGGCACAGGCGATCACCGCGGCGCTCTTCGCGCGCGAACGCGGCGCCGGCGGGCAGCACGTGAAGGTCGCGATGATCGACGTCGCGCTCGCGTTCCTGTGGCCCGACGGCATGATGGCCCACACGCTGCTCGGCGAGAACATCACCGGCGGCCCGACGCTCTACGAACTCTACCGGCTCACGGAAACCGCAGACGGACACGTGATCTACTTCGCCGCGAGCGAGTCGGAGATGCACGGCGTCTTCCGCGCGCTCGACCGGCCCGAACTCTGCGAAGACCCGCGCTTCACGCTCTTCGAGCGCGCGAAGAACATCGAAGCGCTCGGCGCGATCCTCTACGAAGAGTTCCGCAAGCATTCCACGCAGCAGATCCTCGAGCGGCTGATCGCCGAGCAGGTGCCGGTGGGTCCGGTGAACTCGCTCGAGGACGTGTTCGACGATCCGCAGGTGAAGCACAACGGCAGCATCATCGAGTTGGAACACCCGAAGGCCGGCAAGCTGCGGCAGGCCGCGCCGGCTGCGCACTTCGACAAGACGCCCGGGACGCCAGGCCGAGTCGCTCCGCTGCTCGGGGAGCACACGGAGGAAGTCCTCGCGGAGTTCGGCTACGGAGCGCAAGCGCGGGCGCTGTTGCGCGGCGAGGGAGTGATCCCGTAGATGCAACTCGCCGAAGCGAACCAACTGCTCGATCCGGGTCACCTGCCCTTCGAGTCCGGCTATCTGCGCCTCGACGACGGCCAACTCCATGTCGCGGCGCACACCGCGATGGGCGGCTGCAAGGGCCGCATGATCCACTGGTGGTTCGGCTATCTCGAAACCACCGAGCAATACAAGTGGTGGCACCCGAAAGATCACCTGTGGTGCGCGTGGGAGGGCGAGCGCGGGACGGGGCGCTACGTCGGCGGCGAACACCACGTGCACGAGACCATCGGCGGCGAACTCGCCAAGTTGAAGATCCGCTTTCGCGAGCCGGCCGAGATGCTCGACGTCACGCGCTTCGAAGAAGCCGGCGTCTCGGCCGCCGTGTGCGCGCGCGTCGGGCTGCTCGATGCGCCGGTCTGGAGCGGGCACCTGATCCACCTGGTGCGCGACACCGGGTACGGTTGCGAGATGCGCAGCCGCTTCTGGCTCGGCGACGTCGATCCGCCCGCACTCGCCGACACCCGGGAGGCGCGCATCCAGCTGGTCCCGGATCGCATCGGGCCTGCGCTGCTGAAGCACTGCCACGAAGAGATGAGCTACCTCGCGGCCTTCCTGCCGGCGCTGTACGCGAACAAGGCGCGGCGCTGACCGCGGCATCCGGTGCAGTTCGCGCGCTGCATTGCCGCATCGACCCGAGCTGGGCATGCTCGGGGCGCTCGCCCTGGTGGCGAGCCGGCGCGCGGCATGCTGCCCACGCCGTAGCTCCGCGGAGCGCGACATGCCTCCGCGCGAGGAGTGTCCCGATGCATGCTCATTCCTGGCATTCGCACCATTGGCAAGCTCGCTTCCAGCGCTGGCATGACCGTCACTTCGATCCGGCGTTTGCGGGCGCGGCTTGCGGCGGCCCGGATCGGTCGCAGCGCTGGAGCGAAGCAGCGGCGCGGCGCGCGCAGCGCTTCGCGCACCGGCGCTTCGAAGAGGACGAGCTGATCTCGAGCGCGGGCCTCGGCGTGCGGCGCCCGCTGCGCTTCCTCGCCTTCAAGCTCGATCTCGACGACGAGCAGACCGCGCAGCTCGCGCGCATCCTCGAGCGACTGAAGCTCGAACGCGCGCAGGCGGCGCTCGACCTCCGCCGCGCCGCCGCCGATCTCGCCGATGCGCTCGAGGCGACCGAGTTCACCCGCGCGAAGGTCGACTCGGCCGGTGAACTGCGCAGCGCCGCGGCGCGGCGCGTCGAGACGGCGGTCGCAACTGCGCTCCAGGAGCTGCACGCGCTGCTCGACCCGGATCAGCGCGCGCGTCTCGCGGAGTTCGTACGCGCCGGTGTGATCCGGATCTAGCTCGAACGCGCTGCGCCGCTACGCGGCGGCTCTCGCGCGCAACGCGGGAGCCGCCCAGCGCCGGCTCACTGCTTGCGCACGCGATCCGCCGCTTCCCACACCGTCTCGAGCGTGCTCGCTTCGCCGAGCAGCTCGACCGGGCTGTGCTTGTCGATGTGGCCGACCAGCGCCCGGTAGACGCCGTAGCCGACCAGCTCGCGCAGGCGCGGCGCGAAGCGGCGCACGATCTCGCGCGGGATGCCGAGTTGCTGGTTCTCCTGCTGCCGGATCCAGCCCGCGCAGTAGTTCATCGCGATGCCGACGCGCACCGCGTCGCTGCGGTTGGCTCCGCCGCCGTGCCACAAGCTCCCGTGCCACACCAGCACGCTGCCCTTCGCCATCTCGGCCGCGATCGAGTCGTACGCGGCGCCATAGCGGGGACTGGCGTCGGCCTTGTGCGTACCCGGGACGAGCCGCGTGGCACCGTTCTCGGCGGTGAAGTCGGTGAGCGCCCACATCGTGTTGCAGACCGTCGGCACGTGCGGCTTCGGCAGCGGCAACAGCTGATCGTCCGCGTGGATCGGCTGGGCGCGCTCGCCGGGATGGATCGCGATCGACGACAGCGATGACACCAGACAACCCGGGTCGAGCACGCCATCGACGATTGGCAGCACGCTCGGGTGGACCGGGATCGCCTGGTAGCGCGCGCCGTGCACCAACAGGTTGTAGATCCGCCGCGTGCGGCGACCTTCGAAGTCGTTCGACGCGAACTGGATCCCCAGCTCGCGATCGAGGCGCGCGAGGTCGGCGACCAGCGCGTCGGCGTCGTCCTTCGAGAGGACGTCCTCGACGATCGTGTAGCCATCGCGGTCGATGCGGTCGAGGTGCGCGTTGACGTCGGGTGCGGGACTCATGGCTTCGACTCCGTCATGGTTGGATCGACGACACGGCGCCGCGCATCGGCAACTCGATCACGAAGCGCGTGCCGAGGCCGCTCTCCGACTCCACCCAGATGCGACCCGCGTGGCGTTCGATGATGCCGTGGGTGAGCGAGAGGCCGAGGCCGGTGCCCTGTCCGACCGGCTTGGTGGTGTAGAACGGTTCGAAAACGCGGTCGCGCACGCCGGCGGGAATCCCCGGGCCATCGTCCTCGAACTCGAGTCGCACCTGGCCATTCGCAATGCGGGTGCGGACCGTGATGCGGCCGTTATCGCCGATCGCGTCGCAGGCGTTCATCAGCAGGTTGAGAAACGCTTGGTTCAGTTGCCCGGCGTGGCAGCGCAGGCGCGGCAGCGTCTCGAAGTCGCGTTCGATCGCGATGCAGTTCTTGCAGCGCGGCTCCATCAGCGTGAGCGTGCGCTCGATCTCTTCGTTCAGATCGGCCTCGGCCAGCTCTTCCTGGTCCATCCGCGAGAAGGCGCGCAGGTCGGCGACGATCTTCGTGACGCGCTCGGTTCCCTCGCGGCTGCGCGACAGCAGCTTCGCGATCGCCTCGCGCGCCTTGCTGGTGTCGGCGCCTTCCTGCTGCAGACGCGCGAGTTTTGCGACGTACTCCTCGAGCAGCTTCAGGTTGGCGTGCACGAAACCGATCGGGTTGTTCAGCTCATGCGCAACACCCGCGACGAGCTGACCGAGCGTGCGCATCTTCTCGCTCTGCATCAGCTGGGCCTGGGTATCGCGCAGCTCCCGCGTGCGCACTTCGACCCGCGCTTCGAGCGTCTCGTTCAGCTTCGCGATCTCGTCGAAGGCCTTGGCGTTCTCGATTGCAACCGAACTCTGGTTGGCGAGCGTCAGCAGCAACTGTCGATCGTCGGGCGTGAAGCGCTCGCCCGACGCCTTGCGACCGACCGCGATCACACCGAGCAGATCGACGCCGAACAGCACCGGCACCAGCAGCGCGACGTCCAGACGCTCGAAGAGTTCCTCACAGGCGGCGCGCATCTGCGCGTCGGCCTCTTCGCCGAGATCACCCCGCGAAACCTCCTGGCGGCGCATCCACAGGTACTTGCAGACGGGATGCTCGGTCGGAAGCAGGATCTCCTGGGCGTCCAGATGCCAGGCGCCGCCGCTCGCGGCCGGCACCAGCGCGCGCTCGTCGTCGGAGAGCAGCAGCACCAGCGAGCGTTCGACACCCATCGCGTCCGACAGCGCGCGCACGATGCGCTCGACGATCTCCTGGATCGAGAGCATCGACACCATCGCTTCGGAGATCTCGCGAACGGTCTGACGGTAGCGGCTGCGCTCGCGATCGAAGAGCCGATCGACGAGCGCTTGCAGCCGTTCGCGCAGCGGATTCACCGCGAGAATTGCGAAGAAAAGGAAGACCAGCGTGAAGCGCGGCGAGCGCGCGTCCCAGTGCAGCTTCACGACGGCTGCATCCGCCGCGGCGACGAGCAATGCGTAGAGCCCCGTGATGGCGAGCGTGGCGGCGCCGTAGGCGACCGAAGAGCGCGCCAGATGGCGGATGTCGAAGAGTTCCTTCTTGACGATCCCGTAGGCCACCGAGACCGGGAACACGATGAACCAGAGCAGTGCCAGATAGACCGGGAAGCCAGTGCGCAAGAAGCTCTCGGCGACGATCAGGCCGAGCACCGGGACGAAGGAGCCGAAAGCGGCGAGCAACATCACGTCGGCGCGCGCGACGTCTTCCTCGGCGCGACGTCGCCTGCGCTCGAGCGCCACCGCGCCGAGACAGAAGATCGTGACGACGATCAGAAACGCGAAGCCGACCTGCGCAATCGCGAAGAACGGAACACCGAAGCGCCCTTCCAGCCAGATGATCGGCGCCGCGGCGAGGGCGACGCCGTAGAGTGCGCCGCGCAGCCAACGTCGCGCCGTCAACCAGCGCGGCTCGAACGGGTAGGTGGTGAAGAGGTGGAAGACGGCGGCGGCGAGCAAGAAGAAGTTGATCGCGGAGCGCTCGTAGCCGGCGGTCTGGCGATAGGTGTCGAAGGCCGTATAGAGCTGCACCGCGACGAAGGCGCTGAAGAGTCCGAATGCCCACGCCTCCACGCGACCGCGGCGCAGCAGCCAGACCAGCACGCCCATCGCAAAGAACGCGGACGCCACCACGAACGACGCCAGGTAGACCGGAACCAGCGGGAACGGCTGGTCGCTGATCGGGCACGGTTCGAGCGCGACGTCGGTGGCGTGGCCATCGCGATCCACGAAGCGATAGAGGTTGGCCTTGCCGGGTACGAGGTTGCGCCAGAGTCCGTCGCGCCCCCAACGCAGATAGGGGACGCCGTCGATCGAAACGAGTTCGTCGCCAGGCTGCACGCCGGCCGCCTCGGCGGCCGGGGCCACCCAGGTGACACCGATGCGACCCGGCGTGTTGCTGGTCGAGACCGGCGTCGTCCAGCCGGGGTGGAAGAGCGTCCCGCGCAGGAAGAACACCAGCGCGAAGGCGGTCCAGGTGAAGGCCAGCGCGAGCGTGATGCGCATCGTGCGCAGCGACGGCGCAGCGCTCATGGCGCGTCTCCCGTGCCGTCGACTTCGAGCGGCTTCGCCACCAGCGGTAGCTCGATCACGAAGGTGGTCCCTTCGCCGGGCGCGGAACCCACCAGCATGCGGCCTCCGTGGCGCTCGACGATCCCGTACGAGATCGAGAGCCCGAGCCCGGTGCCCTGCCCGACCGGCTTGGTCGTGAAGAACGGCTCGAAGATGCGCGCTTGCACTTCGGGCGACATGCCCGGACCGTCGTCGTGGAATTCGAGCCGCACGCCGCCGCTCGCAGGATCCGCAGTGCTGCTCCGCCACGCGCGGGTGCGGATGCGGACCTTGCCCTTGCCGTCGATCGCGTCCGCTGCGTTCATCAGCAGGTTGGTGAAGACCTGGTTGAGCTGGCCGGCGTAGCAGCGCACGGGGGGCAGCGCACCGTAATCGCGCTCGACTTCGATCGCGTCGCGCAGACGCGGCTCCATCAATGTCAGCGCGCGGTCGATCTCGCGGTTCAGGTCGACTTCCGACAGCACGGCCTGATCCATCCGCGAGAAGGTGCGCAGGTCGGCGACGATCTGCTTGACGCGCTCGGTGCCCTCGCGGCTGCGCGACAGCAGTTTCTCGATCGCGGACTCGACGCGCGCGGTGTCCTCGCCGGCGCGCTGCGCGGCGACCAGCTTCGGCACGTACTCCGAGAGCAGCTGGAGATTCGCGTGCACGAAGCCGATCGGGTTGTTCAGCTCGTGCGCGACGCCCGCCACGAGCTGCCCGAGCGAGCGCATCTTCTCGCCGTGCACGAGCTGCGCCTGCGCCTCGTGCAGCTCGCGCGTGCGGTCGTCCACGCGCGCTTCGAGCGTCGCATTCAGGTCCGCGATTTCGTCGAACGCCTTGGCGTTCTCGATCGCGATCGAGCTCTGATTGGCGAGCGTGCGCAGCAGCTGGCGATCGTCGGCACCGAGCTGATCGCCCGAAAGCTTGCGGCCCACCGCGACGACGCCCAACAGCTCGGCGCCGAACAGGATCGGGACCAGCAATTCGACCTCGAGCTGATCGAACACGTCGCGACAATCCTCGCGCGTCTCGAGGTTGGACTCTTCGTCGAAGTCGTCGCGGGCGAGTGCGTCGCGACGCGAGAGCAGTTTGCGGCAGAGCGGATGACCCTGCGCGATCTGGATGCCGAGCGCGTCCTCCTCCCATTCGCCGCGCGACGCCGCGGGCGCAAGGCGCCGGCCGCCGTCTTCCTGCAGCATCACCATCGCGCGCTCGACGCCCATCGTCTCGGTGAGCGCGACCAGGATCCGGTCGACGACCTCCTTGGTGGAGAGCATCGACACCATCGCCTCGGAGATCTCGCGCACGGCACGGCGATACAGCGCGTGATCGCGGTCGAAGACGCGATCGACGAGCGCCTGCATGCGGTCGCGCAGCGGGTTGAATGCGAGGATCGCGAAGAACAGGAACGCGACCGAGAACCACGGCGAGCGCGCGTTGACGTTGAAGCGCGAGACCACGGCGTCTGCGAACGTGATCAGGAACGCATAGACGCCGGTGATCGCGAGCGTCACGGCGCCGTAGGTGGCCGACGAGCGCGCCACCACACGGATCTCGAAGAGCTGGCGCCGCATGATTCCGTAGGCAATCGCCAGCGGGAAGATGAAGAATGAGAAGAAGCTGAGCACCCACGGGAAGCTGGTATCGAGCAGCGCGCGCGCGAGTAGCGCGATCAGCGCCGGAACGAACGAGATCGCCGCGCCGAGCAGCATCACGTCCGCGCGGCCGGCGGTCTTGCCTTCGCGAGATCGGTAGCGCGCATGCGCCGCAATCCCGAGCGAGACGAACGCCATCGTGATCGTGAAGTAGAACGCCGCCGTCTTCGCGACGGGCGCCCGCATGCCCGTCATCCCCTCGAAGGCAGCTGCCAGCCCGAGCGGAAACGCGATCGCGTAGACCAGCCAGCGCAGTGACGGATTGCGAACGATCCAGGCGGGCTCGGTTGGATACGCGGTGAAGAGATGGAAGGTGGTCGCGCCGATCAGCGGGATGTTGATCCACACCAGCGCCCACGCCCAGCGTCCGGGCACCGGTGGCAGCGCCAGCTCGGCGGCCATCGAACAGCAGAACAGGAACAGCGCCCACGTCGACGCCCGATCGGGTCGCAGCCGCCAGACCCAGAGACCGACAGCGAGATAGACCAGCCCCACGATCGGCAACCCGATCGCGACGATCCACAGCAGCGGCGTGAACAATTCGGCGGGGTGACGGGGGGCGAGCCGATATTGCAGCTCGCGACCATCCGCCTTCTCGACGCGGTACCGGTTCTCGGAATCGCCCCGGAACAAGTGATGCCAGCGCAGGATTGCCGAGCCAATCGGGCGGTCATCGATCGCGACGAGCTGGTCGCCGTCCCGCAGGCCGGCCGCCGTCGCTTCGGGCGTCACACCGGTGATGCGCCAGGGATCGGTCGCGAGACCCTCGAGTAGGAAGGGCGGGCCGAAGCGGTGTTCTGCGTCGAGGTGCAGCGCGATCGACAGCCCGAAAGCGACCAAGGCCCAGATCAGGGCGATGGCCGCGGTGGCCCGGCGCAAGCGCGCGGTCGCGGTCGGGTTCATCGGGCTCCAGGCGGCGCGCTACCTAGCTTACGAAGCGCACGCCTCCGCTGTCAAAGCGGGGAGTCTCACCGCAAGAACCCGATCCCGCGAGGCCGAGGCCCTACTGTTGCGGCTCGGCGGACCCGTAGTTGTGCCCGGTGCGATTCAGGACCTGGTAGTCGGGATCGGCCTTCTGCTCCGCGGAGAGCCGCCTGCCCAGATCGGCAAGCGCGGCCTCTCGCTGGCGATTGCGCTCGGCGGTCTCAGCAGGGTTGCACGTCGGTCCACCCGGCGCGCTCGGCAGCGTGGCCTCGTTCACCGGCGGCGGATTCCCAGACGCGTTGTCTGCACGCGCGGCGATCGAGCCGGATGCGATCGCGACTCCGCACAGCCCGGCCAGCAACAGGTCTCGAGTTCGTCGCTTCATCGGATCCTCCAGCGCGGGCTGCTCTCCCCCGCGCCTTCACTTCGCCAGATCGACTGACCGGTGGGTGCGCTTGACCCCGGTCGCGACCCGCAGCGACCTGCGCCCACTCCCTGCCGCCGCACTGCGACGGCGCTGCGGGCCTCCTGCGCCCGATCGGCGAGTTGCTCAGATCTGCTCCGGCTCGCCTTCCTTCTTCGCGCGCGCATCGTGCGTCTTCTTCGCGTCCAGCATCGCCGGCATCACCCGATCGAGATCGGCCTTCGTCCACAGCTGATCACTCGTGAAGGAACGGATGATGGCCGGCTGCTGCATGATGCCGAGCGTCCCGCGCATCGAGTTCACGATCTGCCCGGTCCACGCCTTGCCCGCCTCGGAGGCGAGCCACGTGCAGACCGGCGCGATCTGCTCGGGCCCGCGCGTCCAATCGTCTTCCGTCACCGCGTCGCCGCGCCCGTGCATCAGCGGGATCGTCAGTCGCGTCGCCGCGCCCGGCGAGATCGTGTTCACGGTGCACTCGTACTTCGCCATCTCGAGCGCAAGCACGCGCGAGAAGCCAGCGATGCCCGCCTTCGCCGCGCCGTAGTTCGATTGCCCGAAGTTTCCGAACAGCCCCGACACCGACGAGAAGTTGAGGATCCGGCAACCGCGCCGATTCGTATCGCGGATGTAGCGCGCGAATGGTGCCGTGCAGCAATAGTGCCCCTTCAGGTGCACCGCGATCACCGCGTCCCAGTCGTCTTCGGTCATCTTGAAGATCGTGCGATCGCGCAGGATTCCGGCGTTGTTCACCAGGATGTCGAGGCCGCCGAACGCATCGATCGCCGCCCGGAAGATCGCCTCGCCGCCCGCCACCGTCGCGACCGAGTCGTAGTTGGCGACCGCTTCTCCGCCGATCTTGCGGATCTCCGCGACGACCTCGTCCGCAACGCGCGCCGCACCCGTGCCGTCCGGCGCTGCGCCCAGATCGTTGACGACGACCTTCGCGCCCGCGCGCACGAAATCGAGCGCGATCTCGCGCCCGATCCCGCGACCCGCTCCCGTGACCACCGCGATCTTTCCCTCGAGAACGCTCATCTTGGTGAACCTCGCCGCTCGGCTTTGCCTCGCTACGCGGGAACGGTCAGATCGGCGTGTAGCGGATCAGCTTGCGCTCGCCGCTGTAGAACCCCGTCTGCATGTCTTCGCGCCAGCGATCGAAGTCGCCCGCGTACTTCTTCTCGTAGAGCGCGATCAGCCGGTCGTTCACCGCGCGATCGCTCTCGAAGCTCGCACGGGCGTCGAAGTGCGGCGCCGCGCGGAACGCTTCGCTGCGCTCGCCGACGATCGCCGACTTCCAGCGACCATGGTCGCCGACCCAGATGCGCGCACGATCGAGCCCCTTTTCGACCGCCTGTACCTTCCACGTTCCGCGACGCGAGTTCACCAGCACGGAGCCGTCGAGCCAGGCGAACCAGACCTCGCCGTGACACGTGCTCTCCGCGCCGTCCTTCCGCAGCGGCGACACGTAGATGAACTTGCTCGTGTCGAGCAGCTGCAACGTCGCCGCCGGCAGCGCGGTCGCTGCAGGCGCGAGCGCCGGCGCCGGCTGCGCGAAACCGCGTGCCGGCCAGAGCAACAGCACCGCGGCGCCGCCGAGGAACGTGCGGCGATCGATGCCGCCCGCGCTGCGATCAGATCCCCGAGCCACCGGACTCCTCTTCCACATGGATCCCGCACTCCTTGGTCTCCGGGTTCTCCCACCACCAGCGACCGGCGCGAATGTCCTCGCCCGGCTGGATCGCACGCGAGCACGGGTCGCAGCCGACGGACGGATAGCCCTGCTTGTGGAGACGATTCACCGGCACGTTGTGATCTCGAACGTAGTCCCACACCTGCTCGAGACTCCAGTCGACGAGCGGGTTGATCTTCACGAGTCCGCCGTGCGGCTCGTCGACTTCTACCTTCGCGGCTTCGGTTCGCGTCACGCCCTGTCCGCGGCGCAGCCCGGCGACCCAGGCGTCGAGCCCGGCGGTCGCAAAGTAGCGACGCATCGGTTCCACCTTGCGAATGCGACAGCAGAGCTGGCGCTTCTCGACCGACTCGTAGAACAGGTTCTGCCCGCCCTCTCCCACCATCAGGGCGACCTCGACGGAATCCGGAAACACCACTTCGACGGGAATGCCGTAGCGATCGCGCACGCGGTCGATCAGATCGTGCGTGGCCTGCGGCAGGCGGCCGGTATCGAGCGTGAAGACGCGCACCCCCGGCTCCATCCTCTGCATCAGATCGAGCAGCACCATGCCTTCCGGCGCGCCGAACGACGCCGAGAGCACCAGTCGCGGATGGAAAGTCTCGATCGCCCAGCCGAGGATCCGCTCCGCATCCCAGGACTCGAACGACCCCTGCCCGATCGACTCGAGCAACGGACCGGACAGGATTCTCGGGGTCGTCACCAAGGGGGAGGCAATCGCCATCGCGAAGTTCCTGGGCGTGGGCACTGGTTTCGGGCCCGGTCAATCTCTGGCTTCCGAGGCTGAAATGCAAGCGCCGTGATCGGCGACCGACCGGGCCGCGATCGATTCAACGCTCAGGCCGGATCGCGGACGGGACGATACCCGGAGCCTGTGGGCGCCCCCATGCATACGCTCGCGAATGCGCAGAACTCGCGAGAGGCTCTCTCGGAAGAGATCGCGCGGCTCGAATTGCTGCGGCGACTCGCGCTGGGCGCCGCGCACACCTTCAACAACGCGTTCACGGCGATCCTCGGCGAGACGCTCTGCCTCGCCGACGAACGCAAACACGACCCACTCGTCTCCGAAGCGTGCGACCTGATCCAGGGCGAGGTGGAGCGCTGCGCGCGCCTGACCCGCTCGATCGCAGCGCGCGTGCAGCGCCGCGAGAGCACGCTCGAAGAAACCAACATCGCGTCGCTCGCGCGCGGCCTCGAATCGCTGCTGCGCGAGACGGTGAGCCGCAGCGTCGCGATCGCGATCGAGGTTCCCGACCTCTGCGTGGTCGTGCGCGGACCGGGCGAGGACCTGGAGCTGCTGGTGTTGCTCGTCGCACATCGGCTGGCGCGCACGAACAGCCGTGGCGCCGCGCTGCACATCGCGCTCGGTCCGTACGACGCCGCGACTGCCGAGCTGCGCCTCGAACTGCGCACTCCCGAGCAGACATCGGAGATGCCGCGTCCCGATGCCTCCTGGGACCTGCTGGTCGCCGACGCCGTCGAGGTGCTCGGTTCGCGTCACGGCGTGCGCATCGTCAGCGCGGCGGACGACGATTCGCCGTGTGTACGACTCCAATTCGAGATCGCGCCGCTGACACTTTGAAGATCAGCGCTTCCACGCGCGGACGGCGCGCGGATCGCGAACGCGCGCGGCGAGCGACTCGATCGACTCGGCGAGCTGCGGGTGCATCAGGTTCGGCGCCAGCGCCGCGAGCGGTTCGAGGATGAACGCGCGCTCGGCGAGCCTCGCATGCGGTACCGTCAAGCCGGGTTCCTCGACGATGCGATCGCCGTAGAGCAGCAGATCGAGGTCGAGCGTGCGCGCGGCATTGCGCGCGCCACGCTCGCGTCCGGCGGCGTGCTCGATCGACAGCAGCGCGGCGAGTAGCGCGCGCGGCGCCAGCGCCGTCGCGAGCCGCACGACCGCATTCAGATACGCGCCCTGCGGCGGCGGGCCGACCGGGTCGGTCTCGAAGATCGGCGAGAGTGCGGCGACGCGCGTCGTGGGCAGCTCGTCGAGTGCGCGAACCGCGAAGTCGAGTTGCGCCGCGCGATCGCCGAGGTTGGTGCCGATCGAGACGTACGCGAGGGTCACTCGCCGGCCTTGACGCGCGCAACCGGCTTGCCGGTGTCGAGCGTTTCATCGCTGCGCGTGGCGCGATCGAGCGTAAACGGGCGCGGCCGCGTAAATGGTGCAGCACGGACGCCGCACGACGCCATCGAGCAGCCGGGGCAGTGACGCGGCCGGCACGGATCGAAGTGCGTGATCGCCTCGCCAGGCCGGCGCGTCGCCGAGAGCAGCGCCATCTCGACCTGTTCGTCGATCTCGTGCAGACGGTCGGCATCGAAGAAGCGCGGCACCACCATGTGCAGGTCCACGTGCTCCACCGCGCCCGAGCGCCACGAGCGCAGGCTGTGCGCATCGATCCAACACGGCTCCCGCTGCGTTTCGAGCGCGTTCACCATCCCCTCGAGCGCATCCGGGTTCGCCTCGTCCATCAGTCCACTGATCGCCTGGCGCGCGAGCTGCCAGCCGGTCCTCAGGATCTGCGCGGCGACGAGCAGCGCGACGATGGGATCGAGAATCGAAAGACCCGTGATCCACACGAGCGCCAGGCCGACGATGACGCCGACGCTCGTCACGACGTCCGTGAGCAGGTGACGGCCATCCGCGACGAGCGCGAGCGAATGCACGCGCCGGCCCACGCGCATCAGGTGCCAACCGAGTGCCGCGTTCGCCGCCGTCGCGGCGGTGACGAGCACGAGACCCAGGTCGATGCTGCGCAGCTCGACGCCCTTCATCAGCTGCTTCACCGCAGCAAAGGCGATCAGCACCGCGGCGACCGCGATCAGCGTGCCTTCTACCCCCGCCGAGAAGAACTCGACCTTGCCGTGTCCGTACGGATGATTGCGATCTGCCGGTTGCGCCGAGAGGTAGAGGCTGTAGAGCAGGATCGCGCCGGCCGCGACGTTCACGAACGATTCGAGCGCATCCGACAACACCGCCGTCGAACCCGTGAGCCGCCACGCCGCGAGCTTCGCGACCAGCACCAGGATGCCGCCCCCGAGCGCCAGTCCCCCCGCACGCAGGCGTGCGCCGTGCTCGAGCGCAGCATCGTGATTGGCGGCCATCCGATGCATTCTAACGCCCCGCGCTCGTCCTTCTGCACGGCGATCTGCGCGCACTCGTGGGCTGTTAGACTGCTCGCGTGTCGGCGCCTCGCACACTCCCGCCCGCGCTCGCAACGTCCATCCCGGGTCCGCGCTCGCGCGCGTTGGCGGAACGGCTCGCGCGCGTCGAGTCGCGCAACGTGACCTGCCTCGCTCCCGAAGCGCCGATCTTCTGGGAGCGCGCAGCGGGCGCCAACGTCTGGGACGTCGATGGCAATCGCTTCGTCGATCTCGGTGCCGGCTTCGGCGTCGCCAATGCGGGTCACGCGCACCCGCGCGTGGTGGCCGCCGTGCGCGAACAGAGCGGCCACTTGCTGCACGGCATGGGTGACGTGCACCCGTCCGCGGTGAAGGTCGAGCTGCTCGAGCGGCTCGCGGCGCTGTTCCCGGGCATCGCACCGGCACGCGTGGTGCTCGGCTCATCGGGCTCCGACGCGGTCGAGATTGCGCTGAAGACCGCGCAGCTCGCGACCGGTCGCGCCGGGGTCGTTGCGTTCGAAGGCGCCTACCACGGACTCTCACTCGGCGCGCTCGATGCGACGTTCCGCCGCGAATTCCGCGAACCCTTCGCGGCGCGGCTTCCGCATGCGACCGTCTTTGCGCGCTTCGGCGACGCCGAGGACGCGGCGCGTGCGGCGCGTCTGTCGCGCGTCCCGATCGGCGCGGTGCTGGTCGAACCGATCCAGGGACGCGGGGGGGAGCGCATCCCGCCGGACGGCTTCCTCACCGCACTGCGCGCACGCTGCGACCGCGAGGGCTGGCTGCTGATCGTCGACGAGGTCTACACCGGCTTCGGACGCACCGGTCGCTGGTTCGCGTGCGAACACGAAGGCGTCGCGCCGGATCTCCTGTGCATCGGCAAGGGACTCGCCTCGGGCATGCCGATCTCCGCGTGCATCGGAACCCGGACCGTGATGGATGCATGGCCGGCGTCCACGGGTGAAGCGCTGCACACCCAGACCTTCCTCGGCCACCCGCCGGGTTGCGCGGCGGCGCTCGCGTCGATCGCGGTGATCGAGGACGAAAAGCTCGTGGAGCGCGCCGCAGAGCTCGGCAACGTTGCCCTTGCGCAGTTGCGCGCGCTGCTCGCGGATGCCAACGGCGTCGTCGACGTGCGCGGGCGCGGCCTGCTGCTCGCGATCGAATGTGACACGCCGGAGCGCTGCCTTCGCGTGAGCGCCGACGCGCTGCGAAGCGGCGTGATCGTCGTGCCGTCGGGCGACGACGGTCGCGTGATCGCGATCACGCCGCCGCTCTCGATCGACGCCGACGCGCTCGCCAGCGCGCTCGACGGGTTGGCGGCGTGCTTCTGTTGAGCGCGGATCCGGCGCGCGCCGCACTCGACGCGCGCGTGCTCGCCTGGCTGCGGGAGCCGCCCGAGGGCTGGCACCGCGATGAAGCGCGCTTCGAGTCCCTCGCGCGGGATCTGTTCGCCTACCAATTCGCCCACTGCGCGCCCTATCGGCGCTTCTGCGAGCGCCGCGAACGTACGCCCGATCGCATCGCGGATTGGCGCGAGATCCCGGCCGTGCCGGCGGGCGCCTTCAAGGAGATGGCGCTGCGCAGCTTTCCCGCGGAGCGCGAAGCACACGTGTTCCGGACCAGCGGCACGTCGACCGAGCGACGCGGCACGCTCCACCTCGACACGCTCGAACTCTACGAGGCGTCGCTGCTGCCTGGTTTTCGTCGCGGCGTGCTGCCCGATCTTGCGCCGGGCGAACGCGCGCGCATCCGCGTGCTCGCGCCATCCGCCGCGGAGACGCCGGACTCGTCGCTCTCGCACATGTTCGGCGTCGTGCTGCGCGAACTCGGCGACGCGGCGAGCGGCTTCGATGTGCACCACGGCGCGTTGCACGCAGGCGCGCTCGTCGCCGCGCTCGAGAAGAGCGCCGCGGACGGCGTCCCGGTTGCGCTGTGCGGCACCGCGTTCGCGCTGGTCCATCTGCTCGACGTCCTCGCCGAGCGCGCCGTGCGCATCCCGCTCGTGGCGGGATCGCGGGTGATGGAAACGGGCGGCTTCAAGGGCCGCTCGCGGGAAATGCCGCGCGAAGCCCTCTATGCCGAAATCGAGCACGCACTCGCCGTCGCACCCGCGCGGATCATCAACCAGTACGGCATGACGGAACTCGGCTCGCAGTTCTACGACTCGGTGTTGCGCGAGCCCACGCGCCCGCGCCGCAAACTCGCCCCGCCCTGGACACGCGTGCGCCTCGTCGATCCCGAAACGGGCGACGAGGCAGGGCCC
>Ga0315287_10002656_pt1 | contig 17026 bp, 10 predicted proteins | sample YL17G11_0_MG_FD_205037 | JGI IMG/M metagenome (GOLD analysis project Ga0315287, IMG submission 205037) | Sediment microbial communities from Yellowstone Lake, YNP, Wyoming, USA - YL17G11_0 | ecosystem: Environmental > Aquatic > Freshwater > Lake > Sediment | place: USA: Wyoming | collected...
CCTGTGCGAGAGCTGCCACACGCCCACCGCCTGGAAGCCGGCGACGCGTGTCGATCACACCCAGGTGATCGGCACCTGCTACTCCTGCCACAACGGCACCACCGCCACCGGCAAGAGCGCGACGCACCTCACCACCTCGAACACCTGCGAAGCCTGCCACACCTCGGCGGCGTGGAAGCCGGCCACCACCGTCGATCACGCGCAGGTGCTCGGCGCCTGCTCGTCGTGCCACAACGGCACCCAGGCCATCGGCAAGGGCACGAACCACATCCCGACCACGCAGGAGTGCGCCACCTGCCACTCCACCCTCGCCTGGCAGCCGGCGACGTTCACCCACACCGGCATCACCAGCGGCTGCTCGAGCTGCCATGACGGCGTGCGCGCCAACGGCAAGAACGCCACGCACATCTTCACCAGCAACGTGTGCGAAGCGTGCCACGTGACCGCGGCCTGGAAGCCGGTCACCAAAGTCGATCACACGCAGGTGATTGGCAGCTGTTCCAGCTGCCACAACGGCACCATCGCGCTCGGCAAGCCCGCCACGCACATCGCGACCACCGCCGAGTGCAGCAGTTGCCACAGCACCGTGGCCTGGAAGCCTGCCACCGGCTTCACCCACGCGGGGATCACCGGCAACTGCTTCAGCTGCCACAACGGCGTCAACGCCACCGGCAAGTCGGCGAACCACATCCTGACCAGTAACCTGTGCGAGAGCTGCCACACGCCCACCGCCTGGAAGCCGGCGACGCGTGTCGATCACACCCAGGTGATCGGCACCTGCTACTCCTGCCACAACGGCACCACCGCCACCGGCAAGAGCGCGACGCACATCGCGTCCGACACCGCCTGCGCCGCGTGCCACACCACGACCGCATGGAAGCCGGCGATCAATGTGGACCACGCCCACGTGACCGGCGTCTGCAGCAGCTGCCACAATGGCGTGACGGCGGCGGGCAAACCGGTCGGGCACGTGCCGACCACGCAGGAGTGTGGTGCCTGCCACTCCACCCTCGCCTGGCTGCCAGCCAAGGTCGACCACAGCACCATCACTGGTGGCTGCAAGAACTGTCACAACGGCACCAGCGCGACGGGCCCGTCGGTCGGCCACATGACGTTCCCGGTCAACAACTTTGATTGCAATCACTGCCACACGACGACGGCCTGGACGCCCAATACGTTCAGGCACATCGCGGGCGGCGGATACCCCGGCGACCACCGCGTCATCCTGACGTGCCTCAGCTGCCACACGACCAACACGGATGCCGCCACCTGGCGCGCGCCGGCCTACAAGCCGGCCTGCGCGGGCTGCCACGCCGCCACTTTCAGGCCGGACCCGCACACGAAGTACCTCGACGTGAAGTACACGGTGAGCGAGTTGCGCAACTGTTCGGGCGCCTGCCACGTCTATACGGATTCGACGCTCACGACGATCCTGACGCGTCGTTCGGGGCCGCAACATCGCATCACTGATTCGTCGTTTAACAACTGATGGTCCGATTTGCACGACGTTTGATGTGCTGCGCGCTGCTTGCCTGCGCGTCACCGGCCGCGCTCGGGCAAGCCGCAGTCCGTCTCGTCGAGGACGTCGGCGCCTCCGAGCAGCGTGGCTACGTCGCAGTCACCGTGCTGTTCGGCTGCACGCTGCGCTACGTCAGCCATACGCCGGCCAGCAGCGGCGACACGGTGCAGGTACGCCTCAGCGCGGGACCGGATTGCGGGTCTCCGTCCAACGACATCTCACAACCATTGACGGTGGGCGCGGGCGGTTTCGTGCGCTCGGTGGATGCGGTGCGCCCGTTTGGCACGAACGTCGAAATGCGGATCAGCTGGGCACGCCCGGAGCAGTTCGTCATTGTGCCTTCCTTCGACGGACGGGGCCTGCGCATCCGCCTGCTGCGTCCGGAGTCGCCTAAGGTGACCGTTCAGCCACTCCCCGAGGGCACCTCCACCTACGCGGTCAACCTGAATTCCTCGAGGGAGCCCTACAGCGCGGAAGCGCTGGCTGCCGCGGCGAAGGCGACGGGCCTCCGCGTCTACGTCTCCGAGATCGTCGTCGACGAGCAGCGCTGGTACCGCCTGCGCGCGGGCCCGTTTGTCACCGAGGCCGACGCCAAGAGCGTCCTTGCGACGGCCCGCTCGAGTTATCCGAAATCGTGGATTGCGATCGCCGATGACGAGGAGCTCACCGCCGTCGGCACGCCGACCGCCGTCGGGCACGTGGAGGCCGCCGCCACTCCGTCGAACACGACGGTGATGGGCCCGGATCTCGAAACGGCGATGAAGAATGCCCGAAACGCTTTCCGCCACAAGGACTACGCGGTCGCCATTCCGTTGCTCACGAAGCTGCTCGAGCAACCGGAGTTTCCCCAACGTGCGGAAGCGCAGGAGCTGATGGGCCTCTCGCATGAGCGCAGTCGCCAGCTTGCGCACGCGAAGGCTGATTACGAAGAGTACCTGCGCCGGTATCCGCAAGGCCCCGGTGCGGACCGGGTGCGAAAGCGCCTGCGCGCGATCGCGCTCGCGACGCGCCCGTCGCAATCGGGGCAAGTCGCGATGGGTGACGAATCGCCTTGGAAACTTTACGGCGGCTTCTCGCAGATCTATCGCCAGGATGCGACCAGCCTGCGCACTGACACCACCTCGACGGACGTCACGACGCAAAACGCGCTCCTGAACGACGTCGGCCTCGTCGCCCGCCGGCGCGGCGAGCGATTCGACTTCTCGGCCCGCGCCGCGGCCGGCTACACCTTAGACATGCTGGCGGGCGGGCCCGGTGACCAGTCCCGCGTCACGATGATGTTCGCGGAGATCAATGACCGCGAAGTCAACTGGACGCTACGCGCCGGCCGACAGTCCGGCAGCGCTGGCGGCCTGCTCGGCACGTTCGACGGCCTCCACCTGGGCTATCAGCTGCAGCCGCGGATGCGGATCAGCGCGAATTTCGGCTATCCCGTCGAATCGACGAATGACGGACCGAGCTCCGACAGGCAGTTTCTCGGCCTTTCCGCCGACTTCGGCACCTTCGCCAATGCGTGGGACTTCTCCGTCTACGCCGTGTCGCAGGACTATTACGGCGCCACGGACCGGCAGGCCATCGGCACGGAGGTGCGCTACTACAAACCCGGCATCACGTTCATCGGTCTCCTCGACTACGACATCCACTATCAGGAGCTCAATAACGTGTTGCTGCTCGGTACCTTCGCGCTGCCGAGCCGCTGGACCCTGAACGTGAACCTTGACCACCGCAAGAGTCCAAGCCTGACCACCCGCAACGCGATGATCGGCCAGCCGGTCACGAGCTTTGACCAACTATTCAACATGTATTCGCACGGCGAAATCGAGCAGCTGGCGCGCGACCGCACCGCGGAGTCCGACGCCTACACGCTGTCCGTGTCGCGGCCGTTGGGCGAACGCTGGCAATGGTCAATGGACCTCGCCGGCATGACGCTCGGCGCGACGCCAGCCTCCGGCGGAGTGGCGGCCACGCCCGCATCGGGCACTGATGTTGCCGTCGCGACGCAGCTGCTGGGCTTCGGCCTGTTCGGCCGCGGCGACGTCTCGACGCTGGGCCTGCAATACCAGGCGGGATCGACGAGTGAAACATTGTCACTGGGGCTGAGTTCGCAGTTCCCGGTGGGCGAGCGCTGGCGTCTGCAACCGCGCCTGCGCGTGGACCAGCGCAAGTTCGACGCGGACAACTCGACGCAATTGATCTATATGCCGACGCTGCGGACCGAGCTGCGCGTGAAGCGCCTCACGATGGAACTCGAGGGCGGCGCGGAGATCGGCTCGCGCGACCTGGGGCAGACCACCGAGAACACGACGCGCTACTATTTCAGCCTCGGTTACCGCTACGATTTCTAGGCAAGCGTCTTGCGCTGATCACTCGATCCGCCCTGCAAGACAACGACTGGTGCATGCAGCGGCGGCGCCTGGGACAGCGCCAGGAAATACATCGAGGAAGGCAACTTCGGCGGCAAGGGCTCCGAGACGCACAAGGCGGCCATGACCGGCGACACCGTCGGCGATCCCTACAAGGACACCGCGGGCTTGGGCCAAGACCCGCTGATCAAGATCATCAACATCGTGGCGCTGCTGCTGGTGCCGCTGCTGTAACAATCCTCACCTCTCCCGCTTGTGGGAGAGGTCGCGCGCAGCGCGGGTGAGGGTCGGCCAGCAGGCCGCTATGCCGACTTGGTCGCGCTCGACGGCAACCCGCTCGCCGACCCGGCCGCGTTGCACCGCGTCGCGTTCGTCATGAAGGGCGGCACGGTGTATCGGCGCAACGGGGCCCCGACAGCTGCCGGGCGCTGAGCGCCGCCCGGCTTTGATTATCATCACCGTTACAATATAGCGACATCGCCCCCTAACTCCCGTCGAGGGAAACGCTCGTGAACCCCGAAGTCTTCATCACCTGCGCCGTGACCGGCGACGACACCAAGGTCGCCAAGAGCCCCCACTGTGCGATCACGCCCGAGCAGGTCGCGGATTCGGCCATTGCGGCGGCGCAGGCCGGCGCGGCCATCGTCCACATCCACGTGCGCGAACCCGAGACCGGGGCCTTCAGCATGGAAACCCGCCACTACCGCGAGGTGGTCAAGCGGATCCGCGAGAGCAAGGTGGACGTCATCGTCAACCTTACCTGCGGCATGGGCGGCTACATCGTCATCGGCGAGAACGGCCTCAAGGACACGCCGGCCCCCGGCAGCGACTTCGTGACGCAGGAAGAGCGCATGAAGCACGTGATCGAGCTGTGCAACGAAGGCAAGTACAAGCCGGACATCGCCACGCTCGACTGCGGCAGCCTCAACTTCGGCGACGGCAACCGCGCCTACGTCTCCACGCCGAACTACCTGCGCAAGGGCGCGCAGATCGCCCGCGACCTCGGCGTGAAGCCCGAGCTCGAAGTGTTCGACACCGGCAACCTGTGGTTCGTGAAGCAGATGGTGAAGGAAGGCCTGCTCGACGCGCCGGCGCTGATCCAGCTCTGCATGGGCATCCCCTACGGCGTGCCGGCGGACACCGGGCACCTGCTCGCGATGGTCAACTCGCTGCCGCCCGACAGCGTCTGGAGCTCGTTCGCCATCAGCCGCATGCAGATGCCGTGGGTCGCGCAGTCGGTGCTGCTCGGCGGCAACGTCCGCGTCGGTCTCGAGGACAACCTGTACCTGAGCAAGGGCGTCTACGCCAGCAACGCGCAGCTGGTCGAGCGGGCCCGCACCATCGTCGAAGCGATGGGCGCGCGGCTGCTGACGCCCGCCGAGACTCGGGAACGGCTGCGGCTGCGCTGAACTCCGCCATGAGCTGGCGTCCCGCGGTCTACCGCTGCGATGCGGCTGCCCTGAGGGCGCAGCCGGGAAGAGGGTCCCTATTCTTCCCTGGCCGGATCAGGACGCATCCGCCTCGAACAGGCTCTCGAGCTGCCGCGCTGACGCCACGGCCGTGGCGATCAGCTTGGTCTCGTCGTCACGGACCGCAGCCTGCACCCGCAGCGTTTCCTCGTCGTTCGCGCGGAACAGGCGCACCTGGGCCGCAGCCGTGTCGCGCGCGGTGCCGAGCGTGACGAGCACGGCCTCGGCAAGCTCCAGGCTCGAAGCGAACGTCTCGCGCCAGATCTCGGTGACACCGACCTCCATCAGCCGGAAGGCGTGCTGGCGATTGCGCGCCCGCGCGAGGACACGCAGGCTCGGGAAGTGGCGGCGCGCGATTTGCGCCGTGCGTATCGAGGCCTCGACGTCGTCAATCGCGATCACGAGCACGGACGCCTGCTCGGCGCCAGCGGCGCGCAGCATTTCGAGGCGCGACGCGTCGCCGTAGTACAGCCTGTTGCCGAAGCGTCGCACGAAATCCACCTGTGCCTGGCTGATCTCGAGCGCAGTGAACCGGATGCGCCGCGCTCGGAGCACCCGCGCCACGATCTGGCCGAATCGTCCGAGTCCGGCGAGCAGCACACGCGGTTCCTCGGGCTCGAAGGTATCGAATGCCGGCTCGGCCGCGGCCGGCTTCAGGCGCCGCGCCAGCCTTTCCGCACCCGCGATCAGCAGCGGCGCTGCGACCATGGACAGCGTGACCACGATGACGAGCAGGTCGGCGATCGGGCGCGGCACGAGCCCGTCGCCCGCGGCCAGTGCCAGCAGCACGAATGCGAATTCGCCACCACCCGCCAGTGCCACGGCGAGCCGCCACGCGGTCGCGCCGTCGTGCCGCGCAATCCCGGCGGCACTCCCGACGGCGAGCATCTTGAGGGCGAGGTAGCCGAGCGTCAGCGCGAGCACTGTGAACGGGGTCTGGAGCAGCACGCCGAGATTGGCGGACATGCCGACGGCCATGAAGAAGAGTCCGAGCAGCAGGCCCTTGAAGGGTTCGATGTCCGCCTCGAGCTCGTGGCGATACTCGCTGTCAGCGAGCAGCACGCCGGCCATGAAGGCGCCGAGCGCCATCGACAGGCCGACCGACTCGAAGAGCAGCGCCGTGCCAACGACGACCAGCAGCGCCGCAGCCGTAAAAGCCTCCTGCGCGCGGGTGCCGGCGATGATGCGCAGCGCGGGGCGCAGTGCGTAGCGCCCGGCGGCAATCACGACCGCGGCGGCAACCAGCGGTATCGCGATCGCTTTCCAGTCGAGCGCGGCGGAGCCCGCGCTGCCCAGCATGGGCACGACGACGAGGGCCGGCATGATCGCGAGGTCCTGGAACAGGAGGATCGCGAATGCGGAGCGGCCGTGGCGCGCAGTCAGCTCGCGGCGCTCGGCCAGCACCTGCAGGACCAGCGCCGTCGATGACAAGGACAGCGCGAACGCAGTGACGACCGCGGTCTGCCACGCAAGGCCGAGGGCGAGCGCCGCGGCGGCGAGCGCCGCGGTCGTGACCGCTACCTGCACGCCGCCGGCGCCGAAGATCGCGTGACGCATCACCCATAGCCGCGATGGTTGCAGCTCGAGTCCGATGACAAACAAGAGCAGCACGACTCCGAACTCCGCGAAGTTCAGGATGTTCTCGACGTCATGGAACAGCCCCAGCCCCCACGGCCCGATCACGACGCCGGCGGCGAGGTAGCCGAGCACGGCGCTCAGCTTGAAGCGTCGGAACAACGGCACCGCGATGACCGTGGCGGCGAGAAGTACGGCGATCTGGCCTGTGAGTGTCATGGGCTCCCCTTCGATGCGCGCAGGGGAGCGATGATGGACCAGATGGCGGGCCCGGGCATTGCATCCGGTGGCTCCCACGGTTGCCTGGCGCCGGCACAAGTGCTAGGTTTTCAGGATCGCTCCAGGGAAGGGCGGAGGTCCGGCGATGTGTGCCAGGGGCCATTGGCGGCGGCGAGTGCTGGGTCGATGCTTGATTGCGACGCTGTTGCTGGCGCTCAGCGCCTGTGGTGGTGGTGGCGCGGGTGGCGGCAGTCAGCTCCCAGTCACGATGACGCTCGCGGCGACGGTCGTGAACCCTGGCGCCGTCAGCGTCAGCTGGACGCCGGCATCCACGACCCCCACCCGCTACGAGTTGTACGTCAATGGCGCGTACCTGGGCTCGTCCAACACGACTGGCGTGCCGGTCACCAGCCTGACGCCCGGCACGCGCTACTGCTTCGTCGTCTATGCGACCTACTTTCCGGCCGGCGCGCTTGGCCGCAGCAACGAGGTCTGCGTAAGTACGCCGGTGGATCGTCCGCCCAGCACACCCGCCGGCCTGACCGCCACGGCGATGTCGCCGGCGCGCATCGACCTCGCATGGGCCTCCGCAGCCGACGACTGGGGCGTCGCCAGCTATCGCATCCAGCGCGATGGCGCGCTCCTCGCCACGGTTGCGGCCATCACGTACAGCGACGTAGCCGCCAATCCGTCGACCAGCCATTGCTACACCGTCACCGCCATCGATAACGGCGGCAACGCTTCACCATCCAGCGCCAGCGTTTGCGCGACCACGCCCGGCGACGCGCTGCCGCCGAGCGCGCCCACGGGTCTGGATGCGGCTGCCGCCGACACCACCGTGACGCTTACGTGGAATGCCAGCACCGACAACGGCGCCGTGGGGACCTACCGGATCGAGCGTGATGGAGTGCTCGTCCACACGTTGCCCTCGCCCGGCGGGACCGCGCTCGTGCAGTGGTCGGACGCGAACCTGTCCGCCTCCACGCAGTATTGCTACCAGGTCATTGCGGTCGACCGGGCGAACAATGCGTCCGGTCCCAGCAACCGCGCCTGCACGACGACATCGTGGCAACGGAGCGTGATCTTTGCGGCACCGTCGTCCTTCGACTACATCGGTGAGCGCAATGTGCTGGCGGTCGACTCCGCCGGCAAGCTGCACGTCGGCTACTCGGTCGTGTCATGGCTGCCCGGTCCGCGGACGTATGGGTCGACCGAACTGCGCTATGCAAGCAACGTCAGCGGCGCCTGGAGCAGCCTGCCGGTGGCCGCCGGCTTCGCTCCGTATTATCGGCCGGCGATCGCATTGGACAGCGGTGCCAACGCCCATTTGGGCTTCGTGGAGCCAGCCAACCTCTTTCCGTCCTACGCGCAGTCCGCCAACTCGTGGCAGGTGGAACGCGTTTCCATCGAGGCCGCCCGCGGCATCTCGCTCGCAATCGATGGCGGCGGGATAGCCCGCCTCGTGTATGGGCACCCGAGCACCCTGCGCTACGCGTCACGGGCTTCGGGCGCCTGGTCCGTCTCCGACGCGTCCGGGGCGGGTGCGAGCACGGAGCCGGCGATCGGGATCGACAGCCTCGGGCAGGTGCACGTGGTCTTTCTGGACTCCACGGGGCAGTCGCTGCGTTACTCGACCAACGCCGGCGGAACATGGACGACGTCTGCGATCGAGCCTGCGGGTGCGAACTCATGGTATTGGCCGGCGTTGGCAATCGACGGCACGGGCGCCGTACACACGGTCTACTACGACGGTACGAGCCAGGATCTGAAATACGCCAGCAACAGGTCCGGTGCATGGCAGGCAATCGTGGTCGACAGCGCCGGTAATGTCGGCGGGCGGCCGTCGATCGCAGTCACGCTCGCCGGGGTTGCGCACGTCGCCTATCTCGATTTCGGCAACGGCCGGCTGAAGTACGCCAGCAACGACAGCGGCGCCTGGCGGACGTTCGAGCTGGACAACGCCGGCTTCGGACCAAACAGCTGGGGCGACACCTCGATCGGCATCGGCGGCGCCGGCCGGATAACCATCCTCTACTACGCGGGAAGCAGCCTCCGTTCCGCCACCCACTGATGCAGCTGGCCCGGTGCCTGGCGCTGACTCGGGTCAGCCGGTGCCTCCGTGCGCCGCCAGCCAGTTCGCGGCCTCAGCCTTGCCGGGCAATCCGGCGTCGGCGGAATGCCAGATTGCCACGAGTTCGGCGTACGTCGTCCTCGCGGCCGCCTCGTCGCCCGCCGCGGCGGCGGCCCGGGCGAGGCCCTGCAGCGACTCGACGCGTCGCGGTGCGAGTCGCAGCGACCGCTCGAAGTACGCGCGTGCTTCCGCGGCGCGACCGAGTTCCAGCAGCAGTTCACCGGCGAGTTCCTGCGGCGGCTTCACCGGGACCGGCGGCCCGTAGTCGAAGGGAACCGACTCGTACCGCGTTGCTGCGCGCTCGACGATGTCCAGTCCGCCTTCCTTGTCGCCCCGCCGGAATGCCGTCAGGCCCGCCAGCATCTGCGCCATGATCTCGAGATAGGCGTCCTCGCTTGGCGACTCCTCCGCTTCGCCCGGTTGCAGGAGCAGGCCGACGATGCGCTCGCTCGTCGACCCGGCCGCCGCGTAGTCGTCACGCCCGGCCGCCGTAAAGCCCTCCGGGAACCACACCCAGGCGGCCGAGCGATGCAGACCCTTAGTGTCGATGGCTATCGCCAGCGCCTGCGCGCGCGCAGCCGGAGACTCGATGATCGCGGTGGCACGCATGAAGGCCAGCGACTCGGCAAGACCGAGGGCCACCTGCTCGCCGGTCCGGGACGAGCCGACCTTCGGGTCGTAGTTGCGGGCCGCCCAATCGACGGTGGCCGCGCGGCCGTCATTGCAAGCGGCAAGCAACGCGTCTGCGTCGTGCTGTCGGCCCTGCTGGTAGTAGCCGTAGATCAGCCACTCGGCATAGTGACCGCAGTACGTGGCGGGCTGGCCGCGCTTCAGTCGCCCGGCGTTGACGACGGCGATGGCCCGTTCGTTCGCGAGCACGAGATCGTCCCACATGCCGAGCGCGCTGAAGATGTGCGAGGTCATGTGCTGTCCATGACCGGCCGCCGGCGAAATCCGGGCGAGGACACGCGCCGCTTCGAGGGCGCCGCTCGCGGATTCCGGCGAATCCATTCCGTGTATCCAGTAATGCGTCGCACCCGGGTGCGCGGGGTTGCGCGCATAGACCTCGCGCGCGATGGCCGCGGCGCGCAGGTAATTGGGCACGTTGCGCTCGCCCTGCGTGACGCCCATGAGCCACAGCGACAGGAAGAGCTCGACCTCGTCGTTCTGCGGGTAGCGTAGGTTCATGGCCTCGAGTTGCGCCAGGACGCGGCGGTCGCGCTCGACCTTGTCACCCTCCCCGTAAAGAGTGTCCGCAACGGCCAGCCAGTCACGCTCGAGTGGCGTGCCCGCTTTCGCCGCGCGCTGCGCTGGCGTCGCGCCGAGCCGGGCGAGGGCCGCCTGGCCGCGCGCCACGTCCTGCTGGTTCCAGAGCGGATGCGTGAACGTCATGGCCTCGCCCCAGTAGGCCATGGCGAACGCGGGATCGAGTGTCCGCGCCTCGATGAACGCACGCTCCGCCGCGGGGTACTCGAACAGGTGCAGCAGCAACATGCCTCGCAGGAACTCAGCCTGCGCGGGGCCGGAGCGCGTTGACGTCGGGAAGTTCACTGTGCCGAGACCCGCATCGTTCAGGCTCGCTCCCGGGTCGGCGTCGTGCGCCGGGTGCGCAACAGTGGCCATCGACCAGCAGCTTGCGACAATCAACAGCAGTCTGCGCATCAGGTTCACTCCGGCAGCCGATTCTGGTGGACGGGGATTGTGCCGTCTTCGCGCGTCCGTCGCTGGTTTTCCGGTCGGAGCGACGCAGAGCGCCGGCACGATCGTGACTGTATAGGCTGGACCAGCTGGCTTGCCGGATCGTGAAGGCTGAACGGTCGGCTCAGCGAACCTCCCTCGGCTCGATCCTGGCTCTCGGCGCCACCCGGTCGCTCGGGTGCGTCACGACTCCCTGGCCAGCGTCGAGTCCCTCCAGCACTTCCGCCTCGAGCCCGTTCTCGTGACCGATGCGGACCCGCGTCGGGATCGCTCGCCCGTCGTCGTCACTGAAGACCATCCAGTCAGCTCCCGCGCGATACAAGGCCGATAGCGGCACCTTCAACACGTCCTGCGATTCCCACAGCACGATCCGCGGCTCGACGCGAAAGCCGTGGCCGAGTCGTTGCCACCGCTCGGGAGGCTCGACGAAGTCGACGATCACGTTGACGCGCTGCTCCTCGACGCCCAGTGCCGACACCTTGGTAAAGCCGAAGGGTTCGACGCGGCGCACGACGCCTTCGAGAGACCCTGAGCCTCCCCAGCTTTCCACGAGCACCCGTTGCCCCGGCTCGACCCGGACCGCGTCGGTCGATAGCAGGTCCACGACCACTTCGAGGCGCTGCGGGTCACCCACCTCGATCAGTGGCGCGGCCGCGCTCACCACGCCCTCGCTTTCGGTCAGCACGCGCAGCACGCGACCGCTGACCGGCGAGCGCACGACCACGCAGTCGCAGGCCTCGCTCGGGCTGCGTGCCCCGCCCGGCGTGAGCAGCCTCGCCCGCGCCAGCTCGAGCTCCGATTCCCGAATCCGCAGTCCCGCTCGCGACTCCTCCAGCGCTGCCTCTGCAGTACGCGCGCGGCGGCGCGCGGAGTCGAGATCGTTTTGCGAGATTGCAGCGCGCACCACCAGGCTTTCGTACCGCCGGAGCTCGGCTTGCGCGAATTCCAGCTCCGCCTGCACGCGGCTCACCTCAGCAACGGCGTGCGTGCGCGCCGCTTCGGCCGCGCGAACTGCCGCCGTCACCTCGGCCGCGGTGCGCCGATCCAGGAACGACGGATCGGTCGGTTCGATGCGCGCGACGATGGTCTCCCCGGCCTTGACCTCGTCGCCGGCCTCGAGTTCGATGCGACGCATCAGGCCGGCCACCGGCGCGGAAACTACGAAGACGTCCTTGACGCGGGTTTCCCCGTCGTCAGTCACCGTCACCCGCAGCGGGCCGCGCTGCACCACGGCAAGGTCTACGGCGACCGGTTGCGGACGGAACAACCACCCGAGCACAGCCAGCAGCAATGCGAGAGGCGGTATCCAGAACCAGAGTCGCCGGCGGGTCGCAGTCTGCATCGTCTCACTCCCGGGTCTTGAGCACGCCGATCAGGTCGAGTCGGTCGAGGCGCCGGCGGACGAGCAGCACCGATGCGGCCGTGGCGAACACGCCGACGAGAATGGCCCAGCCGTAAGTGGACGCCTCTATCACGAACGGCACGCGGAACAACTCGGTGTCGAAGCCGCGCACCAGCGTCATCGCCAGGACATATCCGCAGGCGACCCCGAGCGGCAGCGCGAGGATCGTGAGCAGGCCGGTTTCGCCGATCAGGATGTAGGAAATCTCGGCGCGCGTGAAGCCGAGGACGCGCAGCGTCGCCAGCTCGCGGCTGCGCTCCGAGAGTGCGATGCGCGCGGAGTTGTAGGTCACGCCGAAGGCGAGCGCGCAGGCGAAGACGATGAAGAATGATACGTAGATGAGCAGGGTGCGCGCCATCGTCTCGTGGAACGTCCGAACCGCCGCATCCCGCAGGCTCACGGAGCTCACCTGCGGGATCTGCTTCAGCTCGCGGAACAGCTGCGCTCGCTGCGCTGGATCGACACGCAGGTGCACCGCCGTGACACTCGGCGGTTCACGCATCAGGCGGTTGAGTGCGCCGATCTCCATGTAGGCGGGGCTGCCGATGTACGTTTCGAAGGTGGCCGCAACCGGCACCTCCAGCACGGGCCGGCGACCCTCCTGCACCTCGATCGTGATCGTGTCCCCCGGGACGACGCCTAGCAACTCGGCCAGCATCGTGGAGATCACCAGCCCTTCCGGCGGCAGGTCGACCGACCGGCCCGCCGCGTCGTACACGTGGTGCAGTTGCTGGTGCGCAGGGACGCCCTGGACGGCCTCTCGCTCGACGCGCGGTCCGGCGCGCAGCTTCGCGGGAACCGCCCTCATCGGCTCCGTGGTCATCACGCCCGGAAGGCGCCCGAGACCGCGCACTGCATCGGCGGAGCGGGCCTGCGCGAATCCGACGGTGACGTCCTGCCCCTGCGCCTGCAGGAAGTAGACGTCCACGATGTGGTCGATCGCGTCGAGCCACTGCATCGAGCTGATGAGAACCGCGACGGCGAGACCGATGCCGGCGCTGGTCACGAACGAGCGCAGCGGATAGCGCGCCGCCTGCCGCAGCACGATGCGTGTCGGCTGGTCGAGCCCCCGGCTCAGGGCCAGGCTCGAGAGACGGCTGCGCCGGAAGAGCGGCGGCGACGGCGGGCGCATCGCCTCGGCCGGCGGGAGTCCCGCCGCGCCGCGCACGGCGCTGATCGTGCCGAGCAGCGCCGCGACGAGGCTCGCGGCGGCGGCGATGACGAAGGCAACAGGACCCGGCCGGTACAGCAGGAACGGGAAGCGGTAGAACTCCGCGTACATCGTCGTGTTGTAGAGCCCAAGCCAGTAGCCTGCAAACCAGCCGATCCCGATGCCGACCGCGCTGATGACGAGGACCAGCTTCACGTAGTGCCAGGCGATGGCGGCATTCGAATATCCGAATGCCTTGAGCAGGCCGATCTCGCTGCGCTCCACGGCGACCAGCCTCGCCAGCACCATGTTGGTCAGGAACGCGGCGACTGCCAGGAAGACCGTCGGCAGGATCCGGGCGAGCGTCTTGAGCTGGGTGATCTCGTTCATCAGGAACCAGTTCGACAGCTGGTCGGCGCGCGCATAAGCGCCGATGCTGCCGTAGCGAGCCAGCAGGCTGTCGACGCGGTCCACGACGTACTCGGGGTCCGCGCCACGCAGCAGGCCGAGTGAGACGTCGTTGAAGGCGCCGTCGAGGTTGAAGGCCGACTGCAGCGCCTCGTGGCCGAGCCACAGCACGCCGAAGCGCCGGTCGTCGGGCATCAGGGCGCCGGGTCCGATCGTGTACACGTACTCGGGAGAGAGAGCGATGCCGACGACGTGGAGTTCGCGCCAGCGGCCATTGATGACGGCACGCAGCGGGTCGCCGATGCCGAGCGCATGCGCTTCGGCGAACGGTTCCGACAGGACCACCTCGTCCGGAGCGCCCAGCCGCGGGTAGCGTCCCTGGCGGATCGCAAGGCGATTGAGCCGCGGCTCGCCATCCTCCGGCACCGAGACCAGCTGGCCGATCACGGGCTCCTCAAAGCCCGCGACGTCGAGGACGGCGTTGCGCACGACACGGGTCTCGACGGATTGCACGCCTTCGATCAGCGCCAGCCGGTCGGCCAGGTATTGCGGCGCACGCTCGACACGCGCGAACACCTGCGCGAAGCGATACCGCTCGTAGTAGGCGTCCGCGGTCTCCTGCAGCGCCTCGATGGCCGTCAGCGACATCACGAGCACGCCGACGCCGGACGCGATGACCATGCCGATCGCGAGCACCTGGCCGCGCAGGCGCCACAGGTCCCGCAGCAGCTTGCGATCGAGAGGGCGCATCACCACGTCAGCTCCCTGGCCGGGCGCCGCGTCGTGTTGCGACGCTCCTGCTGTATCAGGCCGTCCCCCAGGACCAGCACGCGGTCGGCCATTTCGGCGATGACCGCGTTATGCGTGATCAGCACGGTGGTTGTGCCCAGTTCCTCGTGTATGTGCTCGATCGCCTCCAGGACGAGGATTCCCGTCTGGCTGTCGAGCGCGCCAGTCGGTTCGTCGCAGAGGAGGATCGCCGGACGCTTGGCGATCGCGCGGGCGATCGCGACGCGCTGCTGCTCGCCGCCGGACAATTGGGCGGGAAAATGGTTCAGGCGCTCGCGCAGGCCGACGAGTTCCAACGCGGCCGCGGGGTCCATCGGGTGAGCCGCGATCTCCGTGACGAGCGCCACGTTCTCGAGCGCCGTGAGGCTCGGGATCAGGTTGTAGAACTGGAAGACGAAACCGACGTGCTCGCGCCGATAGCGGGTGAGCTCGCGGTCGCCGACCTGCATCAGGTCGTGATCCTCGAACCACGCCTGGCCTGAGGTCGCTGAGTCGAGGCCGCCCAGGATGTTGAGCAGGGTGGACTTGCCGCTGCCGGACGGCCCGAGCAGCACGACCAGTTCCCCAGTGGCGAGATCGAGGTCGATACCGCGCAGCGCGCGCACCTCGACTTCTCCGGAACGATACGTCTTGGTGAGCCCGTTGACGCGCAGCGTCAGGGCGCGGTGCTCCAACGCCGCACCGGGGCTCGCCGTTGCGGGCGGATCGCTGTCCAGGAGTACCTCGCTCTGGGGCCGCACCGTGGCCCCGGGGACCGATCGTCGGCCCCCGCTGGGGGCGGGTAAATATGGACTGTCACCTATGCCGGCGGGACCCCGTCGGCGGCGGGGCTGGCCTATACTTCGGCGCATGAAATCGGCATTGGCAGAACAAGCGCGCCATGCTCAGGCGGCCGAACTGCGCCGCATGAGCGCGGAGCAACGGCTCGGCGCTTTCCTGGCGCATTGCCAGCTCGTGACAAGGCTCCACCAGGCCGGCCGGGACGCCAAGCGGCACGACGCCGGTCTTCGCGCGCACGATGCGAACTGACGCACCCGGCCAATCCGCCCTGCTGATGCTGGACATCGCCGCCGCGCTGGCGACCAGCGGAATCGACTATGCCGTCGTTGGGGCCATGGCCGCGGCCGTGCATGGCGTGGTTCGCGCGAGCCTCGACGCGGACGCCGTAGTGTCGCTGCAGGTTCGACAAGCGGTCGCGCTACAGCACACCTTCGACGCAGCGGGCCTGGCGACCGAATTTCGAATCGGGGATCCCGATGACCCGATCCCGGCCTTGCTCGCGATTACCGACTCCTACGGCAATCGCGTCGACCTGCTGATCGGCCTGCGTGGTCTCGAGCCTGGCGCCTTTGCGCGCGCGCAGCACATTGCGTTTCTCGGCGAATCATTGCGAATCATCGGACGCGAGGACTTTATCGCCATGAAGGCTTTTGCCGGCGGACCGCAGGACCTGTCCGACGCACGCCTGGCAATCGCGTTCGATCGAGAATCCCTGGACCTCGGCCTGCTGCGACGGCTCGCAGAGCGCTTTGGACGAGAAGCAGCGAAGACCCTGGACGAGCTGCTCGCCAGCGGGATCTGAGCTGACCTGGGGCTCGTTCGGCCCCGCTAGAAAGCAGTAGGTACGATACTCTCGCGTTACCGGGATACCGGACCGCACTCCGCAAGGAGCTCACGCTCGTCGCGGAGATCGAGCGCACGATCCGGCAGTTTGAGGCGCGTCGCGCGACACCGTCGGCGACCCGTACAGGGACGCCGACGGCTTGGGCAAAAACCCGCTGATCAAGATCATCCACCTGGATAGTTCCGTGAGAACATCACTCAGGAAAGGTTGGATCCGATCATCGGACTCCGCGGGAGATTCAGGATGAGACCGACGCTGAACGTGATCAGCCCCGAGCTTTGCGCGCGCGTGCTCGCGGAGGCCAAGCGCATCATGGCGGAAACCGGCACGGACATCCGGGGAGCCGGGATGCGCCGTCGACTGCTCGAGCGCGGGCTGAAGACCACCGCCGACGGCACCCGTGTCCTGTTCCCCCCGGAAGTAGTCGATCGTGCGATTGCGACCGCGCCGAAATCGTTCACGCTCTACAACCGCGACGGCTCGCCGCATGCCGAGCTGGGCGGCAACAGCGTGCACTACGTGCCGGGCTCGAGCGGCCTCAAGATCCTCGACCATCGCACCGGCGAGACGCGGCTGTCGAATTCGACGGACTTCGTGGAGTACGCGCGCCTGTGCGACGGACTCGAGCACATTGCCTACCTGGCGACCGCGTTCTCAACCAACAAGGACATCGAATCGC
>Ga0315287_10002658_pt1 | contig 17010 bp, 17 predicted proteins | sample YL17G11_0_MG_FD_205037 | JGI IMG/M metagenome (GOLD analysis project Ga0315287, IMG submission 205037) | Sediment microbial communities from Yellowstone Lake, YNP, Wyoming, USA - YL17G11_0 | ecosystem: Environmental > Aquatic > Freshwater > Lake > Sediment | place: USA: Wyoming | collected...
CCCGGCGTAGATGAAGGCGAACTTGGTGAAATCAAGCCGGCGCGAGGCGATGTCGGACGACATGTCGGCCACCAACGGCACGGCGCCGGGGTCGGGGAATTCCTGGTACTGAGTGCCGAAAATCGTGTTGTTGGTCGTGATGTGAAGATAAGCGGCGTTGCCGGGAACCTTGATGTCGCTCATCTTGGGAATAAAAGCATACTTGGCGCTCTTGGATGAGGCCGCCAGATGCATTTTGCCCTCGATTTCGGCCTCTTTGATGGCCTTGGACGACCACGATCCCGTATCGACGTATGCGCCAACCTGACCGTCGCCGATGAAATTCATGGGAACCAGGGCGAACTGGGTCGAGGCGCCGCCGGTCATGAACAGCACTTTATAGTTTTCACCCAGACCGAACAGCTCTCTGGCCAGCGCCATGGCCTGGTTGTTGATGTCCTCGTATTCGGCGCCTCGGTGCGAACTCTCCAAAATCGACATGCCGGTGCCGCGATAGTCCAGGAGCTCCTCCTGGATGGTCTTGAGCACCTCCAAAGGCAATGCCGCCGGACCGGGATTGAAGTTGAACACTCTTTTAGCCATGGTGTTGCCTTTCCTCAGCTATATCGTTTTTGCATTGGCTCACTTTTTCATGTACTCACCGATCAGCCGATCGATGATGACGCCGATGCGCAGGAGGTTTTCGTTGGTCGACGCCCCGATATGGGGAGCCATGAGGACGTTGGGCGCATCCATCAAAGGCGACTTATCGGGTGGGTCGGAATACCAAACGTCGGTGGCGAAGCCCGCCAGCTTGCCGCCCTTGAGCGCCTCGGCCACGTCTTTTTCGACGACACAGGCGCCGCGACCGGTATTGATGATATAGGCACCCTTCTTGCACAGCGCCAGCGTATCCTTGTTGATCATCCCCCGGGTCTCATCCGTGAGAGGTATGTTGAGCGAAATGTAGTCGGACCGACTCAGCAGGTCTTTCATGTTCGTTTTCATCTCGGCGTATTCGCTGGCTTTGACGTAGGGGTCAAATCCCAGCAACTTCATGCCGAACGCCCTGGCGCGTTTGGCGATCTCGGTGCCGATTCGGCCCATGCCGAAAACGCCCAGGGTTTTGCCGCACAGCTCGGTGCGTTTCAATTCCTTCTTCAGCCACTGGCCGGCGTGCATGGACGTATCCGCCTCGACCAGTCGATTCGGCATGGCGATCATCATCGCAAAGGCCAGCTCGGCCACGGCGATCGACGAGGCATCGGCGGTATTGTAGACGATGATGCCTTTCTTGCGGGCATGATCGGCGTCGACGTTGTCGAGCCCGACACCGCCGCGAATAACCATTTTCAGCTTCGGGGCGGAATCAATGTAATCCTTGGTGACCTTGGTCTTGCTTCGCACCAGCACGATGTCGGCCTCGGCCAGTTTGCCCTTGTCGTCGGTCACATCGCCGTATTTGGCGAGCGTCCCCTGCAGACTCGGGTCAAACGCGTCGGAAATGAGAATCAGCATATGTGTCTCCCTCGCTTTTCATTCGGTTAACAGGTTTACGACCATGCCGCTGCGCAGCTTCGGTTCAAACCAGGTGGATTTGGGCGGCATGACCTCGCCCGCGTCGGCAACGCGAATCAGTTGCTGAATCGACGTGGGATATAACGAAAAGGCGATTTTAAACTCCTTGGAATCGACCAGCTTCACCAGTTCCTTCGTTCCCCGAATCCCGCCCACAAAATCGATCCGCTTGTCGGTCTTAGGGTCGGTGATGTTCAAGAACGGGCCGATCAGGTTCTCCCCGAGAATGGCGGCATCGATGGAACGGGTCGGACTGGATTCGTCAAAACTGCCGGGCTTGGCCGTCAACAAGTACCATTTCCCCTCGCAATAGAGGCCGAACTGGTGCGCCTTTTGAGGCGTCGCTTCGCCCTGCTGCGATTGCACGTCGAACCTGGCGGAAACCTTTTGTAGAAACTGGTCAAGCGTCAGGCCATTGAGGTCTTTGATCACCCGGTTGTACGGCAGGATATTGAGTTCGCGATCGGGGAAAATCACGTTGAGATAGAAATTGAACGGCTCCTCGCCAGTGTACCTGGGGTTCTCCTGCCGGTACCGGCGGCATATCTCGCTGGCCGAGGCGCTGCGATGATGACCGTCGGCGATATAGGTCTCCGGGATGGAGGCAAACGTTCGGATAATCTCATTGATGACTTTCTTTTCATCGATCACCCACAGCTCGTGGCGTACGCCGTCGGCGGCGACAAAATCGGTGGCCGACGGGTGTGCCGTGATCGCCTTGAAGATCGCGTCGGCTCTGTCGTTGAACTTGAAGGTGGTAAACACCGGCCCCACCTGCGCCTGAAGATAAAATATATGGTTGGCCCGATCTTTGACTTTTTCCGGACGGGTATGCTCGTGCTTTTTGATCCTGCCCTGCTGGTATTCGTCGACCGACATCAGAGCCACCAGCCCGATCTGACTGCGCTTGTTCATGGTCAGCCGGTAGAGGTAAAAGCACGGTCTTTCATCACGTGCCATAATGCCCTGGCTCTGCAAACGCATCAGATTGTCTTTCCCGCGCTGATAGACCTGTTCGCTGTAAGGATCGGTTCCCTCATCGAATTCAAGCTCCGCCTTGTTCACGCGCAGGAATGAATTGGGATTGTTCTTCGCCATTTCGCGGGCCTCTTTAGTGGTCAGGACATCGTACGGCGGCGACGCCACCTCCTTGGCCCATTCCGGTTTCGGCCGCAACCCCTTGAAAGGACGAACAATTGCCACTGCCAACCTCGCTTTCCGATGCAGTCTTTGTGAACAATTTCACAACGACCAAATATAATACAAGGCGGCCAAAAGCTCAACTGAATTTGGCAAAATCGGAGCGAGATCGAATCGTGCCCCGGTCGTGCCAGCCCATTATGCCACTCACCATGCCCGTCATAACTGGTTGGCAATCAACTGAGTTCGCCAAGCGCGGCATTGACAGGGCCGACCAAATTCGCTTAATTGACATCACGACCAAAAAACTCGATCATCTGGGCAATAGGTCTGGTATAGCGAATGAACATTCTGGGCATATCGGCTTTTTATCACGACAGCGCCGCGTGCGTGGTGCAGGACGGCGAGATTATCGCCGCCGCCCAGGAAGAACGGTTTACCAGGAAGAAACACGACTATCATTTTCCGACGCAGGCCATCGCCTATTGCCTTAAAGAAGCTCACCTCTCGCCTGAGAAGCTGGACGACGTAGCCTTCTATGACAAACCGTGGCTGAAATTCGAACGCTTGCTGGAAACGTATCTGGCCTACGCGCCGCGAGGCATAGCCTCTTTTCTTAAGGCCATGCCGTGGTGGCTGAAGGAAAAACTGTGGACGGGAGAGCGCATCAAAGACGCCCTTCCCGGCTATACCGGCGAGATTCTCTTTCCCGAACATCATCAGTCGCATGCCGCCTCGGCTTTTTTCCCGTCCCCGTTTGACCGGGCGGCGATAATCACCATCGACGGTGTCGGCGAGTGGGCCACGGCGTCATGGGGCGTCGGTTGCGGGAATCGGATCGAGCTCAAGCACGAGTTGGTATTCCCCCACAGCCTGGGCCTGCTCTACTCGGCGTTTACCTATTATACCGGGTTCAAAGTAAATTCCGGGGAATACAAAGTAATGGGGCTGGCGCCCTACGGTGAGCCGAAATATGTCCCGGCCATCCTCGATGACGTAATGGATCTCAAAGAGGACGGCAGCTTCCGGCTCAATATGAAGTATTTCAATTACTGTCATGGATTGACGATGACGTCGCAGCATTTTCACCGTCTTTTCGGCGGGCCACCGCGCCGACCGGGAGCCGCTTTGACCCAGCGCGACATGGACCTTGCCCGATCAATCCAGGATGTTACCGAGGAAGTAGTCCTGCGCATGGCCCGGCACGTCAGGAAACAAACCGGCGAAACCAACCTCTGCCTGGCCGGCGGCGTGGCGCTCAACTGCGTCGCCAACGGACGTATCCTCAGGGAGCGGATCTTCGACGACGTTTGGATTCAGCCGGCGGCGGGCGATGCCGGAGGCGCCGTGGGCGCGGCTTTGCTGGCGTGGCATCAGGTCCTCGGCAACCCACGAAAGACACGTGTCGATGGTCGCGACCTCCAGCACGGATCATATTTGGGACCGTCGTGGACAAATGACGAAATCGAAACCTGGCTCAAGGAACACGGCTATGTCCACCATCGGTGCCAACAAGATGAGGAGATCATTGACCGGACGGTGGCGGCCCTTATCGACGGCCGAGTGGTCGGTTGGTTTTGCGGCCGGATGGAATTCGGACCTAGGGCCTTGGGAGCGCGCAGCATTCTGGGCGACCCCCGAAACCCGGCGATGCAGTCGAGGATAAATCTCAAGATCAAATTCCGGGAATCATTTCGCCCCTTCGCGCCGACGGTCTTAGCCGAGGACGTGGGAGAGTATTTCGAGCTGGACCGTGAGTCTCCCTATATGCTTCTGGTGGCGCCGGTGAGAAAAGAGAGACAGGTTGCGTTGACCGACGATCAGAAGCGCCTGTCCGGTATCGACCAGCTGAACGTAGCGCGGAGCGACATCCCGGCGGTGACGCACGTTGACTATTCTGCCCGGGTGCAAACGATAAACCAGCGCGACCATCCGCGATTTCATCGTCTCATCACCCGGTTCAAGGAAAAAACCGGGTATGGACTGTTGATCAATACTTCGTTCAATGTTCGCGGAGAACCGATCGTCTGCTCCCCTGAAGATGCTTATCTCTGCTTCATGCGGACCGAGATGGACGTCCTTGTACTCGAAAATATCATCTTGTACAAAGATGAACAGCCGGAGTTGATCGAGAAAACCTCCTGGCGGAGGGTTTATGAACCGGATTGAAACCGGCCACCCGACGCAGCGCATGACCACGGGCTGAGAAGAACCATGGCAACCGAAGATAAGAAAAAAACGGCGCAGTTCGGCCTGTTGATGGCTGTGGTGTGGGCCATCATCGGCAGTATTCTGCTATGGCGGGGCACCCGGCTCTGGCCGTGCATCTATGCGCTGGCCGCGTTTTTTCTGATTTCGACGCTGACCTATCCCCGCCTTCTGATGCCGATTGAGACGATCTGGATGAAGCTGGCGCATATGATCAGCCTGGTCACGACGCGCATCATCCTGGGAGTGACCTTCTACCTGATAATAACACCCATGGCATTGATTATGAGACTGATCGGACGAGATCCGCTGGCGAAAAAATCCGATCCCAGGGCAGACACTTACTGGACTACGGTCGACCCCAACGGCCCGACCAGCCGTCCCAATAAGCCCTATTGAACCCAGAGGGACTATTTTCTCTTCTGGGTCTCCCCCGTCATGGGAACAAATCGCACCGGAGCGATTTTGGATTTTTGGATTCTGCCGCCGGTTTTTTCAACCAGGATCAATTCCTGGTAATATGTCCCGACAGGAACCACCATCCGCCCCCCATCGGCCAGTTGGTCAATGAGCGGTTGCGGGATTTCGGCAGGCGCGCAAGTGATCACAATCGCGTCAAACGGCGTCTTTTCCGGCCACCCCTTGTACCCATCACCGATACGGACGAAAACATTGGCATACCCCAGACTCTTGAGAAGATATTCAGCCTTCCGGCCAAGGGATTCCACGATTTCGATGGTGTAGACCTCTTTGACCAGCTCGGCCAATATTGCCGCCTGATACCCTGACCCAGTACCGATTTCGAGCACCTTGTCACTCTTCTTGGGTCGTATCAGGTCAGTCATAAGGGCGACGATGTACGGTTGGGATATTGTCTGCCCCTCGCCGATCGGCAGGGGATAATCGTTGTAAGCCTCGGGCCATAGACTGGAATCGACAAAGCGATGCCGTTCCACCCGCGCAAAGGCATCCAGCACCCGTTGATCGGATATTCCGCGATCCGCAATCTGGTGCTGGACCATGTCCCGGCGAACGGCGGCGAAGTCGGTTGACTTGACCGATTCCGTCCGGCAACCAGGCGCGGCGCCAAACAGCAGCAGGATCAATACCTGTCCGCCCAGGATGAAGTGAGAAAGTCTATTCATATCCAGGATCAAACATCGCGGACTTCCATTTGTCAAGCTTATCCGGAAAACGGGTCGTTGATAAAACCCCGCGCAATTCGGGGATTTTTCGGCGTCAGCGGCAAAAATAATTGCGGGCGGGACGGAGACGCGGTATACTGACGGCAAACCACCAGACATAAGGAGGGACTATGGCAACCTTTATTATGGCGATGACCATCAACCCCAACGCTAAGAAACTCCACCCTGACCTTGGCCATCAAGTCAGCGATTCCCTTGACGTCTTCAAGGAATTGGGAGTCAAGGTGCAAGATCTCTATGCCACCCTGGGAAGATACGATTATCTGGCCATATTCGAGGCGGCCGATCAGACGATCGCCTTCAAGCTGGCGTCGGCCATCAACGCCAAAGGGATACTTGAGACGGAGACTTGGCCGGTGATTCCTTACGAAGATTTTGCACGATTGATTAAGTGATTATCATTGTGTCGGTTACGCCACGCAAATGATGTGTTACACGATATAATATGACGGCCGTTCTTCCGAATGGGAATGCCATGATCGCTTTATTTCCGGCGGATTTCATACTTGTTGTCCATTTCGCGTGGGCGGCATGGATGGTGTCGGGCGTGGCGGTGGCCGTGCTCGGCTTCCGATGGCATCGGTTTTGGCGATGGCGTATCTTCCGGACTGCGCATCTCTTCGGGTTGATCGCGACGGCCTCCACCCCCCTGTGGCCGAGCGGCACCTGCCCCCTCACTATCTGGGAGTGGGAGTTGCGGGCCGAGCCCTCGACCGCGGCCCAACCGGGCTCTTTCATCATTCACTGGCTGCACGAAGCTCTTTTCTGGGATGTCGATCCGGTCATTCTCTCTCTCATAAGTGCGGCCGCAGCGCTCTTCACGGTGGTCATGTTTTTCCTTCGTTCTCCCCGGAAAATGTATCGATGAGAGACAATGGGCAACTATTGAGTTTCACTACTTGCCAATTTTCATATGGTTAGTGAGGGGAAATAAACTAACGCTTCGGTAGAAACGTCTGGGACAAATCCCCGAGTCTTCAGCAGATGCGCGGCAGTTGCTCGCCGCTCAGCATCTCAAGAAACCGTTCCGCTCCGATCACGCTTTTGAGAGTGACCCGCCCGGGGTACTGATCAGACACTTGTCCTATCGCACAGGCCGGAGAATCGGAATTATCCGCGCCCATTATGGCCGCGGCTCTTTCCGCCTGAGTTTTCGGGACAAACGCCACGTAGCGCCCCTCATTGGCGACGTACATTGGGTCGAATCCCAATAGTTCGCACGCGCCGCGGACCTCTTCGAGGACCGGAATGTCGGCCTCGCTGACGGCGATATGGCAGAGGCCGGATCGGGCGATTTCCACCAACGCCGTCGCCAGACCGCCGCGAGTCAGATCGCGCAGGCAATGAACCTCAATACCGTTTTCAAGCAGATTCAGCACCGATCCGGCCAAGGGGGCACAGTCACTCTCGATTTTGGTCTCGAACGACAGTCCCTCGCGTTCGGCCATGATGGCGATCCCGTGCCGGCCGACGTCGCCGCTGACGATCACGGCGTCGCCCGGACGGATACTGCCCGGCCCGATGTCCAGCGAGTGCTCAATGACGCCGACGCCTGCGGTCGTGACAAAGATCCCGTCACCCCTCCCCCGGTCGACGACTTTGGTATCGCCGGTTACGATTTTGACTCCCGCGGCCTTGGCGGCGCGGCCCATCGACACCGCCACCCGCCACAGCGTTTCCATCGGCAGTCCTTCCTCAAGGATGAATCCGGCACTTAGGTAAAGCGGGCGCGCGCCGCTCATAGCCAGATCATTGACGGTGCCGTAAACGGCCAGCGTCCCGATATCACCGCCGGGGAAGAATAAGGGCGTGACGACGTAGGCATCGGTGGTAAACGCCAGGCGGGATGATCCCGGGTCTATCCGGGCGGAGTCGTGGTCGCTGTCGAGGCCGATTTCACCGAATGCCTTGGCGAATATTTTCTCGATCAGATCACGCATCAGCCGTCCCCCGCCGCCGTGGGCCAGAAGCACCGTCGGATAATCCGAGAGCGGAAGGGGGCATTGGAGATGGCTGAAATCGGATGAGGCCATAACTATCTCTTCTGAGTTTTTGCCGGTGTCGAACCTTGCGCCCGGCGATAATGGTAATAGGCGGCGCAGGCGCCCTCCGAAGACACCATGGTCGCTCCGAGGGGACGTTCCGGCGTACATCGCACTCCAAAAGCCGGGCAGTCGGCCGGTTTTTTCTTGCCCTGGAGAATCAGACCGCTGATGCATTCCGGTGATTCTTTGGTATCGGCGTCTTTGAGGTCGAAACGCGTGAGGGCATCGAAAGCCTGATACTCGCGTCGAAGCCCCAAACCGCTGGCGGGGATTTCACCGAGACCCCGCCACGCTCTCGGCACGGTCTCAAATACCTCGGCCATGAGCGCCCGCGCTTTGAGGTTGCCCTCCCGCCGCACCGCCCGACTGTATGGATTTTCCACTACGGCTCTTCCTTGCTCCAACTGAACGATGGCCATGTAGATTCCCTGGAGAATGTCGAGCGGTTCGAAACCGGTCACGGCAATCGGGACGTGATATTTCGCCGCAATCGGTTCATAGTCGGCGTATCCCATGACCGCGCACACGTGGCCGGCGGCGAGGAATCCCTGCACCATGCATTCCGGCGACGAAAGAATGGCCTCGATCGCCGGCGGCACCAGAACCTGCGCCACCAGGAGGCTGAAATTGGGCAGACCGGTTGCCTTCGCCTGATAAACAGCGGCGGCATTGGCCGGCGCGGTGGTTTCAAAGCCGATGGCAAAGAAGACCACCTGCCGGGAGGGGTTATCGCGCGCAATCTTGACCGCGTCCAAGGGAGAGTAGACCGTGCGGACGTCGCCGCCTTCGGCTTTGACCGAAAGGAGGTCTTTGTTGCTGCCGGGAACGCGCAGCATGTCGCCGAAGGAGCAAAAGATAATCTCTTTCCGGGACGCAAGCTGGGTTGCTTTGTCGATCAAGGCCACCGATGTGACGCAGACCGGGCATCCGGGGCCGTGCAGCAGGTTTATCGTCTCGGGCAGTAGCTGGTCGATGCCATATTTGATGATGGCATGGGTCTGGCCGCCGCAGATTTCCATGATCGTCCAAGGACGAGTCGTCGCCTCCGCGATCATCCGGGCATATCGCGCCACCGCCTCCCGGTTGCGGTATTCATCAATGAACTTCACGGCGTCATTCCTTCGGCCTCATCTCCGTCAACGATCTGTTCGAGGTATTCGAACACCCGGTTGGCCTCCTCTTCGTCGATGACGTTGATGGCCACGCCGGCGTGGACCAACACATAATGTCCGACGGCCGCTTCGGGGACGAACGCCAGGTTCACTTCCCGGACGATGCCTCCGAAACTGACCCGCCCGGTGCGCATGAACTGGTCATGGTCCTGTATATCAAGAATCTTGCCCGGAATGGCCAGACACATCTTGGCTCTCCTTCTGAAGTTCTCGTGACGCGGCGACAATCTGGCCGGCCGCAATTCCGCCGTCGTTGGGCGGCACCACGTGATGCCAGTGGGGATGAAATCCTTCGGCCGTCAGCCGCATAATCGCCCGCTCGGATAAATAACGGTTTTGAAAACAGCCGCCGGTCAGCACGACGTTCTCTTCGCCGCTTTGCCGCGCCATCTCCACGGTGATTTCAGCCAGGGTATTATGAAACTTCGCCGATATCGTCTCCATCTCGACGGCATGGTTTATGTCAGCGAGAATTCCGCGTATCATCGGTTCCCAATCAACTATATGGGGCTGTCCCGGCGCAACGGCAATTTCATACGATTCGTTGGTAGCTGCGCCCTCGGCCGCAAAACCCAAAAGCATCGCCGCCTGACCGTTGAAGGCATTAATATGACGGATATTCAGAAGCGACGCCACCGCGTCGAAGAGCCGGCCGGCACTGGAGGTGGTCGGGCAGTTGAGCTTTTTTTCGAGCACCAGCCGCACCACGTTCAACTCACTTTGCGTGAACGTCGCCAGCGGCGCCAGGTCCTTCTTTGTGAACAATCTCCCGCCAAAAATCCCATACAACAGACCGATCGCGGCCCGGCGCGGTTCCTCGACCGCCTTCTCGCCGCCGGGCAGCACAAAAGTGCGCAGGTATCCGACGCGCGAGAACGAGGCCGCGTCCACCTTCAGGAACTCTCCCCCCCATATGGTCATGTCGGTTCCCAGCCCGGTGCCGTCCCAGGCGACGCCGAGGACGGGGCCGTCAAGGTCGTTGTCGGTCATGCACGCCAGTACGTGGGCGTAGTGATGCTGGACCCTTATGACCGGCTTGCCACGATCGGCCGCATATTGAGAGGAGGCGTAATCCGGATGCAGGTCGCAGACGACAACGCTCGGTTTCAGATCATACAAATGCGAAAGGGATTCGGCCACCGTTTCCATGGCGGTGCAAGCCTGAGTCGTTTCAAGGTCACCGACGTGCTGGCTGAGAAAAACCTGCTTACCGGAAGCGATGGCAATGACATTCTTAAGGTGCGCGCCGACCGCCAGTGAGGGAGAGACCGGATGAGTCAGGTAAATCGGCACGGGCGCATAACCGCGGGCGCCGCGAATTACCTGCTCGCGCCCATGGACGACGTGGACGACAGAATCATCCATCTGCCGGGCGATAGGACGGTTGTGTACCAGGAACAGATCGGCGATCTTACCCAAGCGCGCGAGGGCTTCGTGCTCGTCGATGCAAATCGGCTCATCCGACAAATTCCCGCTGGTGGCGACAATCGGGAAATCCAACTCCTTCATCAGCAGATAGTGGAGAGGGGTATATGGGAGCATGACGCCCAGATAAGGATTGTCCGGGGCGACCGACACCGCAATCTTATCGGCGCCCGGCTCGGTCTCAGTCCGGCGCCGAAGCAGGACGATGGGTGCACGATAGGAGACCAGCAGCCCTTGCTCGACATCCGTAACTTCGCAATATGCCTGTACCGTTTTGAGATCCGGGAACATGAGCGCCAGCGGCTTCTCTTCGCGCACCTTCCGAAGACGGAGCCGGCGCACCGCCTCGTCGTCGAAGGCGTTGACGATCAACTGAAATCCGCCCAGGCCTTTGAGAGCGAGTATCCGTCCCAATCGAACTACGTCGCAGGCCGCCAGCAAGGCCTCGTCGCGGGCGGCGACGATCTGCCCGCGGGTATCCCATAGTTCCAGCTGCGGGCCGCATTCGGGACAAGCGTTTGGTTGGGCATGAAACCGTCTATGGCGCGGATCCTCATACTCGGCTCGGCATTGATCGCACATGGCGAATATCTTCATGGTCGTGCGGCTGCGGTCGTACGGCACCGATTCAATGATGCTGTAGCGAGGTCCGCAATTGGTGCAATTGGTGAACGGATATCGGTAACGCCGGTCGGACGGGTCGGAAATCTCTCTCAGGCAGTCATCGCAGGTAGCGACGTCGGGCAATACGACGACTGCCTTTTCTCCGGAATCGTCGCTGTCCCGGACGGTGAATTCGCCGTATCCTACCACCGGCAAATAGGCTGTTTCCCGATGGACAATCTGCGCCCGGGGCGGCGCCTCGGCCTGCAAACGGTCGAGAAATGCCGCCAGTTTGTCATCGGAGCCTTCCACCTCGATTTGAACGCCCCGAGGCGAGTTCCGCACCCATCCCGGCAGTCCCATAGTGGTAGCCAGCCGAAAAACAAACGGGCGGAATCCAACACCCTGTACGGCGCCCTGGAGCACAATCCGCAACCGCGTCATGGCCGATTCCCGGCGATCCGGCTCCAGCCCCTCGGGATATGATCGCTCAGCACGCATTCCCCAAACAACCGTTCGACTTATACATAAATGCAATACGTTTATTCCGCCGCTTGCGCGAGTGACCGAGTAAGGCGATTAATCTCCTCTTTAATTCGCGCCACAACCTCCGGCAGGACTGCCGCCACGTCGGAGGTCAGACCGACACCCTTGAGGATCGACCCGGCCTCGACCCCGTAGACAATAAGCATCCGGGGCAGCCGGTCCAGCATCCGGGCCAAAACCACCGCTTCGGTGATGCTGAAGGCATGCGTCGAACAGCTCGAAAACACCTCTTCCGGAATTTGATCGGTGATGGCGTCAAAGCGCAGGATGGTTCCGGGAGCCGCCCCCGACCGGGTCCCGTCGACGACGATAGCCGCGTCGGCAGACTCCCAGGTGTTGATGAGGTCGATGCCGTCGGAGATGCCAGCGATCACCCGGACTCCCGGGATAGCCAGACGCTTGATATCGCGGACGGTTACCAGCCCGATGCTGTCATCCGAACGGTACTCGCTGCCGACCCCGATTACAACGATTGCAGGTGGAGCCGCCATGGGCCTCCCCCCGGCATTACTCCCGCTCAATCTTCAGGCGCAGGAAGTGGCACGAGCAGGAAATGCAAGGGTCGTAGTTGCGGACAACCTGCTCGCATTTCCACGTCAGCTCGGCCTGCGGCAGATCGATATGCTTGCCGACGAAATCAAACAGGTCGCTTTCGATGACCTTCTGATTTTGCGCCGTCGGTGGGACGATGTGCGCCTCCTGGATGACGCCCTTGTCGTCGATTTTGTACATGTGCAGCAGCATCCCGCGCGGCGCCTCGGTGGCTCCATAACCGGTCCCCTTCCGCGGTGGCACGTCGACGAACGGCTTGGCCGGCACCTCGTAATTGTCGATGATGCGCAGCGCCTCGTGGCACGCATAGAGCGTTTCCAGGCTGCGGATTATGATCCCCTTGAAGGGGTTGGTGCAGGTTTTGCCGAGACCGACGTCTTTGGCCGCCTGTTGCACGACCGCCGGCAATTTGTCGAAGTTGTTGCTATATCGCGCCAGCGGCCCCACAAAGTATTCGCCCCGCGCCTTGATAATTGAATGCAGCGACGTCGAATGCTCGACGTGCTGCTCTTCGAAGTATTTGTAAAAATCTTCGTTGGCGATGTCAAGGCCCCTGTCGGAAACGATATGACCCTCATTGAACGGATACTCGTCGGGATGGCGAAGCGAAACCAATTCGAAAGCGCGGTCGAAATCCGGGAATTCAAGAGTGGCCGTCAGCTTGATCATGTCGTGAGCGGCGTCGCAAGCCCATTTGAGAGGCTCCCGGAGCGTTTCCAGTTGCTTTTTGGTTGGGACGCTGTAGAATCCGCCGACGCGCACGTTAATCGGGTGGATTTCCCGCCCTCCCAGCAGGTTGACGATGTCATTGCCGATCTTCTTGAGTTTAAGCGCCTGTTTGACGACGTCGGGATGATCCTTGGCCATCTCGATGACGTCCTCATAGCCGAGGAAATCGGGCGCGTGCAACATATAGACGTGCAGGACGTGGGACTCGATCCATTCGCCGCAGTAAAGCAGCCGCCGCAATTCCCGCAGTTGTCCTCCGACCTTGACGCCGCAGGCGGATTCCATGGCATGGACGGAGCTCATCTGATAGGCCACGGGGCAGATGCCGCAGATGCGGGCGGTGATATCCGGCGCCTCGGTGTATTTGCGGCCGCGAAGGAACGCCTCGAAAAGCCGGGGCGGCTCGAAAATATTGAACTTCGCCTCGGTGACCTTGTCGCCTTTTACCTTCACCAAAAGCCCGCCCTCTCCCTCGACGCGGGCGAGGTAGTCAACCTTGATTTCTCTACTTTTCATACGCTTCGCTCGCTTTCCGGAACGGCTCCGCATAGGCATTAAATCCACGGAAAGCCCTGACGAGATCGTCCTTTCCCACATTCAACTGCTCAAGCCACCATTCACCCAAAGCGTCAGTGTTGGGGGTTTCCTTGGGACCGTAACAGCCAAAACAGCCGCGGTTATAAGAGGGGCAGAGGGCATTACATCCCGCCTGGGTGACCGGCCCGAGACACGGCGTTTCCGAGGAGACCATGACACAGACCGTCCCCCGCCGTTTGCACTCGACGCAGACGCTGTAGGTCGGGATATTGGGCTTGCGCCCGTTGAGAAGCGCGCTGATGACTTCCACCAGGTGATACTTGTTGATGGGACAGCCGCGCAATTCCATATCCACGTGCACGTGATCGGCGATGGCCGTTGACTTGCTCAACGTCTCGATATAATCCGGTCGGGCGTACACCCGCGAAACGAATTCCTCAATCTTTTTGAAATTACGCAGGGCCTGAATCCCCCCGGCCGTCGCACAGGCGCCGATAGTGATCAAGAGCTTCGACGACCGCCGTACCTTATGTATCCGTTCGGCGTCATGGGCGGTCGTGATCGACCCTTCCACCAGCGACACGTCATACGGCCCCGGCAGGATTCTCCGCGACGCCTCGGGGAAATTGGCAATCTCGACGGCGCCGACGACCGCCAGCAGTTCCTCTTCGCAATCGAGGAGGCTCAATTGACAACCATCGCACGAGGCGAATTTCCACACCGCGATCTTGGGTTTATGTTTCTTGGCCATGTTACATTTCCCGTCTGCTAAAGATTGCTCCCAGCTGGTCGAGACGGTATACCGGGCCGTCCTTGCAGACAAAGGTCGAGCCGATCTGGCAGTGCCCGCATAGCCCGATCCCACATTTCATGTTGCGCTCCATGGAGACGTAAACCTTGTCGTCGGTCACGCCGCGCCTTCTGAGTTCCGGGAAGGTAAACCGCATCATGATCTCCGGCCCGCACACCATGACCAGACAATGGTGATGGTCAAACGGCGCCGGCCCGATCAATTGCGTCACCACCGCGACGTTTCCCTTCCACGCACCGGTGGCGCGATCGACGGTCAGATAGGTGTCGAGGTCGAACCGGGAACGCCATTTCTCGAGGTCTTTGCAGTAGAGCATGTCCTCGGGGGTACGCGCGCCGTACAGTAAAACGATGCGACCGTATTTCTCCCGGTGGGCCAGCAGGTAGTGGATCGCGGGACGCAGAGGTGCCAGCCCGATACCCCCGGCGACGACCAGGACGTCGCGTTCCTCGGCCTCTTTCACCGGCCAGCTCGATCCATACGGGCCGCGGACGCCGATCTCGTCGCCGATCTTCAACCCGCGCATGGCTTTGGTGACGACCCCTACCGCCCGGGTGGTGTGAACCAGCACCTTGTCCAAAGCGGGGTCACCGCTGATGGAAATGGGGACCTCGCCGACACCATACACGTAGAGCATATTGAACTGCCCCGGCAGAAACGGGAACCGGCGGTTGCCGTCATCCGCCTCGAGCTCCAACGTAAAGGTGTCGTACGTATCCTTTGCGATCCGCCTAATGTGAAACGGCCGGACCAGCATGGCTTCGACGGCTGATTCCGCCGCCTTATTTTTTTGCATTGCCTCCATAGACGTCCAGTAACTGCAATCGGGTTGCTTCCAGGCGCTCGGCGATAACGGATGCAAATCGTTTCATGAGCTCGTACCCGAGATCATGATCGTCCTCGCATTTTCCGCGCAGGCACGCGCCGTCGACCGCCACCGCCCTGGTTAACTCCACCGCCCGGGCATCGAAATGCCACTTATAAGGCGGCACCATCCACGACCAGCCGAATATCTCTCCCGCCGTGCGGGTTCGGATGGCCAGCGCCCCTTTCGGGGGAATATACGTTTCGACAACCACTTTGCCGCTTCGAATGAAAAAGAACTTGTCGGCGTCCCCACCCTCGCGGATGATGAATTCGCCGGCTTTGAACACGACGTTGGTTGCACATCCCGCCAGCAGCTTGATCATTCGGGGGTCCATGCCGGCCAGAAAGGGGTGCTCCATCAACAGCTGTTCGATATTCTCCATAGCGTTATCCTTGTATTAATATCCCCACTCTATCATTCGCTGTTTCGGATGATGCGCGCCTCTTCCGTAAGATCAATGCCGACCGGGCACCACGTTATGCATCGGCCGCATCCGACGCAGCCGGAGGTTCCGAATTGCTCCGGCCAATAGGCCAGTTTGTGCATCATCCACTGCCGGTACCGGGACATGGCCGACGAACGAATGCTGCCGCCGTGAATGTAGGAAAAATCGACGGTGAAACAGGAATCCCACTTGCGCCGCCTTTGCGCGTTGCCGCCCGACAAATCGGTCGTGTCCTCGACGGTCGAACAAAAACAGGTGGGGCAAACCAGGGTGCAGTTGCCGCAGGTGAGACAACGCCCGGTCACTTTCTCCCACTCCGGATTCTCGAAGTTGCGGTTCAATACCTCCGGCAGACCGGTGAGGTCGATCTCGCGACCCATCCTCGAAGCGGCCTGTTTAATCGCCCGCTCGGCGGCATCGACGTCGCTGCCTGCGGCTTCAGTGTGAGGCACGCGTTTCAGAATATCCCGGCCGGCTGCGGTGCCGATTTCGACCACGAAATAATGGCGATCATCTTCCGCCATCTCGGTCAGCGCCAGGTCGAATCCGCTCGACACTTTGGGGCCGGTGCCCATGGAAGTGCAAAAACAGGTCCCCCCGGCGCGCACGCAGTTGACAGCAACGACGAACAGGCCCCGCCGACGCGTCGCGTAGGTGTTGTCGACATACGGACCCTGCAAAAAGACCTTGTCCTGAATCGCCATGGCGTGCAGCTCGCATGACCGTACCCCGATGAACGCCTGTCTCAGCGGATCCTCGTTAGGGATCGAAATCTCGATTTTCCTGCCCTCACGCCGAGCCTCAAGCAACGTCTTCTCCACCGGGTACAAGAACCGTTTCCAGGTATGAGGACCGACGACATAGGCAAACAGCGATTTTTTCTTGTGACGGGTCAGGCCGTACTTGCCGCCGCTCTGTCGATCCACCCAACCCGCCGGGAGATCGTCGACTTGGGCTATCTCGTCATAGACGACCGCGTTGTTCTGGACCGTCGGGCCGATTGTCTGATACCCTTGCGACTTCAAGGCCTCCAAAAGGCTTTGAAGGTCATCTCGTTCGATGATTACTTTGGGTAAAACTCGATCTGGTTTTTGTGACGTCATGAACCACTCGTCTGCTATTTGTGAATTGTTTCACAATCTGATCTAAGAATAACCACCCTGCCGA
>Ga0315287_10002660_pt1 | contig 17009 bp, 9 predicted proteins | sample YL17G11_0_MG_FD_205037 | JGI IMG/M metagenome (GOLD analysis project Ga0315287, IMG submission 205037) | Sediment microbial communities from Yellowstone Lake, YNP, Wyoming, USA - YL17G11_0 | ecosystem: Environmental > Aquatic > Freshwater > Lake > Sediment | place: USA: Wyoming | collected...
CCCTCGCTATGCAGGCCGGCGTACACGTGCTGTGCGAGAAACCAATGGCCCTGACCCTGAAGCAGTGTGACCGGATGATCGAGGCTGCCACCGAGAACGGCCGGGTTCTCCAGATCGGGCACTGCATCCGGTTCTGGCCCGAATACGCCAAGGCCGCGGAGATCGTCCGGAGCGGCAAGTATGGAGTGGTGAAGGCGGCCACCCTTCGACGGCTCAGTGCAGCTCCGACCTGGGGCGTGGACCAGTGGCTCACCGATGAGTCGCGGAGCGGGGGCATTGCGCTCGACCTGCATATCCACGATACCGACTACCTCCTGTATCTTTTGGGAAGGCCGACGGCCGTGTGGAGTCATGGGGCAAGGAGTCAACCTGCCGGCAGCTTGGTCCACATAGTCACGAACTACTCCTATGGCGATACCCAGGTCGTCACGGCAGAGGGCAGTTGGGCCATGATGCCGTCGTTTGGGTTCCAGATGGGCTTTACCCTGCTTCTTGAGTCGGCCAGCCTGGTGTACGACTCTACGCAATCGCCCGGCCTGCGGGTGCATCCGGCGGACGGCGGGTCTTTTACGCCTGGGCTGGAGACCGGTGACGGATACATCCGTCAGATCGAGCACTTTGTCCAACGTCTCCGCGGAGCGGCTGTAGAGACCGTGACTACGGTCGAGGCGTCGCGGGAGTCGGTGGAGGTGGTCCTGGCAGAGATAGAGTCTGCCCGCAGGGGTGAACCCGTCTTGCTGTGAGAAAAGCACTATCCACGAAGGGGTCCATATGAAGCAATGCGGCAACTGGCCTATAGGTGTGTGCAGTTGGTCCTTGGGAGAGAACGTGGCAGAGGTGGGACGGAGCATGAGGCAGTTGGAACTTTCTCACGTTCACCTGGCCATAGGACCTGCCACTGATGGGCTGGACCCTGCCTATGTGTCTGCGGCTGAGGCACAAGACTGGACCGTCAGTGCCACGATGATCGCCTTTCCCCAAGAGGACTACTCCACCCTGGAGACCATACGCCGCACCGGTGGGATCTCGCCGGACGGGTGCTGGGACCGGAATCGCCGGATCTTTCTTGAGGCCGTGGAGATCACGGCCGGGCTTGGCGTCCGGTCCATGTCCATGCACCTGGGCTTCCTTGACCAGAGGGACCCCGCCTATGCCGGGCGGATGCGGGATCGGACCCTGTATCTGGCGGACCGGGCCGCGGACAAGGGGATCGCCCTGCTCCTGGAGACGGGCCAGGAGACGGCCGCGGAACTCAAGGCCTTCCTGGAGTCGCTAAGGCATCCGGCCTTGGCCGTCAATTTCGATCCTGCCAACATGATCCTCTACGACAAGGGCGATCCGGTCGAGGCGGTCGAGACCCTGGCCCCATGGATCAGGCACGTGCACATCAAGGACGCAGTCCGGACCCTTCGGCCCGGCACGTGGGGTGCGGAGATGCGGTGGGCAGATGGACAGGTCAATGCCCCGGCCTTCTTGGAGGCATTGAAACGGATCGGCTATAATGCTACCCTGGCGATAGAGAGGGAATCTGGTGACGACCGGTTCGAGGACATCCGCCTGGCCATCGAGCGGTTGGTTGCCTATGCCGTGTAGGGGATTATGAACGAAAGGATGGGACTATGAACTGGACGATCCGAAATCGACTTACGCTCATGATGGTCTTGGAGTTTGTCATCTGGGGCGCATGGCTGCCCTTGATTTACGGTTATCTGCCGAGCCTCGGCTTCACCCCAACCCAACAGTCGTGGATACTGATTGCCTTCCCGATCTCGGCCATTGTCGGCATCTTCTTCAGCAATCAGTTCGCTGACCGGCATTTCGCGGCGGAGAAGTTCCTGGCCTTCAGCCATCTCATCGGGGGTGTGGCCATTTTGGGTCTGGCCTTCTACCGCTCGTTCTGGCCTTTCTTACTGCTGATGTGGGTGCACTGCCTGCTGTATGTCCCCACCCTCTCTATCGTAAACTCCATCGCCTTCACGCACATCAAGGATCCGCAGAAGGAGTTCGGTCCTGTGCGCATGGGCGGCACCATCGGGTGGATTCTGGCCGCGTGGCCATTCACGTTCATCCTGGTGGACTGGGACAAGGTGCACGCTGCCAACCCGCATGGAATCGTCGACTGGCTGGGCGCGGTGCTGGGCTCCGGATTGACCGGGCCTGCCCTGCAGAGCGCGACGCGATGGACTTACGTGGTCGCAGGCCTCGTCTCATTTGTGCTCGCGGCCTACAGCCTGACTCTCCCGCATACCCCGCCGAAGAAGGCCGTTTCCCAGGCCGACCGCCTGGCCTGGCTGGAGGCCATGCGCCTGCTGCGCCATCCCTATGTATTGGTATTGTGGTTGGTGGCGCTGCTCGACGCGGCAGTGCTCTATGCCTACTTCAACTGGACGGGCGTCTTCCTGGGCAGCCCGACTGTGGGCATCCCCGGCAACTGGATAATGCCGGTCATGAGTATCGGTCAGGTTGCAGAGATCCTCACCATGCTTATCCTCGGCGCGACCCTCAAGGCCCTGGGCTGGCGCACGACGATGGTGATCGGCATACTCGGCCACGCCGTCCGCTTCGCTGTGTTCGCCTTTGTCCCTCAGTGGACGGGCCTCATCGTGGCCGTCAACATCCTTCATGGGATATGTTACGCATTCTTCTTCGCCACGGTGTACATCTTTGTGGACGAGTATTTCCCGAAGGACGTGCGGGCCAGCGCCCAAGGGCTTTTCAACGTCATGATCTTCGGCATGGGGGCTTTGGTCGCCAACTCGCTCTGTCCCTACCTCCTGCAGGAGGTCTTCACGAAGGACGGGGCAGCCGACTTCCGCGGTTTGTTCGTGGTGCCGCTGGTCATTGCCATCGTTGCTGCGCTGGTGCTGGCAATCTTTTTCAAGCCCCCGGCTAAGGCGGCGTAAGCCAAGCCTCAGAGAAGGCATTATGCATGGAGGTAGCTGGGATTATATTGTGAATCACAGCCCTGGACCCTCCCATCGCTACGACCGCCACGGACGAGTTCTGCCTACCTCGCCGGACAGGATATTCTTTGCGATGATTACGTCCTCCCTGACCTGGAAATCGAACATGCCGACGCAGAGGAAGTCGGCGCCGTTCCTAAACGCGTGCTTGAATCCTTGATTGGGCGAAATCGCCCCAGCGGCCAGAACTTGGTAGGCGATCCAGGTTGTCTGACATGGTTGTGTTCCCCTAAGCCCATTCGCCTTGGCAGCACTCGGTGGGGTTGTGTGGATACGGTGAGTGGAATGCAACCGAGTCCTGTTCACGTTTGAAGATTGAACCTGCGCCCTTTGCCATTTCTTCTAGCTTCTGCGCGTCCGCTTCCGTGGCGGGGCGATAAGCAAGCCCGGCTTCGATGGCCTTGTCCTGCAAGTCGAGGAACGACGGCGGGAAACCGGCGACAATGCCCGGCAGCGAGAGCGTCCAGCGATAGGCAAGGTTGATTTCGTCCTGCTTCTCCAGCGGACGATACCACCATTTGCGCGTGGGCTGCGAGCCTTCCGGCCACGCGCCAGAATGCAAGGTCTTGATCGAAAGCACGGCCGTGCCCTTTTCCTTCGCCATCGCGAGGACCTCTTTGCCGAAACCGCCGGTGTAATACTCCGCGAAGCTGATGGGGAACATCACCGTGTCGAAGTTGAAACTGCGCAATGCCTCCAGCGCGGCCTTGGTCGTGTGGGCGGAGAAGCCGATGCCGCGAATCTTCCCTTCCTCCTTGGCCTTGAGGATGGTTTCCATAGCGCCGCCTGGGCCGAGGGCCTTCTTCACGTCCTCCGGCTTCACGAGGTGGTGCAACTGGTAGAGATCGAAGTAATCCGTTTTGAGTCGCATGAGCGACCGTTCCAGTTCCTGCCTGCAGCCGTCCTTGTCGCGAGCCTTGGTCTTGCAGGCGAGGACGTAGTCGCTACGTTTGAGGCCCTGCAACGCGACGCCCAGTTTGATTTCGCAGTCGCCGTCTTTGCCGTAGGCGGGCGCCACATCGTAGTAATTCAGTCCTTTGTCGAACGCCTTGTGGACGCCGGCGGTGCATTCTTCCTGCTCGTAGTGTGTCAATGCCAGGCCTGCAAAAGCCACCACGGACACCTTCATGCCAGTGCGGCCCAAGTCTCGCCTGGGCATCTCGCCTCGGGCCGCGCTGATCGCGGCTTCGGCTTCGCCGACCAACATCGGGGCGATGCCCATTGCCATGCTGCCCGTCACTCCTCCAACTGCTTTCAGGAACGATCTGCGTTTCATATACTGATCCTGGATTTCCTATTTGATCCCAAAGACTATTCTCCTGCACGGTACACGTCTCATTATACCCAGGTACTGCATCCAGTCTCAATAGCTCTGTTCATCAATCTTGCCCTGTAGGGTACAAAAGAAGGCCTGGAAGGCTGCTGGATTGCCCAAACCGAAGTTCCACGACCTGCGGCAAGACGTTCGCCTCCCTGCTGGCCCAGAGGGGCGTGTCGACTGCGGTCACGCAAAGACTGCTGCAACACTCTACCCCTCAGCTTACCAACGACGTGTACACCAACGTCGACCCAGTTCTACGCCAGGCCATCAGCCAACTGCCTGTGTCGGATTGGATTTAGGACAGCGTCGCTGTACTGTCAGTCGGCAACCTGCCACATCTTCGCCTGCCTTTCACAGCTCCTGCAATTGACTTCTTACGGTGGAAAAGGGTATGATCTATATATTGGTGCGGCACCGTGGACTGGGCCACATCGTAGCTGATTTTTGGAGGACTGAGCCATGTCTTCGTCGAAATACAGGAATGGGTATGGTTGGCGGAGTTGGGATAATCTTCTGATGTCCTGCGGAATCGCGATCCTGCTGTTCATCACTCAGAGTGTAGAGGCTGTCCAAGAAGGCCTCGTTTCGAGTGATACAACGATAGGGAGTCAACTGGAAGGCAAGCTCGAAGGCCCGTTTAGATGGTTGCTCCACCTGGGCCAGAATCCGGCGGACGGGTTTCAGTCACAGTACCCTCCGGACCCGAAGAGTCTGAAACCGTATATGGGCGGTCCGTTCATGCCCTCCCCTGGTCAAATCTATGATCTTGTGGACCGAAAGTGGCCCCCCACCACCAGCACGATGCTGATCTGGACACCGCAGTACAGCCCAACCGGCGTATTCGCGGAGAACATGCCGGCAGGCGCATTCTCGCACCTCTATCACATCTACATAGTCTCGCCGGAACAGCGCAAGGTCCGTCTTTGGTTCAAAGCCATTTCCTACTTCAAAGCGTGGAATGATGGGCAACTCCTTTTTGATTGGAGAGACTCCGCTCCAGGCGGCGAGGGTCGTGAGGACTTCCTTCTTCACAAGGGTGTCAACTCAATGACTTTTGCATGGGTTGCAGCAGGCTATGAGCATCTCATCCCGACGCTTTTCTCTGCACGGATAACAGACTGCAACGATCAGGACTTTCCTGATCTGACCTTCTCGCTCTATCCCCCATTGCCGTCTGGGGTCACATACGCTTGCAGGGATTTGCCCGAATCATATCAGGCGGGCGCGATGACTGACGTGTCGCTATCGATAAGTATCGACCCGAATGACAAGTCCTCCGATATGGCGGTCATTGAATATGTACCCGAAGGCATGAGCGCGGCAAATCCAGGAACCGGGACCGTCATAGGCAATACAATCCAGTGGTCGCTGTCCGCTAAGGACGCGAATGAGGTGCATCTGGCCTACTCCCTGAAGGTGCCCGGCGGCAAGACGGGCCCTATGGCTTTCCGTGGCTATGTGTATTCGGGGAAGTCCCTGCGGGAGATCAACGGGCAAGGCGTTCTGTTCGAGACAGAGCCCTCCTCGACATCGGACATGGCAGGCAGGATTCAGACGATTGAAATTGATGCTACGAAGTATGCCGCAGGTGAAAACCTGGTTACTGAATACCTTGGCGGTCGGACGCATTACGTGGGGGGCATGAGGGTGGGTTATGCAGGCGGCTGGGCAGAATATGAATTCGCAGTCGTCCATCCTGGAAAATACCACGTGATCTTGGACTACAGTGAGTATTGGACGATGTTCCATCAGTCTGCAGTCGTCAATCTCTCGGTCGATGGCACAATCAAGTTGACGACGTCTCTGCTACCTACAACACATAGCTACCCCGATCTTGGGTATACGGGGTGTGACGGTCTGGACCCGGAGCGAAAGCCGAAATGGATCGCCGGTTCTGTGGACCTGGCTCCGGGCGTCCACACCTTGCGGTTCACGTTCCCCTCGATGTACGTCGCCGATCCGCCTCCGGCCGACTGGGACGACGGCCGACCTGTCATCATCAGGATCATTGTCACGAATTATCCGGGTCTCACCGTCCCCCATCTTGCTGACCCACATCATCTTGATTCCTACGAGCACGCTCCCGCGATGCTGGCACACGACCGGGAGGTCCACGACCTGCCCGATGGCCGCGTCGAAATGGTATTCCACAGCACGTTCCACAGCCTTTCGCAGGGCGATGAGATCTACTTCGTGGACAGCCACGTAAGGCCCAGAGTTGGCCAGAGAGAGACGAAGTTCGAGGTCGTCTCGACGGATCCCGAGTGGTTCTGTATCGCCCCGAACGGTGAGCAGGAGTTTACGTTGACGGTCCGCTCCAAGGAACCCGTTCCTGGGAGTTATTCGGAGTTGGTAATGGTCTGGCTTCAGGGCGTACCAGATGCTCCGTCCAGAAGGCTGTATTTATTCAGCACATGCCAAGACTATATCGATCTGCCCCCCTTCAGGTGGAGCGAGTCTCCGGGGACCTGGGGAGGCTTGTTTCCCACGGTGTACATTTTCTCGAGGCTCTTCACCCGTGACATCACCGACCTCGCAGACATGTTCATCCCCGACCAGAATGATCTGGGACTTGACAGGGGCCGATACAAACAAGATCTAGCCCGGTTCTTCCAGGATCAACTTCGAGCGGGTAAGCTTCCAAGTGCGCAGCAGATACTGCAAGAGGGTGGCTGGGACTATGCGAACCTTGGCAACAACAGCACAGGACTCTGGTCGCAAATCCTGAGCAGCCTATACTGGAGGAACAACCTCGGACAAGCCAAGGCATACATCCAGCGGCTCTCAGAGTGCATGGCCCTCTACCCGGTGAAGACTCGTTGGGACTGGACCTACCCGATAAGCCTTCCGAGGCTGGGGGCGGATGCGGAGGGAGTAGTTGCCCTGGCCACTCACGTGAGGACCGCCCAAGAGAATCTGGTCAGCGATCAGGAGCAGTTCAGGATCCTCCATAACTTGGTGCTGCCGATATTCAATTCGTACTACGACGCACTCCGGGTGCAGGCGACGCTCAGCGAGGACGCGCATGCCGGAGACCAGACTCTGTTCATCTCAAGACCTCCTTATGGGCGAGCAGGCAACCTGTCTGATGGTTTCAATGGCCGCGGGTACATAATGATTGGGGACGACCTGAACCAGATCATGTGGGCTGGGCCTGGAGGGGCAGATTTCTGGCTGACCAAGCCGCTGGTGAAGTCCTATCCGAAGGGGATGCCGGTCGTGCCCTGGAACTTCTACGAGGACATAGAACTGGAGTGCACATATCTCATATCTTTGATTGCCATCGGGGCGGCGAGCCGAGATTCCGCCGTCGTTGATGAGGTGATGCACGTCTACTCGCAAATCCTGGAAAAGGAGAAGATATTTTTTGCCGATGGGTCTTTCCGAAATGAGCCAGGAAGCTACGGGCACGATGCCTACCTTTATCCAGAAACGCTGCTCACGGCGGAGCATGTTTTCGGTTCCGACGCGCTCAAAGTCATCTCACCTGAGGTCATGGACAGGCTGCACAATTGGCTGATCAACGTCTGCCAGTTCGCATTCTCCAATGGTGGGGTCCCCCACCTCAATAACGGGGGCTGTCTGAACCAAGTGGGCAGAGCCTACTGTCAAGAGTCCGGCTTGATTGGGATGTTGGAGCAGCTCTTTCCCGAAGATCGTGTGAACATCGACTTGTACAGCCGGATCTTTGAGCAGGAGCGGAATCGGCATCCAGGTGACGTGATGGACAACGTCAACTTTGTCATCCACGGGTGGGGTTATGCCATGCTCAGGGGCGAAGGTCCATGGGACAGGCGCATGGAGACGCTTGTATCCTCGAAGCATCTGCGGAGCGATCCAGGCGATCACGTCTCGCGGGACTGTCTCGGTCTTGTTGTCTGTGGCCTGGGCACGATCCTGACGCCTCGGTACGGCTACTCCTGGGTAGGATATCTTCCTCCGTTCCTGAACCAGGTCATGGTGGACGATGACGCAGAGGGAAATGACTACTACGGGTCCTTCTGGCACTTCGATGGTCGTAAGGAATTGCCCTGTGCTGTGGCTCATGTAGGAGACGGGAACGATTGCAGCACACTGAATCAAAACATGAGCCGTTGGTGCATCCAGTTCCCGGAATACCTGTTCGACGCCTATTTCGTGCGAGCGAAGGACCCCAACGTGCATCGGTATGACTGGAGCCTGATCAACATGGGCGAGTTGGAGATTGTCGAGCCGCAGTCCCCGGCGTGGCAGCCATGTCCGCAGTTCCTCAGCGGGTACTGGCCGGAGCCCGGCACGGGTGGCGCCGGCCCCCGAAGCATCGCGGCCAAGGGGTCCGGCCGCGTTGTCGCCGACTGGCACATCAGCAATGGTCCTTGGGTGCCAGAAGGGGATCCAACACTTCTGAGGTACGCCGCTGCCCACAGCGGGCGGCTGCGGTTGATCGCTGCCGATGACGGTCCATCTGACCTCATAGATGCCCAGGTCGGCTACGAACGCCAATGGAACGGCGAGCAGAGTCAGGCGAATTCCCAGGATATCCTTGTCATCCGCAAGCTCGCGGCCTCTCACGCTTTTGTCGATACCCTTGAGCCCATAGCCGACGACGAACAGCCTTATGTCAAGGATGTAACCGTGGTCGCCAGAGGTGGCCATCAACAACAGTTGGTCAGGATCACCACGGCCGAGGGAGAGGACTGGGTCTATATGTCCGCTCGCTGGGGCAGTCGTCCAGACGGAGACTCGCCGGTCACAGGTGTGAAGACCGACGCGGACATAGTGGCCTGGCGAGTGAAGAACGGTGTGGTAACGAGGTTCTACCTTGCCAACGGCTCCTATGCGTCAACGAGCAATGGAGAGTGGCAGTTCGAGTCGATCGGGAATCACTACGTCGGTCGTTGAAAGCGTGTTGCCCTTGGATTGATGGGTAGATGACGGTTCTCAGACTCGCCTTGGCTGCAGAGGATAGAACCGCCACCTATGGTCCATTGGGTAGGCGATCACGGTCGCCCCGGACGAGCTACGGGGCCATGGCCGAGACGGCGGGTGCGACTGTTACTTCACACAGTGCCCTTGGCTGGCGTATCCGCTCGCCAGGCAGCTACCCAAGGTTGCGCCTCTGGAATGATAGCGGTTTGACGTAGCAGACGCCCGGACTTGTTGGCCTATGCGCCTTCACGATCCGGCCTGGACCACGACCAAGCTCCATGGATTCGCTCAATCCGTGGCAAGAGGCAATCTGTGCAGGTATCTTGGCGATGATCGAGGCAGCCAAGAACGAGAAGGCATGTGGCCCAAGTCCACACCACGGTCGGGTGGCTAATTCAGAGTTCACGGCCACACCCGCGAGGAGGATCCGGTGATCGCCGCGTTGAAATGCCAGGCCCGAAATGAGTTTTGCACCACGCGCCCATTCGATTTCATCGATGGTGCTGCTACATGCAACTACTCCAGGTGTTTCTTGAGGAACTCTACGATGGCTACCGCATCCGCTTGAGGGTCTTTGCCCACATCCGGCCCCAGACGGGCCACAACGTCCACATCCACCCGGCGAAGGGCATCCGCCAGGAGGGCCCCATGCCAGGCCGAGTGCGGATCATTGATCGTGGCGGGGACCGTCGGAGGAACTACGGCCGTCTCGGCGGGACCGGCGGCCACAACCAGGGCCGCGGGATCGTCGGAAGACACGAGAAATAGCGGTGACGCGGCCCTGAGCCGAAGACGGATGCCTGCGTCTGTCATGAACTGTTCCGCAGTCGAGCCCACGGCGGCCACGAATGCCTCCGCAAAAGACTCCCCCCGCAGTCCTCCCTGGGCGAGGGTTCGGGGGTCAACCCGCGTCAGATCCATGGGGCCGGACAGAGACACGAAACAGGCCAACCGGCTGGAGAACCGGTCGATGGGGTCAGGACTCTCGGGCTTGGCCAAGTCATCGTGCAGTCCGACCCAGGCCGCCAGATGGGCGCCGGCAGACCCTCCCATGGCGGCGATGCGGTTTGGATCGACGTTCCAGTCACAGGCCTGGGAGCGAACGAACTGCACGGCACGGACGACATCTTCCATCTGGGCAGGGAACGTATGCTCGGGCGTGAGGCGGTAGTCGACGCTGACCAGCGAAATACCGGCATTGAGAATGGCTTCGATGAGGCTGCCGGGATATACGAACTGGCTCTTGGAGCCGCGCCGCCAGCCGCCACCATGAATCTCAATGAGTACGGGTACTGGCCTGGCTGACTTGACCAGATAGACGTCCAACCGCTGCACAAGGGGGTGCGTCTTGCCATAGATGACGTCGCGGTGGATCGTCAGGCGGGGGTCGCCGGCAAAAGGCAGATCAGCCGTCGTAGCGATGCCTCCGAACTCCATCTCGATCAGATCCTCGTAGAGCTTGCGGAGTGCAGCGGTGGCTTCCGGCGGCCGATAGGCCTGGGAATGATGCTTGATGAAGAGAATCCAACCCTTGTGTCTCTGCAGATTCGCCGGGTCCCTTGCGGCATCCATCTTGATCTGTTGCGCCGCCTCGGCGTGGGAAGGGAATCCCTTGGACAGGGCACTCTGTTGGGACTGTATGAATGAACGGTAATGAGGGTCCCAGTCCGTACCGCCCGGGCCGCTCGCCGGGAGGTGACTGGCGGGATCGTCGAACTTCGCCAGCTCCGCACGCTTATCGTCCGGAGTTCGGTTGGGTCCCCCAACAGGGGGCTGTGCGGCCGTGGCCTGGCCCTGTGTCCTAAGTGAGGGGGCTTGTGTCGGTCGCGTAGCATCACGGGCCGCTGGGGAGGGATCTGCAGCGGCAAATCGTGTGTAGTCCTTCAACAGGGTCTTGTTGTCCGCATGCAGGTAATGCGGCTTGCGCAATTCCTCCACCAGTTTCTGTATGAGGGCGGAACGCGACTCCGCCGGTAGCAGCGGCAGCAGCTTGGCATTGTACTCTTCCCATTGCCCCATCGCATGGATCACCCGGCCGGCCGGCGGCTCGAACTTCGCACCCAGACCATAGGGTGACCCCTCGCCGACAGAAGTACTCGAATTGCTTTGCTGCCCGGTCGAGCGACGGTGGCCCTCCGTGGCGCGGGTGTCTTCGGCCGTGGCTTCTGGAAGGCTGTGGCCGCCGTCCAGACGAAGGTGTCTGGCTAGGAAGGCGAGTTCCCGACGCAACAGGGTCGTATCGCCTCGCGTGTTCTCGGGGGAGATGACCAACTCGTAAGGCACCTCCAATTCCTTTAGTTTCTTTTCAAGAATGAGGCCGGTGATCGGTGTATGAACGTCCCACCTAAGCCGGGCATCGCCCGGCCAGAAGGCGTCTACCGGTCCCTGGTGGGTGAGAAACACAGGCGGCGAATTCCGGCCCACGTACTCGATGGGCGAAAGGGGCTTGAGCCTCGCAAGCAACTCGTCCCGGGAGATATCACCAGCGGTAGCACCCACCAGATCCAGCATCCGTTCCCACAGGTACGCCTGTCGGTACGAATCCTGCAGGAGAGCGCTCATCTGCAGGACCAAGTCCGTGGGGGCGGCGCCGGCCACGATGCAGTTTGGCTTCGAGGACCGATGCTCCACGGGGTCCGCGCTGGCGGAGTTGGCCCGATCCGGACCAAAACCTACCATCAAAGCGAGATGGCCGCCGGACGACCTCCCCTTCACCGCGATCCGGTTCGGGTCGATTCCCCATTCGCCTGCCCGGTCGCGCACGAACTGGACGGCCCGGGCAACGTCGTCACAGGGTGCGGGCCAGTGGATCTCTTTGCCGACGGGGCGGTGTGCGGCGACGATGACCGAGATGCCGGCGTCCAGATAGGGCTGGAACGGCCCAAGGTTCGCTCCCTGCGGCGGCGATGAATTCCATCCGCCACTGAGAATCTGGACGATGGCAGCCGTGGGCGTGTCCCGCTGCACCAGGTAGGCGTTGAGCATCTGGGCTTCCGGCGCCTCCCGGCCGTAGCTGATACGCTCGAGAATGCGAACAGTGTGCATGGCCGCCGCGACACTCCCTCGGCCTGCGCTGGGGGCAACCTCTGACGACAGGTCAAATTCCAACGCTGTCCCCAGAGACGTGCAAGCCAGAAGAATCGCGAATAGGGCACACGGCCACATGACTGGTGCTCTGCCATAAGTACGGGGCGAACTCGTTTCTTGTCCCATCATGGCTGTTCCCCTGCCGTTTCGTTTCCAGGCACCGCAGCCGTGGGCGTGGCCCCAGTGACGGCGACGCGGACTGTCCGCGTCACGGCGTTGCCGTCGCTGTCTGTCACCGTCAGATAGGCCGAGTACATACCCGGGTTGTAAAAGGTCTTCACCGGATTGGGGTTCGAGTAATAGGGTGCCCCATTCGGACCGCCGTCCGGGTTGTACGAGAAGGTCCCATCCCCGAAGGTCCAGACCGTCTCGATGATCCGGCCATCGATGTCGTTGGCCTCTGCCGTGAAGTGCACGGTCAACGGCGCATTGCCGTCCGTGATGTCGGCCCAGGCCATGGCCTGGGGCACACGGCTATTCACGATCTTTCGCAGATACCATGGCGTGGCCGTGGGATCGGTCTTGAAGAAGGCATAGAGCTGATCCGCACCCTTCTGGGCACCGGACACCTCAGGATGGGGATTGTTGTACACGTCGCTGGTAGGTTCGCAGCATGTCCAGATCAGCCCATCCGAGCGGGGCTTGAGTCCGTCACACCACAAGTACGGCCCCCACAGGATCAGCGGCGATCTCACCTCGCCCCTGGTCGGATCCCAGTTCAGCTCTGGATCTCCCCGCATCTGTCTTTCGATCATCCAACGGATCGCAAAACCCGCCTCATAGCAGTCCGGCTCGCCCTTGCGGTACAGGATGTAGGCCCGTTCACGGCTGCTGTAATAGACCAATCGCACGTTTGGGAAATGGACCTTCAGGTTGCGGGCTGTGGCCTCCAGATACCCCTGCAGCTCCCGGGCATAGGCGGGAAAAGGCCCTGTCTCCCGCAGGGCGTGAAGGACCCATACGACCTGAACTTGTGCCGGCGTGACCTTGGCCTTGGCCAGGAGGTCCTTCATAGTGGAATAAGTCGTGGAATCCACGGGGCCCCAGTCCATGGCCGCGCGGGTGCCTTGAGCCCCGTTCACGATGACCAGTTGGGGATTACGGGCAGGATCCGCCTGGGCCCGATCGTGGAACGAGGCGTATCCATCATCAGGGTGGCCCTTGAAGAAGATGAGGGTGTTGGACATGCCGGCAGACATCATGACGACCTTGCCCCCTTCAGGGTCCGGATGGCCCTGGGCATCAAGGGGTTGGATCAGGTTCGCAGCCACGTCCCGGGCCACCTGATCCAGGTCAGGCGGACGCACGGGCCACCCGTCCGGATACAGTCTCCCCAACTCTATATGGCCGTCCCGGGTGTATATCCCCAGGCCCAGGTCCGGCAGCGGGACGTATCCCAACTCGGTCAGCGAAGGATCCATCAGGTTCTGCGGCTCTGCCAGGCCGCACTGCGGTGTGATCCCGCAGGACCACGCCACCACGCCTGCGAGCACCAGGACGGCCCACGTGTGTCCAGGTCTCATGTACTCCCTTTCATACACGGAGATTCGCTGAAATGGATCAATCACGGACACAGACCTCTGTTTCTGCTGTATCGCACGGTTCGCGGACGATCTATGTCTACGGGGTTAGAGGCTCTCCAGCTCAATCTGGCCCGGTGTAGGGAGTACAGGTTCACGGCTGGCAACTCCCCAGTTCGAGCCAGTCCCATTGCATATAGACCGGCGAGTCGAGGACCCGCCAATCGGAGGGAAGGTGGATGCGGTTGGTATTGCCAAAGGACTTGTCGCCTCCGGTCTGGTACACGAAGCCACACCTGCCCGTGGAGAGGTCCGTGTTGATCCGCTGGACCCAGTAGCTCCGTACCACTCCAGCCGTGCCGATGGAGTCATACCACTGGAGGTCGCAGGTGATCTTGCCCTGGTCCGCCAGAGACAGGATCGCATCAACAGCCGTGATGACCCCAGGCTGGAAGGTGTCCGACCGCAGGTCGTGGGCCTGGACCAAGACGTCCTTGAAGCTCAGCTTAAAGGTCTTGCCCGTGATGGTCACTTCTGGAATGACGACCTGGCCGCTGTTGGACGCCCTCCGGGCGACCTCGCCCATGAAGCTGGCGTAGATCTTTTCCAGCTTGGATTGGGTCACCTGCTCCAGCCGGATCTCCATCCGTTCCTTGAAGGGATACAGGTCCATGCGAAAGGCATTCTCCTCGAATCCCCCACCGTCGTAGTGGGCCTTGTACCACCAGTTTGACTTGCCGTTGAGGGAGTCGATCACGTGCGTGGCAAGGGTGTCGCTGTAATGATAGGCCAACTGGATGCGGCCCTGCCGGTTCAGATGGACGAGGGCGTCAAAGGCCGAGAAGTGGCCGGGTCTGAATACTTCAGGCCGAAGCGTGGGGACCTGGTCTGGATCAAAGGTGAATCGGCCCACTCCCTGAATATCCACCGATCCAGGGGCCGCGGGCTGGGACGTATCCACCAGCCACTGGCTGGCCAGGAGGGCCATGTCTGAGAGGTCTACGCGGCAGTCCCCATTGAGATCACCAGCCAGATGTTGGGTACAGCCACCCTGTGGGGTGAAGGAGACTGTCAACATGGGCCGATACTCCGTAACCTGGGTCTCTCGGGAGTCAAGGCGTTTACTGGTCTGTGTACCCGATTCCTGGCCGATAAGGATCCAACCGCAGTTGGCCTGGGGGTTGTCTACCCAGGCCTGCACGTCGGCCGCCATCGGGCCGGTCGTGCCCCAGGTGTAGAACCCGATGTCGTTGACCTCGCAGGAGGCGCTGGGAGCAGCGACGAAATCACCACCAGGCACTTGCCAGGGTTGGCCCGGATAGAAACGATACAGCCAGGTGGCGTCGCCAGGGGCTGCACGACCCCCGCTGCCACCCCCTGAGCCGTTATCCGCCATAGAGCCTCCCTCGCCCCAGTCGGCCTGGAGTCTGTGCAGGGAGATCGCTTGGTGCCCGGAACTGGTGCGCGACAAGTGCAGAGTCAGGGTCACACTGTGGATCGTAGATCCTGCGGGGATCTTGCCCGGCAGGTCGAAGGCCAGCATTGCCCTGCGGATGAAGCCGCCGTCATGGTTCTGCCCCACGAACAGGCCCTCACCTGAACCGTTGCTCAACTCTCCATTGGGATCTTGATACAGGGTGTTGTCTCTGACAGGTGCCAGCCACGCAACGTCCGCGTGTGCCCATCCCTGCACCAGGCCCACCCAGATCAGCAAGACCGCCCAGAAGGATTCTTTCATGCCCTTGTCCTCTATTTACCTTTGTTACACACTATCTTATTATAAGTGTATGCTTGAGCCCAAGTGGTTACAGGACCAGGGGCCAAGCGGCCTCCGCTTCGGGGAGGCCCTCCAAACAGGAACGTCGATCTTTGAAAGGAAGGGCTATGCAGGTACGACTCCTCACACCGATGTCGTCACTAGGTGTTCTGGCATTCTTGGCGATCGGCTGCGCAACGTCCGGGCAGAGATCGGATATCGTGGCGGAGCCGTATCTGCTTGATACAGGGCACGTCTCGCGTTCCATCTCTTTTGAAAACCCGACGGGTGCCCCTGGCCAGGGCGGCAAGGCCGCGAGCAAGCTCGGCGTTGGACGAAAGGGGGCTCCAGCCATCACCCTGAAGGCGGGACAGGATGTACAGCTCTGTGACATCAAAGGCCCTGGAACGATCCGGCACATCTGGATGACGACCTCCAACGATCCAATGAATCTGCGGAGCCTCGTCATACGCGCCTGGTGGGATGGGCAGAATCACCCGAGCATTGAGTGTCCGATCGGCGACTTCATGGGTCTTGCGCATGGCAGGGTCGCGGCGTACGGCTCCGCCGTCCATTCGCTCGGCAGAAACGCCGGGATGAACATCTGGCTGCCGATGCCCTTTGTCAGCCGAGCACGGATCACATTGACCAACGAGGGCCTGGAGGACGTGCCGCTGTTCTATCAGATTGACTACACGATCTCCGACACGCACCCCTGCGATGTCGGCCGGCTGCATGGGCTCTTCCGCCGAGAAAATCCAACGACCCCGAAACGGGATTTTGAGATCCTGCCCAGACGTGTCGGCAAAGGTCGGTACATCGGTGCCCTTATCGGGATACGCAACATGCACCCCGGGCAGTGGTGGGGTGAAGGCGAAATCAAGGTCTACATGGATGGTGACAGCGAGTTCCCCACGCTCTGTGGCACAGGGTCTGAAGACTACGTCGGCCTGTCGTACGGCATCCAACCGACTCCGTACTTGTACAATGGCTGCAGTCTGGATGAGAAAAATTTTGTCACCATGTACCGCTGGCATCTGCCCGACCCCATCTATTGGCGTAAAGAGTGCCGCATCACGATTCAGCAAATTGCCTGGCAAGACGGCCTGGCTGAGACGCAAGACGACTGGTCATGTGCCACGTTCTGGTATGAGCCTGTCCCGAGCGCGGCACTGCCGGCCATGCCCGACGTAAAGGCTCGTACTACGGACATCTGGAAGAAGTAAAGCTCATTCGCGACATGACTCGATCCACTGATGATTGGGCATCTCTCAACGGCCGAGGAATACAGGGCAGCACGCCAGCACATCCTTGAGGTGGGACGGCGGGCGGGACTGAGCTTTGACTGAGAGTCCCTAGACTGCGGACCCTATATCATCCACCAGTGTTCAGGACTGACAGCCGGCAGTTTGAAAGACCTCTGGTCCTCCGGCAAAGATGCAAGTAGGTCCCGT
>Ga0315287_10002661_pt1 | contig 17007 bp, 11 predicted proteins | sample YL17G11_0_MG_FD_205037 | JGI IMG/M metagenome (GOLD analysis project Ga0315287, IMG submission 205037) | Sediment microbial communities from Yellowstone Lake, YNP, Wyoming, USA - YL17G11_0 | ecosystem: Environmental > Aquatic > Freshwater > Lake > Sediment | place: USA: Wyoming | collected...
AAGGGCAGCCGCTTTATCAAGCGCGAAGGCCGACCGCAGGACGAAGCGATTTTAAGCGGCCGCCTGATTGACCGCACCATCCGTCCGCGCTTCAACCACCAAATTAGAAACGACATACAGGTTGTCGTAACGGTTTTATCTTTTGACAAAGAAAACGACCCCGATATTTTGGGAATTAACGCCGCCTCACTGGCTTTATCAATATCAGATATTCCTTGGGACGGGCCGGTGGCCGGAGTGCGAATCGGTGAAAACGACGGCAAATTTATCATCAACCCCACCTATGATCAGCGCACCAAAAGCAGCCTTGATTTAATTGTTTCCGGTACCGAGCAAAAGATAAATATGATGGAATGCGGCGGCCAACAGGTCGCCGAAGCGACTTTGCTTGAGGCCATTGCCGCCGGCCAAACCGCCTACAACGAACTAATTGCTTTCCAAAAAGAGATTGTTGCAAAACTCAACCCGCAAAAAGCGCAGCCGCCAATTAAGGAGCCGCCACCAGACCTAATCAAAAAAGTGCAGGAATTTCTGGCTGACAAATTAGACGAGGCGATTTATGCCAAAGAAAAGATGGCGCACAAAACCCGGCTGGCGCAATTGCAGAACTCACTTATTGAACTAATCAAGGCGGAAGAAGGGGAAAACGCGGAAGAAAAAATACCGCAGGCGCTGGCTGTTTTTGAAGACGAAGTAAACGCGGTTGTCCACCAAAACATCATTGAAAAAGAACGCCGACCCGAAGGCCGCAAACTAGATGAGTTGCGTGAAATCAACTGCCAAATTGATATTTTACCCAGAACCCACGGCTCTGCGCTTTTTAACCGCGGCACGACGCAGGCGCTCTCGACCGTCACTTTGGGCGCACCCAGCGAAAAACAAATTATTGACGGACTGGAACAGGAATACAAAAAAAGATTTTTGCATCACTATAATTTTCCGCCCTATTCGGTCGGCGAGACCGGCCCTTTCCGCGGTCCGGGCAGACGGGAGATCGGGCATGGCGCTTTGGCCGAGCGGGCGCTCGCAGTTTTAATTCCGCCGGAAGAAGAATTTCCCTACACCATCCGCGTGGTTTCCGAAATACTTTCTTCCAATGGCTCCTCATCAATGGCTTCAGCTTGCGGCTCCTCTTTGGCCTTAATGGCCGCAGGCGTGCCGCTCAAGGCAGCTTTAGCCGGCATTGCCATGGGACTGATGTTAGATGAAAAAACCGGCCAATACAAAATTTTGACCGATATTCAAGGCCCCGAAGACCACCACGGCGATATGGACTTAAAGGTGGCGGGCACGGCGCAGGGAATTTGCGGTCTGCAAATGGACGTTAAAATCAGCGGCGTTGATTTGGAAATACTCAAAGCCGCTTTTGAGCAGGCCAAAAAGGCGCGCCTGGAAATCCTGGATAAAATGAACGCCGTCATCAGCGAGCCGCGGCCGGAACTTTCGCCGTTTGCGCCCCGCATAATTTTACACCAGATTAATCCCGAAAAAATTCGCACTGTCATCGGCCCGGGCGGCAAAGTTATCAATGAAATCATCGCCCAGACCGGCGTAAAAATAGATATTGAGGACTCCGGCCTTGTCTTTATCACCTCCGAAAACAGCGAAGCGGCGCAAAAAGCCCTCGCTTGGATAAAAAATCTGACGCATGAAGTTATGATCGGTGAAATTTTTCAGGGCAAAGTAACCAGAATCATTAATTTTGGCGCTTTCGTGGAAATTCTGCCAGGACAGGAAGGCCTTGTGCATATTTCGGAACTTGCGCCCTTTCGCGTTAATCAGGTTTCTGATATAGTTAAACTAGGCGACATTATTCCGGTGAAAGTAAAAAATATTGATGAGCTTGGCAGAATAAATCTTTCGCTCAAAGATGCCAGGGATAACGATTCCGAGCAAAATCGCCATAACTAAATTCCGGCGTCAAACCGCTACCAACCAGCGGACGAGATCTCAAGGCGCCAGGAGGGACTCATGGATATAAAACAAAACAAACCCGCTGCTCCAGCCGGCCCGATCAATAAAATTGATGCCAGCGCCGGTGTTTTGGAGTCGCTACTGTCGCAAATGACCATCCGGACAATGAAGCAAGATCTGGAAAAAATCGCCGGGCACCCTCAAACGATAAAACCGGAACCGGATGCGGCTAAAGAGACGCGCCTGACGCCGCCTCCAGAATCTTCTATCTCTGATGCGGCCGCTGCCAAACGGGAAGAAATAGTCACCAAACAAAAACATCTGAAAGAGTTTGAGCAGCTTTATGGCGAAGCGATGGTAATGATTGAAAAAAAACTTTACCGGGAAGCCATAGACCGCTTACGGCAAATTATTGACGACAAAGAAATAAGCTGGTGGATGAAATGGAAAGCTGACGGGCCGCTGAAAAAAGCTCAGAAAGCATTACAGGAGCAAACTGCGCCGCCATTACCAAAACCGCCTGCTGCCCCCTTACCGGCAGAAAACAAGCCAGCGATAAAACCGGAAATTGTTAGCCGACCACCGATTATCAAAGCTGTCCCGCCCGTCGGACTACCGACTGTAGAAGAAAAAATTATTGCGGAAACAAAGACGCCATTGCCGGCTCCGCCGCCGCCACCCCCCACGCCTTTGCCGCAAGCATCGCCGCCGCCACCCCCCAAACCAAAACTGCCAATAATTAAGACTCAGGAGCCCAAACTCAAAAAACCAATAGGTAGGACGCTTGCTTGGCTCCTTGTTATTTTAATAATCGCTGGTCTGGCTGCCGGCGGCTGGTTTTATTGGCAAACTTTGATGCCAGAACCCAGCGCCACGCCAAGCATTGAACCAACACCCTCTACCACTTCGCCAACCCCTACGCCCCCGGCTGCTCTTTTTGAGATGGAGTCAACCGAGATTATCGAAACAGCCGCCGAACCGGACTACATAAGCAACCTGACCAAAGAAAAATTCAATCAGCTTGCCTCAACCACTAAGTCAGCCGGTAATTTTACGCAAATTTTATTTAGGATAAACGGCGATAAAGTAAAATTTGCCTCTTTTACAAACACGGCCGAGATACTCGGACTTGATTTATTTTTTATGGCAGCCGAATGCTATCAGCAGCAATGCGTCTTTAGCCCTCCGCCGCTCAAAGATTATCTTAACGATAATCTGGCATCATTTTTTGTTTACTCGCAGACCGTTGGTACCTCTCCGTCTTCTGAAGTCGAAGGCCGCGCCGGCCTTGTTGTCGGCATCAACAATGCCAAAGCCGTTGCTTCTACCACCGGAATAATGCAATCGTGGGAGGAATACCTTCCTGAAGCATTACAAACATTATTTTTTGACAAACAAATAACAAAGCTCCCCGACACTGGCTTTAGGGACAACGGCTATAAAAACATCGCTATCCGTTATATGAATTTTCCCGATTCCGGACTTTCGTTTGACTGGACGATAATTGATGAGAAATTGTTAATTACCACTTCCAAAGAAAGCATGTACGCGGCGATTGACCGTTTACTGGTTGCCGCAGGCGGCGGTTAATTTTTAACGACTGAAATGAATAAACTTGAGCGCGCTATCATCGCCACTTTAATTTATTACGACTCGCTTGACCGCCCGCTCACGGCGGTTGAAACATTCAAATATCTGGCTAACAGTAAAAGCCAGATATCTTTTTTTGAATTTAGCCAGACGCTAAAGGAAAGCGCGCGCCTGAAAAAAGTTGTCGGTTGCCGCGACGGCCTATATTTCCTGAAAAACCGCAGCCTGCTTATCGGCCTGCGCGAGAAACGACTCAAATGCAGCCAGTTAAAATGGAAAACGCTCAAAAAAACGGTTAAGTGGCTGGCGCTGGCGCCTTTTGTTGAACTGGTGGCGGTTACCGGATCACTAACCGCCTACAATACCCGCCAAAGCAGCGATTTTGATTTGCTGGTAGTGACGCAAAAAAAGCGCTTATGGAACGCGCGGCTGGCCATTACGCTTTTATCATCTCTACTTAGCAGGCGTCGCCACGGCCAATTGACCAAAGACCGCCTGTGCCTTAACTGCTATTTAGCCGCCGGCTCTCTGAAAATCAGCCCTCAAGCCAAAACGCGCGATTTTCACTCGGCCCAAGAGTACGGACGCCTGACGCCGGTTCTGGAAATCAAACCGCGGCTCTACGGCCAATTCATTGCGGCCAACGCCTGGATCGGCAAGTATCTCAATTTTTATCCCTGGCCCAACGCCCTTGGCGCAAGACAAATAAAAGCAAGCCGCTTTTCTGCGCCGCTAAGACGCTTCTTTGAATGGCCTCTGGCCAATCGGGCCGGTGACTGGCTAGAAAGGGAACTGGGCAATTGGCAAAAAAGGCGCATCAGCCAAAAACACGCGGCCGAGACCGAGCCGGCCGACCAGGTCTACGTGAGCGATACCTGCCTGATGTTCCACCCCCAGTCAAAAAGCTACCGGCTGATGCAGGATTTTAACATGCGTCTGGCCAAGATAAAATCAATATGCAGTCAATCCCGGTAAAAATTCAAAAAGAAACCGACAACCGGCCCGTTCAGGTTCGGCAGCAAGATCAGACGAACAACAATTCGCCTTCTTCTCCGGACGGCACGCCAAAAATGCCGGCTGCCAAACCGCGCCACAAATTCCCGTGGCTGGCGCTGGTTTTATTTGCCGTCATCATTGCCCAAACTATCGGTCTTTTTCTTTTCTGGCAGGCGCGGATAACTTCGCCCTATGCCAGATTCGTCCCACAAAACGCGATGGCCGTATATTTCAATCAAAGCAACCTCGCCGGACTGGCTGCCACACTAAAAGGACAATCGGCTTGGCCGCCTTTCGCTTGGTCGCAGAACGCCTTTACCTGGCTGTTTACCAAAATCAGTCCGGTTTCAGCAGCTGATTTGTCCGGTCTATTCGCCGACCAGATGTTACTGGCCATAATTCCTTCAGACAACGATGCACCTCCGTGGCTGTTGATAACCACCAAAAAAACCAGCGCCGCTAATTTTGCCGATGTTCTGACGCAAGCCGAAAAAACCCTGAAACAGAGCTTTAACCTGATAAAAGAGCCCTATCGTCAAAATACCATCACCGAAATTAAACCGCTTAGTCAAAATCCCAACCGCGTTTATTACGCGCTGATAAAAGATTATCTTCTCATCAGCAATAACGCTGAATTACTCAAACAGATCACAGACAAGATCATCAAATAACAATCGCCCCAGCTGTGGAAAAGATGTGGAAAGCCGCGCTTGACTCGATTTTCAATAAATATTAAAATATAAATAAGTCCCTGTACTGGCTAAAAAAATAATAAAGATCAGTTCTTTTCCATAAGCCCCAGCTAACTGGGTTAGTTGGTCAGGGATACTAGGTTTTCCTTTCTGTGTTAATATGCGCTGGCGGGCCGAAAATAAATAAAGGCCCAAAGGGCTTGTCATCAACGACGTAACAAAGAAAGGCTGAGGGGCGTTAGCCCCCAAAAGATTTACTTATGCGGGCTCTATAACGCCCCTCAATTCAACCAAAACCCTCAAAAACCTTAGTTCTTAAACCAAAAGCACCTCATTTGACGGTGTTTTTTGTTTGACCCCCTATTGCTTGACAACTCATTATCTTTTATTATAAACATAAGAGTAAGCTGATAAACATTGTGACTAGCCATGAAAAAAGAAGAATTAGAAAAACTTAGACAAAAACTGGCAGAGCGTAAAGAAAAGCTGGAAAAAGAACTGGCTTCTTTCGCGACCAAAGATAAAAAAGTAAAAGACGATTACGACACTCGCTTCCCGGATATTGGCACGCCGCAAAGCACCGACGAGGCGGCCTTGCGCGTGACGACCTACGACAGCTCCCTGCCGATGGAATACGCGCTGGAATTGCGTTTGGCCGATATCAATAAGGCCTTGGTAAAGATAAAGAAGGGCGAGTACGGCATCTGCGAAAATTGCGGCCAGTCCGTTGAAGAAAAACGGCTTCAGGCCATGCCCGAAGCCAAGCTTTGCATAAAATGCCAAAAAAAATAGGTGACTATATTTATCCTGATTACTTTACCATCCTTTATGATGGCTTTTTTGTTAAAAAAAGATATAATGAAAATATCTGATTCCTAATACCTAATCTCTAAAATTGTCCCGCTCTGCGGGACTGGATTAGAAATTAGAAATTTGAGATTAGAAATTTTGTCTTATGCCTGCCAAGGTTTTCTCCGCCGCTACCATCGGCCTTTCTTGCCAGCCCATAGAAGTTGAAGTGGATATGAGCCCGGGCTTGCACACTTTCCAGATTGTCGGTCTGCCGGATGCGGCGGTCAACGAAGCCAAAGAACGGGTTTCTTCAGCCATCAAAAATTCTGGCGCTTCGCCACCGCACCATTCAAACCGCCGCGTGATTGTGAATCTGGCACCCGCCGACCTCAAAAAAGAAGGGCCAAGCTACGACCTGCCGATTGCCGTGGCTTTTCTTTTGGCTTCAGAACAATTACTGACGACAGATACTGCCAGTAAAATTTTTCTGGGCGAGCTTTCGCTTGAAGGAAAGCTGCGGCCAGTAAGCGGCGTTCTGCCGGCCGCACTCATGGCCCGCGACAGGGGATTTAAGACCTTGTTTGTCCCCAAAGAAAACGCGGCTGAGGCGGCGCTCGTCAGAGAAATTGATGTTTTTGGCATTAACTCCCTAGAAGAGCTTTTTTTGCATCTGGAACAAAAAGAAACGCTGACGCCGACTCCGACTACGGAAATTTCTTTTTTTGATGCCAACAAAGAAACTGAAACCGATTTGGCTTATATCAAAGGGCAGGAACATGCCAAACGCGCTTTGGAAATCGCCGCGGCCGGCCATCACAATGTTTTAATGTCCGGGCCACCGGGCACCGGCAAAACGCTTTTAGCGCGGACCCTGCCGACAATTTTGCCGCCGCTTGAATTTGAAGAAGCCTTGGAAGTCACCAAAATTTTCAGCATTGCCGGCCGGCTAAATCACGAACAACCGCTAATCATCAACCGGCCTTGGCGCAGTCCGCACCACACGGCATCGGCCATTGCGCTCGTTGGCGGCGGCAATCATCCTAAGCCCGGCGAAATAACTTTGGCGCACCGCGGCGTTTTATTTCTGGATGAGCTCCCCGAATTTCACCGCGATGTTTTGGAAGCCCTGCGCCAACCCTTAGAAGACGGCGTTATCACGATTTCGCGCGCTTCCGGCTCCATGGATTTTCCGGCCAGATTTATGCTGGTTGCCGCTATGAACCCCTGCCCCTGTGGCAATGCCACCAACCCCGACAAGTCCTGCTTCTGTTCGCAGGCGCAGGTCAGCCGCTACAAACGCCGGATTTCCGGACCCTTGCTTGACCGGATTGATTTGCATCTGGAAATTCCACCGATAAAATACGACAAACTGGCGGAAAAATCTGGCGAAGAATCAGTCGCCGTGCGCCAACGCGTTAAAAAAGCGCGACAAATTCAAAACGAGCGTTTTGCTAATGAAAAAATCAACACCAACTCCGAAATGGGCCTCTTACAGCTAAAAAAATACTGCCAACTTGATCCAGCCGGCCAACAAATATTGAAAACCGCCGTTGATAAGCTCCGTCTTTCGGCCCGCTCCTATCATCGCTTGCTTAAAATTTCCCGCACCATCGCCGATTTAGCCGGCTCGCCCGATATCCAAGCCAATCATTTAGCCGAAGCGCTACAATACCGGCCAAAAGAAGAAGAAATTTTCTAATTTAACGATCGTTCAATTTGACAATTAAATAATTGAACAACTTGTCAAATTAAAAAACCCGGCTCAACCCGGGTTTTTTAATTTGCTTGCCCTAAAGCGTCAAATTCGCACCCTGAACCAAAACCGACAGCCCTTGCCTTCGCCCGCTGATTCAAAGCCGATCTTGCCGTTATGACGCTCAATGATGTTTTTGGCAAAAAATAGGCCAAGGCCGTTTCCTTCGGTGTCAACCACCTTTGAATTATGCGCTCGGTAAAACCGTGAAAAAATAAACTGCTGGTCTTCCAGAGGGATACCAATACCGTTGTCTTTAATGGAAAATTCCAGCTCGTCATTTTCTTTCGTCATGTAGATATTGATGCTGCCGGCCGACGGCGTATAGATGACGGCGTTCTCCAGCAAAATTTGCACCACCGCCAAAATATTGTCTTTATCTGCCTGAGCCTTTGGTAGGCCATCCTCGGCTTCAAAATTCAAGGCGATTTTTTTATCGTCAATTTGTTTTTTAAATTCTGTCAGCGCGCCTCTCACAACTTCAACCAAATCAACCGGCACAAATCTGTACAGCTGTTTTCCCCCGTCTGTCTGCGAGGCTTTCATCAAAAGATTGGCCAGCGCCACCAGATGTTCATCGGCGTCTTTTATCTGATAAGCTAAATCCTTTTCTTCCGCCGTCATCAATTTCGGAGACAGGGCTTCGGCCGCCCACTTAATGCGAGTTAAAGGCGTGCGCAAGCGGTGGGCGACTGTGGCTAGAAATTCCTGCTTGAGACGATCTGCCTCTTTTGACTTTATCCAAAAAAGGCGGCCGATGGTAAAAGACGCTATGCCGGCAGCCAAAGGGACAATCCATGATTTAAAACCGGGGATATTGCTCGTAAACCAACCGCTTAAAAGACTCACCGTCACGATAAGCCCGCTGATTAAGGCAATGACAACCGAATAGACCAAAGTCCGCCTAATGACGATTCTAATGTCTAGCAGCTGATATCTGACGATTGCGTAGGCGAAAGGGATGGCGTAAAAGCCGACAAACATGGAATAAAGCGGATCAAATCTTATGTTAAAAACAAGTAAAAAAGAAGAACTGCCTGCCCCAAAACCAATTATTGTGCCTAAAATTAAATACTTGAGACGATTGGCCATCATTTTGTCTTTGCTTTTGGCCAGAGCGACAACCATATGATAATGGCTGTAAATAACCACAAAAGCAAAAAAAGCCAGCATCGCGTAATAGAGAGGTCCGGGCTCCGGAAAATAGCGGAAATACATTTTCGGAACTGCAGCGACAAGATATTTCTGCGGCCAAATGAGCGAAGCAACAAAAATCGCTGTGCCCAAAAAATATAACGCGCCAATTACTGCTTTTTTCGCTTTTGCCACGCCGATAAAATTAAGAATAAAATGAGCGTAAAAAATAGCAATAAAAATATCGGCCAGCTCCCCAAACCAAATGTAATAAGCGCTCCAATGGCTGACGGCGTTAATGCCAAAAATTACCGATGATTGCCAGACGATAACCGACAGAGAAAGCAAGCCCCAGAGAATATTTAAGGTTGCTTTTTTGTTTTTGAGCCAAACAAAAATTCCAATCCCTAAAACAGTCAGGGTTGAGATAACATAACCAATTGTCATCACCAGAATCCTAATGTTCATCATCTCAATTATATAACCAAAAGGCGTCAATTAAAAGCCCGCTCTGCGAATGCGGAACGGGTAACTTTCAATCCCAAAATTTTTTATCTTGCCAGTGGATTTTTAGCGCCGCGCACTTCAAAGTGGATATGGCAGCCGGTTGAACGACCGGTCGTTCCCATTAAAGCAATCAGCTGTCCCTGCGCCACCTGATCGCCAACTTCCACTAAGAGTTGCGACGCGTGACCGTATAAGGTAACAACGCCGTTGGGGTGCTTTATCGTAATATATTTGCCGAAACCGTTATTCCAACCGACGCCGTCCGATACGGTAACGGTCCCGGCGGCTGCCGCGTAAAGCGGCGTGCCACAGGGAGCGGCGACATCAACGCCGTTATTACTGTGCACCCTGCCCCAGTTTTTGCCTGAAGCCGGCGCAATCAGCCAGCTATCAAGCGGCGTGGCGCCCTGCGCGTAACGGGGAACGGTGATTTTGGTGCTCGGTTTGGCAACCGTTGGCATTTCGCCATTGGGAACAATAAGGAAACTGCCGGCCGCCAGTTTGCCGTCTTCTGACAAATCATTAAAGACGATAATTTCTTCTGCTTTGCCGCTATATTTTTTTGCTAAAGAAGCAACCGTGTCTTTGGAGCCGATTTTTACGCGCACACCGTTAATCGGTAAAATAGTTAATGTATCGCCGGGCCGGATTAGATCTCCGTCGCGGAGATTATTCGCCCACAAAAGCGTTTGGCTGTTGATGCCGAACTTTGTAGCAATATTATATGGGTTATCGCCGTTTTGCACCACGTAATTCATCGCCTCGCGCTTCAAATTAGTAAAAGGATCGCCAGAAATTGCGTTTGGCGCCAGCAACCCGCTGCCGTCCAAAATCGTCATGTCCTGATTTTCCAAAGCATCGTCGGCGGTAAAGTCCATTTCCGCTTGGGCCATCGGGACCATTGCTGCCCCCAAAATCGACCCGCCCATTATCCCGTCGGTAGCCAAATTAAGCGTTTCTTCAATCAAGCTGCCGGTTTTTGCCAAGCCGACTCCCGCCATCTCGGCTTTGCCCCCAAGCGGAAAAAGATGCCAATTGAGAGAAGTAAAAACAGCCGAGATAAGCAGTGTCACAAAGAGCGAACGGCTCTGACAGCGACAATAATGCCAAAAGCTCTTTTTCGCCCGACTAAAAAACCCCAATTTGGCAGATGGGGAGGAAAGAGGTTGTTTTTTGACAAAAATAGGCAAGTTGCTGAACCGACAAGGTCTTAATCTAAGCCAAAAATCAATAAAGAAGCCCTTGTAGGCACTATTTTAAGTTTACTTCCTGAAAATGTCCCTGTCAATTAAATCCTCCACAGCTTATCAACTCCTAAAGCGCCCGATTTTAGCCAATTTCCGCTTTTTGTCTTATAATGATAGCTATCAGAATACAAATCGATACAGATAGACGGCGACTGACGTTCATCTGTATATCTGTACATAATCTGTAATCTGTAGAAAATCCATGATTTTAGAAGGCCTGAATGAAAAACAAATTGAAGCCGTGACCACCATTGACGGCCCGGTTTTGATTATCGCGGGACCGGGTTCTGGTAAAACCCGGGTATTGACGCACCGTGTGGCCTACCTGATAGAGCGGGGAGTTCACGCCGAAAACATCTTAGCCGTCACTTTCACCAACAAAGCGGCCGAGGAGATGAGAAACCGGGTCCAGGGGTTGATTTCGCTTAAAGCCAAGCGCGACTTCAAGTTACCGACTATCGGCACCTTTCACGCCGTTTGCGCCAGAATATTGCGTCTTGACGCCGAGCGCCTCGGCTACCCGCGCGATTTTGTGATTTTTGACGACAAAGATACGCTCGCGCTCATCAAAAAAATTATGGAGGAGCTGCAAATTTCGCCGGAGCAATTTAATCCCGGCTCTGTTGCCAAAGTTATCTCACAAGCCAAAAACGAGCTGACAGACGCAGAAACCTTCGTCGCCGAAGCCCTAGAATTTTTTCCGCAGACGGTGGCTAAAATTTATCTGGCCTATCAGCAGCGCCTGAAAAAAGCCAGAGCGCTGGACTTTGACGACCTGATAATGCTGGCGGTAAAGCTGCTGCAAGATGATCCGGCCGCACTGAATAAATATCAGGAAAAATTCAAATACATTTTAGTTGATGAATACCAAGACACCAATCACGCGCAATACACACTCATCAAATTACTGGCAAAAAAATACCGCCATCTTTTTGTCATCGGCGATGAAGCGCAAAATATTTACAGCTGGCGGGGTGCGGACTTTCGCAACCTGCTCAATTTTGAAAACGATTATCCCGAAGCCAAAGTTATCCTGCTTGAACAGAACTACCGCTCCACCCAAAATATTCTTGACGCCGCCCGCCAGATCATCATTAAAAATAAATTCCGCAAGGACAAAAAACTTTGGACGGAAAATCCGGCCGGCCATCCAATTACCATTTTTGAAGCCGGCAGCGAAAAAGAAGAAGGCGCTTTTATAATTGAAGAAATTTCACGCCTGAAACAAGAAGAGCCGAATTTGCGCTTGCGCGATTTCACCGTACTTTATCGCACTAACGCCCAGTCGCGGATACTGGAAGAAGTTTTTTTGAAAGCCGGTTTTCCCTACAAAATCGTCGGCTCGCTCAAATTTTATGACCGCAAAGAAATTAGAGACCTGCTTTCTTATCTGCGCTTTATCCAAAATTCACAGGATATTGTAGCGCTGGAACGCATCATTAATACGCCCGCACGGGGTTTTGGCAAAGACGTCAATTGCCAGGAACTGATCAATTATGACGACACCGAACTGATTGCGCAACTCACGCCGCAGCGCCGGCTGGCTTGGGAAAATTTTTCTGCGCTGATCAAAGGGCTGCGGCTGGTCAGCCAGACAAAACCATTAAGCCATTTGCTGAAATCGGTCATTGAAAAAACTAACTTCGAAAATTATGTCAAAGACCGCACCAAAGAAGGGTTCACCCTGATGGCTCACCCTGAAGGGGAGGAGCGCTGGGAAAATATCCGCGAGCTTTTCAGCGTGACTAAAAAATACGACTCGCTGGCCCCGCCCCGGGGATTGCAGGCATTTCTGGAAGAAACGGTGCTCATGGCCAATCATGACGAGGTGGAAACCGAAAAGGACTTGGTGAATCTCATGACGCTGCATTGCGCCAAGGGACTGGAGTTCTCAATAGTTTTTATTGCCGGCTGCGAAGAGGGAATTTTCCCGCACTCCCGCAGCCTGATTGACCCCTGGCAGATGGAAGAGGAGCGCCGGCTTTGCTATGTTGGCATCACGCGCGCCAAACAAAAACTTTATTTAATCGCCAGCCGAGCGCGCCAGCTTTTTGGTGCCACCATGGTTAACCCGCCATCAAGGTTTTTGTCAGAAATTCCCGAAAATCTGGTAGAGCGCCTCGGCTTTGACGATGAAACCGAAGACGATGAACTACTTATTTCTTAATGCCAAATGTAAAAAATAAAATAGAAAATCAAATTTTAAATTTAGGCATGCCGAGTCAATCAAATCACTCAAAATCTCCAATTAAAGAATCCGGCTTCAAGCCCAATAAGCTGCTGGGCCAGAATTTTTTGGTTGACCGCGCGGTTTTGAAAAAAATTATTGGGGCGGCTGACTTAAGCGCAGCCGACACGGTTTTAGAAATCGGCCCGGGCTTGGGCGCGCTCACGCAGGAGCTGATTAAGCTCGTCGGCCAAGTCGTCGCCGTGGAAAAAGACAAAGCGCTGGCCGCGCGACTCAAAGAAAAATTTGCAGCGCTCAAAAATATAAAAATCGTTGAAGGAGATATTTTAAAATTGCTTGCTTGGGCAATTGAACAATTAAACGACTATAAGGTTGTCGCCAACATTCCTTACTATCTCACGGCGCGCCTGCTGCGAAAATTTTTAGAGTCAACTCATCCGCCCAAACTCATGCTGCTCATGCTGCAGAAAGAAGTGGCGCAGCGAATTTGCGCCAAACCGCCAAAAATGTCGCTGCTGGCTGTGGCAACGCAATTTTACGCCGAACCAAAAATTATCAGCCAAGTTTCAAAAAAATCTTTTTGGCCGAGCCCCAAAGTTGATTCGGCGATAGTAAAATTTGTCCCCTGTAGCGATGCAAGTTCTCAAATACATCCGAATGCTCCGAATATTTCAAGCGAACTTTTTTTCAAAGTTGTTAAAGCGGGATTTTCCCAGCCGCGAAAACAACTGGCGGGCAATCTCACGCGCCAACTGAAAATTGAGCGCCCTGCCATTGAAGCCGCGCTAAAAAAAATAGGCCTCGCGCCAAACCAGCGGGCCGAAACCTTAAGCGTTAATGATTGGATCAAATTGAGCCAAACTTTATAACCGCGCGCTTTTTAGCATGCGGTAAGTTAACAATTCAACCGGCGCCCAATCGTCCGTGAAAACTGGCGTTTTTTTGTCCGCCTGATATTCCTTCAAGAAATCAAGAGCGTAGCCGGAGGCCGACTTAAGTTCGGGAGACGATTGAGTTTGCGTATCTGCAATCGTTTTTTTGATTTCCTCCAAATTCGATTTTTGAGTCGTTGCTAAAACCAGAAAATTATTGTTTACCGAAATTGTATAAACCGAGGGAAAAACGGTTTTTATCGTGGCGAGCATCGGTGCTAAAATTTCTTGCTTGCCGGGCGCCATTACATTCATCATGAGCAACCCGCGCTCCGACAAATGAGCCAAGACCGATTGAAAAAATTCTTCGGTGGCCGTGTAAAAGGGAATATAGGGACTGCCCTGGAACAAATCAATTTCTACGGCGTCGTATTTTGTATCGCTTTTAGCCAGAAACGGCCGGGCATCAGCGGCAAAAATTTTCAAATTTGCGTTTTCGCTGACGCCGAAGCGCTCATGGGCAATTTCAATAAGCTTGGCATCAATTTCAACCGCGTCAATTTTTACATCGGGGAAAAATTGCTGGTATTGTCTCACCGAAGCGCCGGCCGCCATTCCCAAGACCAGCAAATTTTTTACCGGCGCAATCATTGGGCCGATACTGAATAAATCTATCAGAGTAAAATTTGTCAGCGTCCCTTCTTTAACGTAGGCCGACTGCATAAACACCGGCCGTCGGGAATTTAATGTCAGCCAGACCATACGGCCGTCATCGATTAATCTGATTTGGTTATAGACCGACTCGGTTTCCAAAATAACGTTGGTGGGCAACGCCGGCTTCCCTAAGCTAAATAAAGAGAGCAAAAAAATCGCGCCAACATAAGGCAGGTTTTTAACATTTTTTGGCAGGAGCCAGACAACCAACAAAACCAAGGCCAGAAAAAAACAACTGTAAAGCGACAAACGGGAGCCCAAATACGGGATTAAAACGAAAGAGGTCAGGAACGTTCCCAACAAACTGCCGATGGTGCCCCAAGTATAGACAGCGCCCGCCGCATAACCCGGCTGATTGTTTTGCGCCAACTGCCGCACGATAATCGGCGACGTTGCAGCTAAGGCAACCATCGGCAAGGCAAAAATCGCCAGAGTCGCGGCCATTGAGCCCCAAATAACGCTCCAGCCGGCAAAATAGCCCAGAATTGGCTGATAAGTAAAAAGGACAAGCAGCAAAAAAACCGACGCCGCCAAAAATAATGCCCGCAGTACCGCCGCATCGTTTTTTTTCTCCGACAGCCGGCCGCCCAGATAATAGCCGCCGGCCAAAGCCGCCAAAATTAAACCGATTAAACTTCCCCAAACATAAATAGAATAACCAAAAAAAGGCGCCAGCAGCCGAAACCCCAAAAGTTCAAGTGACATGATGAGATAGCCGGCCAGAAAAGCCGTGAAAATCAGTAATTTTTTCATAAACTTTTTTCAGCATAGCACCATCTGGCCCAAAGATAAAGCCGCGCACTCCCTTGTGGATAAAAAGCCGTATTTTGCTTTGTCTTGACATCATAAATAATGTATAATTTAAGCAAACCATGCGGACAGAAAAAAAATCAAGAAAACTGAGCGTTCTTGCGGCAGTTTTGATATTGGTCGCTGGTATTTTTATTGGCGGCTATTTAGTGCTCAAAAGCGACCGCGGCGCTGCCAGCCAGCTTGACCAGATACTGAAAAGAAATTCTTTTAACGCCCAAACCTGTCAGCCCAATGCCGGCGACCAGAATTACGACGCCGACGACGACGGCCTGAAGGATTGGCAAGAAATACAGATTTATAAAACCGATGCCTGCGATCCCGACACCGACGGAGACGGTTACCTTGACGGCGAAGAAGTTGCCTCCAATTACGACCCCAATAAAAAAGCGCCGGGCGACGAATTGCCTAACACAAGTCACAGCGGCAACCGGCCGCTGCCGCAAAATCTGACCGAGGCCTTACGCCAAAATTTAGTCCAACAAATTACCGACGCCAAAATCCAGCCCTTTGATTCCAGCGGCCAACTTTTATCAGCCGATGCACTGCAAAATTATCCGGGTATAGAGGTGGCGCTTGGCAAGTCAATGGCCGAATCAGCTAATATTTTTGCCCCCGAGCAGTTTGACGGCAACCAATTAAAAACAACCCCCGATAATAGCCGCGCTGCCATTCAGCAATATTCAACCGAAGTTGCCAACGCCATCCCTTCTTTCCAATTCCAACCTTCACTCATGGATAATTTGTTTGCCTCCGGCGACCAAACTTTTTCCGCTTCCGAAGCAGCCATGTTTTTGAAAGTCATCCAGGATAACGATACTTCTGATCTGGAACGAAACTTGCGCGTGTATCAGACCGCTTACGAAAACATGAGATCTATCACTGTGCCCAGCGGTCTCAAAGACCTCCACCTTGAAGCCATTAACATGCTGGCCTCAACCATAAAAATATATCAGGCCATTGAAGAAGCCAACAGCGACCCGGTGAAAGCCAATCTCGCTTTAAGCGCCTACGGTCAAATTATGGACCAGGTGATGAACTGGGCACAAAAAATGGTTTCCTTCGTCAAAGCGCAACCTTAATTTTAAATATGATGTTTTTCCCGGCCAATACTTTTTTCTTAAGAAACTTATCGGCACTGGTGCTGGTGGCAGTGCTCGCCAATATTATCATTGGCGGCGTTTTACTGCCTTACCGCGCAGCCCAAGCTGTTATTTGGTCCACTTTTATTCAGCAGCTGCTTGACTCCGTTGTTGACATCATTGAATGGGTCATCAGCCATATCAATGAGATATTGGACACCGCTTACGCAGCGATAAATGCCGCCTTTGATTACTGGCAACAATATAGAACCTATCTTCTTGAAGCCATAAAATATGCCTGGAATGTTTTGCGCAAAAAATTGCTAGACATGCTGATTGACGACATCGTCAAATGGATTCAGGGCGGCGGCAGTCCGAAATTAGTGACTGACTGGAAGGGCTATCTGACTGACGCGGCCAACCAAGCAGGCGGACAATTTGTTGACCAATATTTAGGCATGGGATTTTTGTGCAAACGTTTTGATATGAGAATAAGAATTGCCTTGGCCAGCGTGCAGACCTTTGATCAGCGGGCCAAGTGCACCATTTCAGATATCGTGGGTAACGTCGACGATTTTTTTGATAATTTCAACAACGGCGGCTGGGAGGCGTGGCTTTCCATCACCGAGCCATCAAACAATATCTTCGGCGCTTATTTGCTGGCGATGGATGAAACTATTGGCGTTGCATCAGAAGCTCAAAAAGCTGCTCAAAAC
>Ga0315287_10002662_pt1 | contig 17006 bp, 20 predicted proteins | sample YL17G11_0_MG_FD_205037 | JGI IMG/M metagenome (GOLD analysis project Ga0315287, IMG submission 205037) | Sediment microbial communities from Yellowstone Lake, YNP, Wyoming, USA - YL17G11_0 | ecosystem: Environmental > Aquatic > Freshwater > Lake > Sediment | place: USA: Wyoming | collected...
CGCCTCACGCGCGCAATTCTCGGCGGCCACGGTGGCGGCGAACGGGGTGGACTTCTTCGAGCCCTTGAACCCGGCCTTCCCCGCGGTGCCCCACGCCAACGTGTTGCCTCGCATGTCGGTGAGCGTAATCAGCACGTTGTTGAAGGTCGCAGAGATGTGCGCGATACCCTCGGACTCCACTGCCTTCTTGGAGCGCTTTGCTCCCGACGCCTTGGGGGCGGCGGCAGGCGCGGCGGCTTCCGGTTCCTGAGCGGTCGGCTGCGTCGGTATGGTCATGGATTACTTCTTCGTCGCCTTCTTCTTGCCCGCGATGGCAACGCGACGGCCCTTCTTGGTCCGCGCGTTGGTATGGGTGCGCTGCCCGCGCACCGGAAGCCCACGACGATGCCGGACACCGCGATAGCTGCCGATGTCCATCAATCGCTTGATGTTCATGGCGGTCTCGGTGCGGAGCGCACCCTCGACCTTGACCGAACGCTCGATCATCTGCCGCAGGCGCGCAACTTCCGCATCGGTGAGGTCGCGCACCCGGGTATCGGGGCTCACACCCGACTCGGCCAGGAGCTTGGTGCTCGTCGGGCGGCCAATGCCGAAGATGTACGTCAGGGCGATTTCAACGCGCTTCTCGCGCGGAAGATCGACGCCAGCAATACGTGCCATGATCAGCCTTGCCGCTGCTTGTGTTTGGGATTGCGCTTGCAGATGATCCGCGTCACGCCCTGCCGCTTCACGACCTTGCAGAACTCACAGATCGGTTTGACACTCGAACGAACCTTCACGATCAGTCTCCCAAAGGTCAGTTTAGACCGCAGCTTTTGAAAATAGCACCCGTCGCATCCCGACGCAAGGGAACAGGTTAGCCTACCGCTGCGGCCGTAGCCAACTCACCCAGCACCTGGGCGGGATCAGGGGCCTGGAGGATGGGGCGCCCCACCACTAGATGGGTGGCGCCGGCCCGCACGGCCTCCACCGGGCCCGCCGTCCTCGCCTGGTCGCCGGCTGCGTCGCCCGGGCGCCGGATGCCGGGCACCACAATGGTGCGGCCCGGGCCTAAGGTCGAGGCCACCGCCCGAACCTCATGGGGTGAACAGACCACCCCGGACAACCCGGCCGCCATCGCCTCGCCCGCCAGCCGCGACACCTCGGCCTCGAGCACGACCGGCCCCCGCCCAGCCGCCCGGGCGTACGATGCGGGATCATGGGACGTGAGGACGGTGACCCCCACCAGCAACATCGCCCCATCGGCGGCCTCGGCCGCTGCCACCATCATCTCCATCCCACCCAGCGTATGTACCGTAGCCATCGACACTTGGAGATCGCGAGCCGAACGCACTGCCCCCGCCACCGTGTTCGGGATGTCATGCCATTTGAGGTCGAGGAACACCGCCAGTCCCCGGGCGCGGCACTCGGAAACGAGTGTGGGTCCAGCCGCCGTGAACAGCACCGATCCGACCTTGACCCAGCGCGCAGCCGGCATGCGGTCGAGGAGCCGGCAGGCGGCATCGGCGTCCGGCAGGTCCAGGGCAATGATGATCTCAGCCACCGTCGCGCTCCAGTTCCGCAATGACTCGCTCAGGCACTCGCGGGTCCGCAAGCGCCGCCGTACCGATCGCGACCAGCGCCGCACCCGCCCGGAGGTACTGCCGGGCGTCCGCCGCGGTGGAGACCCCTCCCATGCCAATGACCGGCACGCCGCCGGTGCGCTCCAGCACGCGACCCACGGCGCGCACGCCGATTGCCAGCAGCGCCGGACCACTCACGCCGCCGGTTCCGTGGCCGAGCCGCGAGCTCCCGTCGTCGTGGGTCAGGCTGCCTGGCACGGTATTGACGACGGAGATCCCGTCGGCGCCCGCATCGCGCGCAACGGCCGCCATGCCCCCGATGTCGGGGAGCACGGGAGACAACTTGGCGATGAGGGGTCGGCTGGTACGCGCGCGACACCGCTCGAGGATCTGCCGGACGCACCGCGGATCAGCGCCGAACTCCATGCCGCCGGCGCTGGTGTTGGGACAGGAAAGGTTCAGTTCGTAGGCCGCGACACCGTCGACGGCCTCGAGGCCATCGATGACCGCCGCATATTCATCGATCGTGAAGCCCACCACGTTGACGATGGCGTGGGCGGGTCGCGCGTTCGCCAGGAGCCACGGTAGGTGCTCATCCCGCACCGCCACCAGGCCGGGATTGGCCAGCCCGACTGAATTGAGCATGCCGCCACGATACTCGACGACCCGCGGCGGAGCATTGCCGGCACGAGGTGCGAGCGACACCGCCTTGGTGATGATCCCGCCGAGGCGATGCAGGTCCATCACCCCCGCGAGTTCGCGACCGTAGCCGGCCGTCCCGGCGGCGAGAAGGATGGGGTTCTGAAACCGCGCCCCGAAGACCTCCGGTGCGGCCACCGCTACTCCGTAGGTACCCCGGACGCCGTGCCGGCCGGGGTTCGGGAAGTCGTCGAGGTGCGGGCGCGCTGCTGGCGGCGGCGCACGCCGGGGGTGTCGGCATCGTCGGGTTCGACGGTCCCGTCGGCCCGCTTGGCCGCGCCACCGCGCTGGGGCCGGGAGGCGGCGGCGAGGGCGCGGGCAAACGTGGCGAGTGAGTCCTCGAGCTGGACGTAGCCGTCGCCTTCTTCGCCTCGCAGGACCGCCATGTACGGACTGGACGCGAACTGGCCGTCGGCATCGGTCGTGTCGCCCGTCAGCTGGCGCCCGGCGAGCCACGCCTTCGCCGCATAGGGCGACTGGGGCCAGCCCTGCGGGATGCTCTCGAAGATCGTCGCGGCGAGCCGCCGTGCATCGAGGCTGTCGCGCGCGAACTCCGCCGCCAGGAACCGCCGCATGTCACCCTGCGGTTCGCCCGCCGCGGTGGAGTCCATCAGGAGCTGCAGCTGCTGGATCTGGTTGCGCAGCGGAACCAGGGCGCCCGCCACCGATCCGTCGGTCGCCGCGACGGCCTGCATGGCAGCGAGCGTCGCGCTCAGGTCCGCCATGCTGTCGGCGGCACGAACGCCCATCCGGGCCATGTCGAACCGCGCGCGAGAGGCGAACTCACCCGATCCCTCCAGCAGGATGATGTCCTGGTATCGCTGTCGCTGCCGGGCGGTGTCGACCGCGGCCAGACGCGCGGCATCGGCGAAGGACAGGGCGGCGGACCGGTCCAGCGAGAGCGTCTTGCTGCTGGCGAGCGTACTGGTCAGGCGGGAGGCCAGCTCGGGATCGACACGGCCGGTGATCGCTAGCAGCGAGTCCCATGGAAGCATCGAGTCCCGCAGCGCCACCAGCGAATCGAAGGCGCTGGTCGCGGCAGCCTCGTCGGGCAAGCCGACATAGGCGAGCGTACGCTGCACCAGCGCCGGCGCGCCCGGCATGCCCGACAGGGCGAGCAACGCGGCGGAGTCGCGGCCCGTCTGGCGCTGGGCGGTGCCGAGCAACAGCAGCGCCTGCCGCCGGCGGGTATCGTCGTGACTCGTGGTGACGGGAAGGACGGTGCTGGCTGCCAGGGCCGGTGCGCCCAGCCGGAGTTCGCACGAGGCAAGCGCCATGGTCGCCCGCTCACGGGCTGCCTCATCATTCAACCGTTCGATGGCCGAGGGGAGAATGCGGCTCGCCTGACCACACTGGCCCACGGCGGCATAGGCCTCACCGCGTATCGCGAGCGCACCGGGCGCGTACTTGCCGTTGGGACTGTGGACGAGCAGGGACTCTGCCTTCACCGAGGCGCGCCCCCAGTAGCCGCCGGCCTCGAGCGTCCGGCCCTCGCGATCGAGCCGGCGCGCCTCATCGGCGTACTTGTTGGCCTTGTAGTTCGCGTTGAAGGAGGCACAGCCCTGCGCCAGGAGGACCGCGGCCAGCAGGGCGCGTCTCATGAATCGTCCCCCATCTTCCGCTCGTAGTCCACGAGGTACCCGACCACGGCATCGGCGATCGCCGACGCCAGTCGCCGCTGCGACGCCTTGTTGGTGAGGATGCGCGCGTCCGCCGGGTTGGTGCTGTAACCCATTTCCACCAGCACGGCCGGTCGCCGCGCGGTAGTGAGCACCATGAAGCCGGCCTGCTTCACTCCACGATCACCGCCCGGATTCACGGTGCCGAGCTGCCTCTGGATCAGTTCGGCGAGACGGGCGGACTCGCGCAAATACTCATTGGTGGCGAGGTCCTTCAGAATGAAATCAAGACCCTGCCGCTCGGCGGTGGCCTCGGTTTCGGGTTCGAAGCGAACCGCCTCATTCTCCATCTGCGCGACGCGCTCGGCGTCCTCGGTCTTGGCCTCGGCCAGAAAAAAGGTCTCATACCCGCGGACATCGGTGTAGCCGCGGCGCCGGGGAAGCGAGTTGACGTGGAGGCTGACGAACAGGTCGCATTCCTCGGTGCAATAGGCGCCGCGGTCGCCGAGCGCGATGAGCGTGTCGCGCGTGCGGGTCATCCGCACGGTGATGCCGCGGGCGCGCAGTTCCTCTCGCAGGAGCAGGCTCATCTGCAGCGTGACGTCCTTCTCCTTCAAACCGGCCGGGAAGAACACGCCGGGGTTTCCCGGGTCCACGCCGCCGTGCCCGGCATCAACCGTCACGACGTGCTGGTGCCGCAGCGTGCCGCCCGGTTGCACCGTGCCGAGGACACGGGGCTTCGACACCGGGACCGCGGTCGCGGCCGCGTCTCCGGTGCCCTTCACCAGTTGCCAGCCCGCGTCCATCAGTCGGGCCGCCTCGACGTCGTAGCGGTATCGCTCCGCGAAGAGCCGCGGCAGCACATCGGAGACGAGTTGCAAGGGCAGATACGCGGTGTCGCGCTGCACGGTGGCGCCGGATACCAGCGGCTGGATCTTGCCGTCGACGACGACGTAGGGCGCGGCAAGGAGGAAGCGAAGCTGCTGGCGGGCAACGAACACGTCAAGCCAGGCGTCCTGCTGCTTGAACGTGCCGCCAAGGGCGGCAAGCAGCGCGCGCGCCTGCAGCATCGGCGCTCCATCGGCACCGAGGGTGACGGGAATGCGCTGCTCACCCCGCACGGATGCGATCGTGATGGCGGATGGGGCGCCGGCCGCCAAGGCGAGAGCGAGCCAGAGCCCGGTCATTCGCGGCTCCGGTGGGACAGGGCGCGTGCCACGTCGCGCTCCGCCATGCGCTTCTTCACGTCCTCGCGGCGGTCGTGGTGCTTCTTGCCGCGGCCGAGCCCCACGAGAAGCTTGATGCGCCCCCGGCGGAAATAGAGCTCGAGCGGGACGAGCGTGAGGCCCTTCTGCTCGGTGGCCCCGATCAGGCGCTCGATCTCCTTGCGATGGAGGAGGAGCTTGCGGGTGCGCATCGGGTCGTGGTTGTAGTGCCCGCCCTGGGCATACGGCGTGATGTTGAGCCCATCCACGAACACCTCCCCGTTCCGCACCCGGCCGTAGGCCTCCTTGATCGACGCCTTGCCGGCACGCAGCGACTTCACCTCGGTGCCGGTCAGGACGAGCCCCGCTTCCCAGGTGTCGAGGATGTGATAATCGTAGGACGCCCGGGGATTCCGGGCCACGAAGAGCTTGTCTTCCGCGAGGGACTTCGCTGGCGTCACCATCGTTGCAAGTGAAGGATAGGCCCGCACTTCGGCATGGTCAACCAAACTGCTTGCCGCGTCACACCGCGCACGATACCTTTACCGCCCTTCGCCGGAGTGGTGGAACTGGTAGACGCGCTGCGTTCAGGGCGCAGTGGGCGCAAGCCCGTGGGGGTTCGAGTCCCCCCTTCGGCACTGGAGTCAGGTAGCAGGCAGTTGTGAGACGGGCCCGGCCGCTATTCGCGACCAGGCCCGTTTTCATGGCTGGCAAGGCGGGACCGCGTCAGCTGGCGCTCGAAGTGAGGGTCACGAGCTCGTGCACGTGGGCCTCATCGCGGAGCAGGTCGGCGAGGCTCACGCCGCTCAGGAAGTCATCGATGCGATGCTGGAGTGCGAACCAGATGGGTCGGATGCTGCATGGCGCATCACCGGCGCACCGCTCGCCGTCCACCTGGTGGGTGTCGCAGTTCACCTCGAAGGTCTGGTGCTCGGACGCCTGCATGACATCGCGCACCGAGATGTCGGACGGCTGACGGGCGAGGGCGTACCCACCCCGTGCGCCGCGCACACTCTCGACCAGGCCGGCCCGCCTGAGCCTCAGGAGGATCTGCTCTACGTAGTCGGGCGGCAGCCGCTCGGCGTCGGCCAACTCTCGGGCGGCCACCGGCGACGGGCTGGTCCGGGCCCGCTTGGCGAGGTGGAGCGAGATGATCAGCGAATACTCGGTCCAGGTGGTAACACGCATGGCGCCAATATCACCGAATTCCGAGGAACCAACAAGGATTTGGGCGGTTCACCCGCCGCCAGGCAGCGGCTTGCCGCCCGGAATGCCGATTTCCGTCATGGCCCGCAGGTCCAGCACTACATCGAGTTCGGTGCCGGCCAGCAGGCCCTTCTTCACCACGAGTTCCCTCACCGTGAGGCCGGTCGCGATCGCCTCCTTGGCGAGCTTGGCGGCCTCGGCGTACCCGAGCCTGGGGGCGAGTGCGGTCACGAGCGCCGGGCTCCGCTCCAGCCAGTAAGCGCAGGCCTTCTCATCCGCCTCGATGCCGTCGATGCAGCGCTCGGCGAACACGCGGGACGCGTTGCCGACGATCATGAGGCTGAACACGACGTTGTGGGTGATCACCGGCATCATCACGTTGAGCTCGAGCTGGCCAGCCTCCGACGCCATGGCGACGGTGGTGTCGAGGCCAAGGGCCTGGTAGCAGACCTGGTTCACCATCTCGGCGATGGACGGGTTCACCTTGCCGGGCATGATGCTGGAGCCCGGCTGCACGGCCGGCAGGATGATCTCGGCGAGTCCGGTGCGGGGACCGGACGCCAGGAGGCGGATGTCGTTCGCGATCTTGTTCAGGTCGAGGACGAACGCCCGCACCACCCCGCTGAACGTCGCGATGTCTCCCATCGACTGCATGAGCTGGATACGATCTTCTCCCAGCCGCAGGTCGAGGCCGCTCACCTCCTCGAGGTACTTCCACATCAGCTCGGGGTACTGCGGCTCCGCATTGAGGCCGGTGCCGACCGCGGTGCCGCCGATATTGAGGTCGCGCAACCACTCCGCGGCGCGCGTGAGCTTCTCGCGATGCCGCGCGACCGTGGCGCCGAACGCGGTGAACTCCTGGCCCAGCCGGATCGGCGTGGCGTCCTGGAGGTGGGTGCGGCCCGACTTGACGATGTGATCGAATTCCCTGCCCTTCTTCAGGAGGGACTCGGCGAGGGTGTCGACGTCGGCGAGGAAAGGCCGGAGCGTGGCCAGGGTTGCGAGCCGCATCGCGGTCGGGATCACGTCGTTGGTGCTCTGCGCCATGTTGACGTGATCGTTCGGGTGCACCGGCGTGTACGTGCCGCGCTCGCCACCCAGCAACTCGTTGGCCCGGTTGGCCAGCACCTCGTTTACGTTCATGTTGTGACTGGTACCGGCACCCGCCTGGTACACATCCACGATGAACTGGTCGCGATGCTGCCCGCCGAGCACCTCATCGGCTGCCTGAACGATGGCGTCGGCGAGCCGGGCCTCGAGCCGGCCCGTCTCGCGGTGGGTCATGGCGGCGCTGCGCTTGATCCACACCACGGCATCGACGAACTGCGGGAGCGGCCGGAGCCCTGAAATGGGGAAGTTTTCGGCGGCCCGGAAGGTCTGGATGCCGTAGAGTGCGGCGGCCGGCACGGCCTTCTCGCCCAGCGGGTCGTGCTCGATGCGCGTGGTCATGCCGGGCGCGCCAGGGGTCGGGGAACGATCATCGCGAGGCGAACTTCGCGAACGGGAGCAGAAGCATGCCGAGTCATTTCTCCAGGATTTCCGACGCGATCCACTTTGACGCTGCCAGGGCGACGAAGGCCGACCTGGCTCGCGGTGCCACGCTCTTCGCCGGGCTCAACTGCTTCGAGCCGGGGCAGGCGCAGCACATCCATGCCCACCGCGGAGCGGACAAATTCTACCTCGTGCTCTCCGGAAAGGCGAGAATGACGGTCGGTGAAGAAACGCTCACTGCGGAGGCCGGCACCCTCGTCTGGGCGCCGGCCGGTGTTCCCCATGGCGTGGACGAAGCGCTCGAGCGCACGGTGATGCTGGTGTCGATGGGCCCGCCGCCGCCGGCCTGAGGTCAGCCGCCCCGGCCGACGAACGTCCGCGAGACCCCCTCCTTCACCGCCGGCCACCCATAGTGCCGGATTGCCAGCCAGATGCCGAGTGCCGCGCCGATCCCATTGGCGTAGATGCGCCATGCCAACAGCAATTGTGCGCCGTCGTTTCCGAGATCTCCAGCGGCCCCGCCAAGAAAACCGAACTCCACGGCTCCCGCGCCACCCGGCGTGGGCAGGATCAACTGCGCGTAGATGAGCGCGAAGGACCCCACGACCAGCACCGGGAGCGCCGGCGGGTCGGGGAGCGTGAGCGCCAAGACGGGCAGCAGGGCGATCCGGGTCACGACATTCACCAGCGACAGCGGCAGGCTGGCGAGGAGCGGCCAGCGCGGCATACGACGCCAGTACACCCGGATGCGGCCGAGCGGGCGCTTGAGCTGGCGCGGCAGGGCGTGCGCCACGCGGCGTCCGCCGAGCCAGGCCGCCACGCTGACCAGGGCGATCGCGAGTGCCCACGGCCAGGCGTTGCGCACGGAAGCCGTCAGTTGCGGCCCGGCGCTGGCCCACCATTCGGGCGCGTACCCGAGGAAGACCCAGGCACCAACGGCGATCAGGACCGGCCACGCGGTAATGACCTCGTACGCGATGGCGACAAACGATGCCGTGGCCGGGACCCCGCACGCGAGCATGCCGGCGAGCCGCGCGGGTTCACCGCCGACGCGCATCGGGGTGAGCGTCGAGCCCGCGTCAGCGAACGCGTTGATGCGAAGACTCTCGGAAAAGGTGAGCCGCGACCCGACGCCGAGCGTGAGCCACCGAAGCCGGTAGGTGCGCGCGACGAGGTCCGCGATGACGAGCACGAGACAGATGGCGTGCGCGGCCGGCACCGAGAGATGCATCATCAGGCGAGCAGCGACGCGTAGGATCGTGCGGCGCGATGGGACGTCCAGTGGTCGAGCGCGCGCGCCACGGAGCCGGCCACCGCGGGATGATTCAGGTCACCGGGATGCAGCGCGATGCGCATCACCGGTGCGCGCCGCTGGAAGCGCCAGCGCCACCCGGCCACTGACACGGACGCACGGGCCCGGAAGGGCGTCCGCGTGCTCCATCGCAGTGCCGGTGACGCAACGCGGTGCCCACCGGCGAGATAGATCGCAGTCTCATCTTCGGTGAGCGAGAGGCCGGCGGCGTAGATGCCGCCCCGCGCGTCCGCACGCATGAGCCAGGCGGGTGGCACGAAGCCGAGCGCGGAAAACCCGAGGGTCTTGAGCCGCGCCAGCCCGCGGGCCACGAGCGCCTCGAGCGCCGGTGCGTCGAGCGTGAGGCACTCACCCTCGCGCGCCGTTCGTCCCGCGGCGCGGAGCTCGTCACCCAGGGTGCGTGGCCGCCCGGCCTCGTCGTGCCGCTCGCCGTGCAGGATGATCTCGGCCCCCTCGGACACGACGCCGCGCAGCCACGCCAGGAAATCGGCGTCGCGCTCGATCGGCGCGCTGCCGTGCCAGTCGGGGACCACGAGGAGGGCGGGGACCACGCCGGCATTGCGGCAGAGCTGCCAGAGGCGCTGGACCTCCGGGAGGTTTGGGGGGGCCACATCGTGAATGGAAACGAGCAGGGTCACCGGCCGAGCAATCCCTCATAGACCCCGAAGATGCGATCGAACACGCGGTCCCAGCTGTGCTCGCGTTCGGCGTGCGTGCGCCCGAGCCGGCCGAGGGCCGCGCGATCCGCGGCCATCATGGACTCGACCCCGCGGAGCAGTGCGCCGGGGTCTTCGGAGTGGTACAGGAAGCCGGCGCCCGAGCGCGCGACCTGCTCGGACACACCGCCTTCGTCGGCGGAGAGCACCGGTGTGCCGCTGGCGAGCGTTTCGAGCGCCGCCAGCCCGAACGTCTCATAGGGGCACGGTGACACGTAGAAGTCCGCGGCCGCGTGAATATCCGCGATCGTCTCGCGGGTCCGGGTGTAGCCGAGCACCACCAGTCCCGGTCCGGCCAGCGCCTCCAGCCTCGGGCGAAGCGATCCCTCGCCGACCATGACCAGCGTGACGCCGGTGCGACGGTAGACCTCACCCCACGCCGCAGCGAGCCGTCCGGCATGCTTCTCCGGCGCGAACCGCCCGACGTAGAGCGCGACCTGGCCCTCCGGCATGCCCAGCCGCGCGCGAGCCGCCGGATCGACGGCATGTCGGGCCGGATGGAAAAGGTCGAGGTCGACGCCGAGCGGGACGTACGCCACGTTCGTCACGCCGACGCGCTCGAGATCGCGCCGGGCGAATTCAGACGCCACGATGGTGCAGTCGACCGCAGCCGCGATCCGCCGTGCATACCACCCCACGGCGCTGGCGAGGGCGCGGCGCGGCGCGGGTTCGCGTTCCCACCGGGGCGCAACGAGCCGGGGCAAGTTCGCGTGATAAAACCAGACAGCAGGTGCCTGATACTGCCGCCGCGCGCGGAAGATGAGCCACGGCGCGAAGTACGCGCTGCCGACTTCGATCACGTCGGGACGCTCGTGCGCCACGATCCGGCTGGTGGACCGGGTGGCGAGCATGAAGCGATAGGCCGGATTGAACGGGATCGCCGGCCCGCGCAGGCGGTAGCAGCGCACGCCATCGGACTCCACGATGGCATCCTGGGCGCCCGGGATCAGCAACACCTGTCGGAGTTGTGCCCGCCGCGACACATAGCGCGCCTTCGCCGCGAGGTAGGTACGCACGCCCCCGGTGAACTCCCCGACGTATTCGGAGATATCAAGCACGCCCAGAGTGCTGTCGGGACGGAGCGGCGGAGGGAGGGGGGACCCGGCGATATCGAGCGGTGTGCTCGTTGCCGAGGAGAAGATGCGCTGCTCGACCAGCGCACCGGACGTCATTCGAACCCCGGGCGCGCGGTCATCCGGCGCGGACTTCGCCAGTGATGAAGGGATTGGTGGTACGCTCGATCCCGATGGTGGAATCGTCGCCATGACCGGCGTGAAGCACCGTGTCGTCGGACAGCGTCAGCAGGTGGGCGTGGATGCTGCGCATGAGCGTGCCGAAATCACCGCCCGGAAGGTCGGTGCGACCGATCGACCCGCTGAAGAGCACATCGCCGGCGATCACCATGCCGGGACCGGTGAAGCACACGCTGCCCGGCGAATGCCCCGGCGTATGCCGCACGACGAACCGGTGCGGGCCCAGCCGCAGTTCCTGGCCATCGTGCAACTCGCCGTCCGGCGCCGGCAGTGGGGGAGAATCGAACCCCATCCACGCCGCCTGCTGGGGCACGTTGGCGTACAAGGGCTGATCGTCGGCATGGAGGAGCACCGGCGCCGATGTGAGCTTCTTCGCCTCGGGCACGCCGAGGACATGATCGATGTGTGCATGGGTGAGCCAGATGGCCTCGACATGCCAGCCGCCGCGCGCCACCTCGGCGAGGAGGCCGCGCGGGTCCTCGCCGGGATCGATGAGCACCGCGGCCCGCGACGCCCGGTCGCCCAGGAGGTAGCTGTTCTGCGCGAACCGTCCATTGGTGAACTTCCGGACCACCAGCTCAGACACCGGCATGGGCCCCCGAGTCGATCCCGGCCCCCGACTGCCGGCGCTCCGTGAGGTACTTCTCGGCCGCAATGGCCGCCGTGGTCGCGTCACCCACGGCGGTCGTCACCTGGCGGGTAAGCTGCACCCGGAGGTCGCCGGCCGCGAAGAGCCCCGGGATGGAGGTCATCATCCGGTCGTCGGTGAGCATGTACCCGCTGGCATCGTGCGCGAAATGCTGCCGTACGATCCCCGAGTTCGGACGGAAGCCGATGAACACGAAACACCCCGTCGCCTTCAGCTCGGAGAGCTGGCCCGTCTCCGTGTCCTCGAGCGCGATGGTCTTGAGGCCGGACGGGTCGCCGAACAGTTCGACCACGCGCTTGTTCCAGATCACCTCGATCTTCGGGTTCTGGAAGAGCCGCTCCTGCAGGATCTTGGACGCGCGGAGCTCGTTCCGCCGGTGGATGAGGTAGACCTTCTCGGCATAGCGCGTCAGATAGTCGGCCTCCTCCACGGCGGCGTCTCCACCACCGATCACCACGATCGATTCGCCCTTGAAGAAGGCACCGTCGCAGACCGCGCAGTAGGACACACCACGCCCGGCGTACTCGAGCTCACCGGGGACCTCGAGCTTGAGCGGCGTGCCGCCGGCCGTGATGATGACCGCCGGAGCCTCGAAGATCGTCCCCAGCGACGTGGTCACCTCGAATATCCCGTCGGGACGACGAACGATCGACTCGGCATTCTCCTGCCGGATCTCCGCACCGAATTGCAGGGCGTGCTGCGTCATGAGGGCTGCCAGTTCGCGGCCCTTCACCTTTGGAAAACCCGGGTAGTCCTCGATCCATTCGGTGTTGAGGAGCTCGCCGCCGGGCACGCCGCGTTCGAGGAGGACCGTGCGGAGCATGCCGCGCCCGCCGTACAGCGCCGCGCACAGGCCCGCGGGCCCGCCACCGACGATCACCACCTCATACTGCTCTCGACCCGCCATGAAACACTCCGAAGAGGACCCGGTGAAATATAGCGCTACCTCAGGACCCGCCCGCCGTCGACCACCAGCACGTCACCTGTCACGAAGTCGGCGTGCTCCAGCAGGTACAGCATCGCATGGACCGCATCATCCGGCTGTCCGAGTCTCAGGAGCGGTGTCGATTCGGCGAGCCGCGTGCGCTCGGCCTCCGTGTACTCGTCGGGAACGAGCACCGATCCGGGCGCAATCGCGTTGACCGTGACCTCGGGGGCCAGGCTCCGGGCGAGCACGCGGGTCAGCATGACCACGCCGGCCTTGCTCACGGAGTGCGCGGCATACCCAGGCCACGGCTCGAGGCCGCCGAGGTCGGCGAGGTTCACGATCTTGCCGCGGGCGCGCCGCAGGAAGGGCGCCGCTCCCTGGGATACGAAGAAGACCGAGCGGAGGTTGAGGTTGAGGACCTGGTCATAGAGCTCTGGCGTTGTTTCCTCGAACCCGACGTGATGCATGACCGCGGCCGAGTTCACCAGCACGTCCAGCTGCCCGAACTCGGCGGCGACCCGCCCCGCCAGGGTCCGGGCGGCCTCGGCGTCGCCCAAATCCGCCTGCAGGCAGGTGGCGCGGCCACCCTGCGCTTCGATCTCCTGGCGGAGCGACTCGGCGCCGTCCTTCGACGCGTTGTAGTGGAGGGCCATCGTCATGCCGCGCGCCGCAAGGGCCTCGGCGAACGCCCGGCCGAGTCGTCGCCCCGCGCCCGTGACCAGGGCGACGCGGCCGGCGAGCTCCATGGCTAGACAACGCCCCGCGAGATCGGCAGCACCAGCCCGTTGATGGCCTCGGCCGCGGCGCTCGCCAGGAACAGCACGCCGTCGGTGATATGCGTCATCTCCACGTACGTCGCATCGGCGCCGGCCGCACCCACGTTCTGCGGCGTGCGCACCATTGCCGGCGCGATGGCGTTGACGCGCACGAAGCGCGGCAGCAGCTCGACCGCGAGGCTGCGCGTGAAGGCGGCCACGCCCGCCTTCGCCGCCGCATAGATCGCCATGCTGGCCTGGGGCTGGAAATAGGCGATGGACGCGACGTTCACGATCGAGCCGTGAGTCTTCGCCAGTTCATCGATGGCCGCCTGCGACATCATGAAGGCGGTCTTGAGGTTGATCCCGACCTCGCGATCAAATGCCCTGACAGTGACGCTGTCGATGGGGCCATAGGTCGTGAGCCCGCCAGCGATGTTGATCAGTGCGTCCAGCCGCCCGTAGTTCTTGACTGCCGTCTCGACCGCGAGGCGGGCGATGTCCGGCTCGGTGAGGTCACCGGCCGCCGGACGGGCATCGAGTCCAAGCGCCTGAAATTCCTTCGCGCGCTCCGCGACCCCGGTGGCATTCACGTCGCAGAGCACGAGCTGCGCGCCGGCCCGGGCAAATGCCAGCGCCGTCGCGTGGCCGATCTGCCCGGGCCGGCCCACGCCGGTCACGATGACGGCCTTGCCGCGATAGTCGAAGGTCAGCATGCTCAGCCCCTCGTCATGGCGGGCCGCAATGCCTCCAACTGGTCCACCCAGTCGAGCGGCACCTGCTGCGAACCCAGCGCCCCGTGATTCCATCCGTCCTCTGCCTCACCGTGCCAGTCGCTGCCACCGCTGCGGACGAGTCCGAGCGCGAGCACCAGGTCGGTGAGTCGGGCGCGCGTCTCGCCATCGTGACTCGGGTGCCGGGTCTCCACCGCGTCGAGCCCGTCGGCACGGAGGCGCACCAGGGTGGCTCGATTGCCGCGATCCTTGAGATGCGCCGCGGACACTACGCCGCCGAGACGATGGACGAGCGACGCCACGCTGGCAAAGGTGGGCAGCGCCTTGTCCACGAAGGCCGGGCGGCCGCGGCCGAGAAAGCGATCGAATGCCTCGTCGAGCGTGCGCACGACACCAGCCTTCCGGAGCGCCCTGGCCACGTGGGGGCGGCCAAGCGCGCCCCCGGCCGACTCGGCCAGCACCGCCTCGTCATCGATGGCCACCCCGAGCTGCTGCAGCAGGCGCACCATCTCCATGCCGCGCCGGTTCCGGTCCGCGCGACAGCGCGCGAGGAACTCCTCCAGTTCGGGCGCGCCTTCCGGGAGGAAATACCCCAGCACGTGCATCTCGCCCCACGGTGCCAGCACCGAGAACTCACACCCGGACACCACACGGATCCCGAGCGCCGCGCCCGCCGCGAGCGCAGCCGGTACGCCGGAGACGGTGTCGTGATCGGTCAGCGCGACCGCGGCCAGCCCGGCGGCGGCCGCGCGCGCGATAACCTGCTCCGGCGGGAGGGAGCCGTCAGAGGCGGTCGAGTGCACGTGCAGGTCAGCGAGAGGCCCGATGGCGCCAACTTCATCCGGGGGGGTCAGCGGTGGTACCCAGACTCCGGCGCCGTCCAGGCCGGCTGCGAATGGCTGAGGAGGCGCGCGAGGTCGGCATCGCCGAGAGCGGCGAGCGAACTCTCGCGCGCCTTGCTGCCCAGTGGCGCGTAGCGCGCAAAGCGCATCTCACGGGGTCCGCCGGCAATCCGCACGAAGCGGAGGCCGAATTCATCCTTGGTCGACTGGGTGCGGGCGCCGTTCACGGCGACTTCCCACCGTTCGCCCCGCACCTCGATGATCCGTCGTGGCATGTGATGTTCCGATCAGGTGACGTGGGCGGGCAGCGGCGACTCGTGCCACAACGCATCCGCCGACAGGTCGCGGGGGGCAAGCTCGCGGAGCCGGGCCTCGAGTGCCGCCTCACGCCCGGCGGCCGATGCCACGGCGCGATGGTGTCTCACCGCGCCGCTTTCACTGAATTCCAGAAACAGGTCCGGGTCCGTGCCGCTCCGGAACACCCAGAGATGACGTCCCCGCGCACGGCCGAGCGCGTCGAGCTCCGCCAGCACCGCAAGGTACTCCGGCTGCTGCGCCACGGCGACGCGAACACGCGCCACCGTGAGGGCACGAGCCACTGCTATACCGCGCCTTCCGCGAACGACTCAATGGACTTCTTCACGTCCGCCATGAAGCGATCGGCGTCCGAACCGTCCACGACCCGATGGTCGAACGAGAGCGACAGCATGCCCTTGGTCCGGATACCGAGGGTGTCCACGCCGTCCACGGTCATGACGGTCGGCTGCTTGGTGATGGAACCGACCGCGAGGATGGCCACCTGCGGCTGGTTGATGATCGGGATGCCGATCATCGAGCCGAACACCCCGGGGTTCGTGATCGTGAAGGTGCCCTTCTGCACCTCATCGGGGCTCAGCTTCTTCGACCGCGCGCGGTCGGCGAGGTCGCTGATCGAGCGGGCCAGGCCAAGCATCGAGAGCTCGTCGGCGTGCTTGATGACCGGTACGATGAGCCCCCAGTCAAGCGCCACCGCGATGCCGAGGTTGATGTCCCGCCGGAAAATCGTGGTCTCGTGCCCCACCGCGGCGTTGACTTCCGGGTGCTTGCGGAGACTGTCGGCCACCGCCTTCGCAATGAAGGCGAGGAAAGTAAGGTTCACGCCGCGGTCGGCGTACTCGGCCTTCTTCTTCGCCCGGAGCGTCGCGACGCGACTGTAGTCAATCTCGAAAAAGGTCGCGACGTGGGCTGACGTACGCCGCGACATGATCATGTGCTCCGCCGTCAGCTTCCGGATGCGCGACCACGGCTCGATCCGGTCGCCTTCCCACGGATCGGCGGCCTGATAACCCGGCTGAGCCGCAGGCGCGGCGGGTGCCAGCGCCGGGGCGGGTCCCGCGGCCGGCGCCGCTGCGGGCGCCTCGAGATACGACAGCACGTCGTTCTTCGTGACCCGGCCCGCCATGCCACTGCCGGCAATGGTCGAGATGTCGAGGCCGTGCTCCGCAGCCATCTTCCGTACTAGTGGGGTAGAGCGGCGGCGAAGGCGCGCTTCGAGCGTCTCGGAGCCGTTGGACCGGGGGGCCGGAGCCGCCGAAGCGGGAGCGCCAACGCGCGGTGGAGCGGCAGCTGCCGCCGCTGGAGCCGGTGCCGGCGCGGGAGCGGCCGGGGCCGGGGCGACGGCGCCGACCTCCGTCTCGATCCGCGCCACGATGGCCTGCACCGCCACCGTCTGTCCCTCCTGCACCAGGATCTCGGCCAGCGTCCCCGCGCTGGGCGCCGGGATCTCGGCGTCCACCTTGTCAGTCGAGATCTCGAAGATCGGTTCGTCGCGCTTGATCGGGTCCCCGACCTTCTTCATCCAGCGCGAGATGGTGCCCTCCACGATGGATTCACCCATCTGGGGCATGATGACGTCGATGCGGGCCATGTGCTCAGATCCTCCCTAGTACGCCGATATCCACCGCGCCGCTCGCACGATGTCGCTGACCTGCGGCAGCACGAAGTCTTCCAGTTGTGGTGCATAGGGCAGCGGCACGTCGTGCGCGCCCACGCGCCG
>Ga0315287_10002663_pt1 | contig 17005 bp, 13 predicted proteins | sample YL17G11_0_MG_FD_205037 | JGI IMG/M metagenome (GOLD analysis project Ga0315287, IMG submission 205037) | Sediment microbial communities from Yellowstone Lake, YNP, Wyoming, USA - YL17G11_0 | ecosystem: Environmental > Aquatic > Freshwater > Lake > Sediment | place: USA: Wyoming | collected...
GCTTTCACGCGATCTTCGACGTCGCGGATGCGTGCCAGGACCGCCTCGGTGAGCTGACGGGAGGTCACTTGGTGCTCGCGAAGGAGACGCGCGGCTTCGTGTGCGGTCAGGTAATGCAGGTCCAGGTTATCCTCCGTAAAGGATGGTTCGACGGGTTCGACGCTATTCGAGGATCGCTCGCACCCGGAAGAGCCCGTCTTCGGCGCGAGGCGCGTTTGCCAGGATCTCCTCGGGTGGCAGCGAAGGTCGCGGCTCATCGGGCGCGAAGACGTTCTCCAGCGGCAGCGTATGGGCGGTCGGCGGCACGCCTTCGGTATCGATCTGACGGAGGACGTCGAAGTGGTCGAGGATCACCGACAGTTGTTGCTCGAACTTCGCCTCGTCCTCTTCGCTGAGGCCGAGGCGGGCAAGCTTTGCCAGGTGTTCGACCTCCGCTCTGGTGAGGGCCAACGTTTGTCTCCGAAACAGGATTCGAATCGATTATAGCATCGGTTGTAGGGCAGACAAAGAGCGGGGCCTACTCGCCGATTATCTTCAAGACGACCCGCTTGCGACGCTGGCCGTCGAACTCGGCGTAGAATATCTGCTCCCATGGCCCCAGATCCAATCGGCCCGACGTAACCGGCAATACCGCCTGTTGATGCACCAGCGTGCGCTTGAGATGCGCGTCGCCGTTGTCCTCGCCTGTCTGATGATGGCGATAGTCGGACCGGACGGGCGCCAGGCGCTCCACCCACTCCCAGAAGTCCTGCCAGAGGCCTGGCTCGTTGTCGTTCACCCAGATCGCGGCCGTGATGTGCATAGCGCTGACCAGGCACAGGCCTTCCTGCACGCCGGACTGGCGCACAGCCGATTCGATTTCATCGGTGATGTTGACCAGGTCTCGTCGCGAGCGGGTATCGAGCCAGAGGTAATGCGTGTAGCTTTTCATCTGTCCTCCCTGACGCCCCGAATTCCTGTCGTCGCCGCTTCACCGCTTGGTGGCGACCACCCAGATATGTGCTCTGGCGCGACGGGTAGCTTCGGCGCGATGACGTAGCTCTGATAGCGCGCCAGATCCGCCATCCGGCATGACGTACCGATTATAGCCGGAATCAGGTCGAGGGCGCTGTCGCCTGAGGACGGTATCGGTTTGATTGACCGATTGAATTCAATAGAAAAAGCAAGTGGTGTTCCTGCAAACCGGTCGCTATTCGGACGGCTCGCGATGAGGTGTGGCGATCGGTGGACGCGTGGAGCCATTAGAGCACATCGGAAGCGGATTTCCAAGGGAGAAGTAGCACGCGTCGCCGGAGACAAGGACAGACTTCGGGCGAAAGGAGAAGTTCGGGAGCCGGTGCTCCGCTAGGGATAACGGTTGGCGAAGTAGCGCCAGACCAATCGCGACACCGTCTGGCCGATGGAGATGTCGGCGTACTCTGTGCCGATGTCCTGAATACAGAGAGAGATCGCGTAGGCCCGCTTGCCGCCGCTGCTGGTGAAGGTCACGATGCCGATATCGTTGTCGATCCAGCCGCCGGACACCCAGCTAAACCCGTTCTTGTGTGACGTCACGCCGTTCCCAACGCCCGCTGGTAACAGGTACTGGAGTCCCGGCTTCACGTGAACCATCTTCTCCATCAGATAATCGCGCCATTGCCAGTTGACAATGCCGCCGTGGTAGAACTGGGCCAGCGCGCGATTGGCGTCGTTGGCGGTGATGATGTTTGCGGAACCGCGCAGCGAGAATTCGTCGGCGTAGGCAGGCGGATGATCGAAGATCGTGCTGCTCATCCCGAGTCTAGCCAGGAGATCACTTAGCTTGTAGACGCCGCCGGGGACACTGCCCCCCGTCTTGATCAGGAGCTCGTGCGCCGTTATCGGGTTGCTGCCCCAAATCGTCCGCGCGATGAGATCGCCGACGTGACTTTCCGGGTAACGCCCCTCCTGCAGGTCGATCACGTTGGATAGAAGAACGAACCAGTTCAGGGTGCATCCGGCGTGCCTGGGGTCGTCGCCTTTTACGTCTATCGATTCGCCGGTCTGTAGATCGGTGACGGCAACGGCGACGTTGAAGCCGGAGTTGTCAATAGCCGCTGCGAGGTCGTCCCGCAATTGAACCATGCCCTGATTCGGCGCCAGTCCGGACATCGCGCCGGAGCCGCAGCTCAAGGTACCGAAAGACCACATCGGGCCCGTGGACCAGCCGTTCGCCGTCTGGGTGTTCACGCGCCAGTAGTAGACCGACGCCGGCATGAGCCCGTCCCACGTCAGCGTCGATTGGCCTCCGGGCAGCGGCCCCTTGCCCACGAACCCTCCGGACGCGAAGCCGTCGTACATGCTCAGGTCGAGATACTGCGTACCGCCGGGCAGCAGGCTAGGCGACCAGGCGAAGTCCACGGCAATCATACCGGGCGAATCGCCGCTGCATTGCTGCGACATCGACTGCACTGGGACGGGCGGCTGTCCGCACTGGCCGGAGATGAAGCTGCCGACTTTCAGGGCATGCCAGCCATCGTCATAGAGGGCGTTGACGCGATAGTGGTACTGCGTGCTGGGGGCGATTCCCGACCACTTGTACGAGGTTGTACTCGGGCCGAACGGTCCCCCACCAACAAATGCGCCGGAGTCGAAACCTATCGAATAGAGAGAGAGGTCCAGCCAGACCTGTTGAGCGCCCGGCGCGGCCGGCCAGTTGAAGGTTACCTCCGTTGTGCCCGGGTTGGCGGCGCTACACGCCTGGTCGACAGTAGTGTTGCCGCCCGGTGTGCCCGGCACGGACACGGTCACCGCCCAAGCAATTGCCAGAAAGCTGCAAAGTCGGTTTCGCACAGCGGTCCTTCGCTCGACGGCCTCCATGTCGGTCGAATACGAGGCCGACGCCACTTCCGGCGGCGCCTCTCACTATTCTCTACACCCCTAAGATCCCGACATATCGGGGTTCCCCCCGACTTCCTCGCCGGATCTCCCCAATCTGCCTACTCTGACCGAAGCCAGTGCCTCGTCCATGAGCGCCAGCAAGTGCTCCTTCTCGTCCGGCAGGCGGTAGCCATCCCAGTCCTGTCGGAAGATGGGCGCATTCATGAAGTGGTCGAAGCAGATGTTGCCGGTTATCTCCAGCGCCTCCACTATCCGTCGCAACTCATCCAGCATCTCGACCGGACTCATTGGGTAGAACTCACCGCGGTGGTACTCTTCGTAGAGGGGCGTATCGGGCGTTACCATTAACGGCCGCACGCGCACGAAGTTGGGGTTCGTGGCGTTGAGGGCGGCGGCGGTGTTCTGAGCGTGCTGTTCCGTCTTCTCCGAGCCGCCGAGGCCGGGCATCACGTACTCGGACAGCTCAAAGCCGGCCCCCATGGCTTTCCTGCCGGCGTCTATCATCTCCTGCGGCGTGGCGCCTTTCCGGACGCGGGCCAGGACTTCGTCGTCGCCGCTTTCGAGCCCCATGTGCAGCCGGCTCAATCCCGCCACGCGCAGTCGCCGGAGGTCAGCCGCATCTTTCTTCAAGATCGTCTTCGCCCTGGCGTACGATGTTATGCGTTCGACGGATGGGAATGACTCGCGAAGGTGGACGACGATTTCGACAAGGTCGTCCGTCTTGACGATGATGGCGTTGGAGTCGGCGAGGAACGCTGTGCGCGGCTCGACGATTCGTCCCAGGCGTCGCATTTCGTCGGCGGCGGCACGCAGGGCGTCGATGTCGCCCTTCACCTCGTCGACGGATCGCAGCATCCCCTTGCGGGGCAGGTCTTTGTAGACGGCGCAGAAGGTGCAGTGGTTCCAGGGGCAGCCCCGCATGACACGGACCAATAGCGACCGGGCTTCGCTGGGAGGCCTTATCGGTGGGAGCTCGTACGTTAGCGTTCGGACTTCGTCGCCTCTGCTGTTCATATCGCGCCTTCTATCTAAGTATCACTTTAGCAGCCTTTCCGCCAGCCCAATCTTGACTGCCCGTCAATCTCGACTGGTCATGACGTGCGCGATTCGGGCGACGCGGCGTATGCCTTGACCGCTAATAGGGCAGAGACTATCTTTGTGCCCACCGGAAGAGGCGCGAGTCTATCGTCGCGATAGGGCGCGAGAGGAGGGGACGTGACATGGCAATCCGCACACCCGATCAGTACAGGGAGAGTCTGAGGGACGGTCGCAGCGTCTACATGTTCGGCGAGAAGGTGGCGGACGTCACAACTCATCCCATCCTCAAGATCGGCACCGAGACGGCTGCCGGCGACTTCATCCTTACCGAGTCGAAAGACCCCGACATCCGCGACCTGTTCGTCGCTGACCATCCGGAGACCGGCGAGCCCATAAGCCGCTACTTCACCACTCCGAAGACGCCCGAGGACATAGAGCTGCGGATGCAGATGATACAGCAGTCAATCCGGCTGACCGGCGGCCTGCCCTTCGGCAAGGACATCGGTACCGACTGCCTCAATGCCATCATGGCTACGGGCGAGCAGATGGGCAAGCTGGAGTACAAGGAACGGGCGCGCACCTACCTGGAGCACCTTCGCGCGAACGACCTCATGCTCTGCGGCGCCGTTACCGACGTCAAAGGCGACCGCAGCAAGGTGCCAGCGGCGCAGGTACATCCAGATTACTACGTCCACATCGTCGACGAGAACAAGGACGGCATCGTTGTTAAGGGCGCGAAGATACACATCACGGGCGCTCCCGCCGCCAACGAGCTCCTCGTCGTGCCGACGCGTCAGATGCGCGAGAACGAGGCTGACTACGCAGTCTCCTTCGCTATACCCGTCGCGACGAAGGGCGTGCACCTGATTTGCCGGCCGGGTCGGGGCGACCGGCCGGCGGCGGAGTTCCCGTCGAATCGCCCGAATCGCGGCCTCGTGGAAGCGATGATCGTATTCGATAACGTGCTCGTCCCGTGGGAGCGCGTCTTCCTCTGTCGCGAGTGGCAGTACTCCATGCTCCTCGCCTACACGTTCGCGACGTATCACCGCTTCACCGCCGTCTCCTACAAGATCCCGATTGTGGAGCTGATGGCGGGCATAGCGCTGGCGGTCGCCGAAGTGAACGGCCTGGAGAAAGCGGGGCACATTCGCGGCAAGCTGTCGGAGGTCGTCGCCTACGTCGAGACGTTGAAGGCGCTGGGCACTGCCGCCATCAAGTCGCCGGTCTACTACGGCGAAATCTGCGTGCCGAGCCCGTTGATCACCAACATGGCGAAACTGCACTTCGCTAAGAACTACCACGAGATCATCAAGACGATCCAGGACATCGCCGGCGGCATCATCACGACAATGCCGACCTACCTCGACTGGCAGAACCCCGACATCCACGACTACCTCGACCACTACCTGGGCGCCTCGGCGAAGTACACGACCGAGGAGCGAATGCGTATCCTGCAAATGACGCACAACGTGGTGGCTTCCGCAGACAGCGCCCATATGGAGGTGACAACCGTCCACGCCGAAGGGTCGATGGAGGCGCAACGGATGATGATCCTGCTCGAATCGCCGCTGAAGCAGTACCGCGACTTCGCGCTGACGGCGTCGGGCGTGCAACCGAAGGACTGACGAGATGACGTCGTCGGATCGCAGGCGCGGGCTGCTCGAAGGGAGGATGTCGCGGCGGAAGCTGCTGGAGACGGGCGCGGTCGCGGCAATGGGCGTCGCCGGGGCAGGACTGGCGGGCTGCTCCTCGGACGGTGCAAGTCAGTCCGGGACGACTCCGCCCGCGTCCGCCACGTCGGCTGCTGTCGTCTCCACGCCCGATGCGCAGACGGCGGCGCTGGCGATGGGCGCTACCTTGACCGGCGATCCTACGGGAATCGGCGAAGTCGCGCCCGGGACGATCTTCTTCCCCTACTTCGGCAACGTCACAGCCCTCCTGACCGACGACGGAATCGTCATAGTCGACACGTCGCTTCTGGGCAACGGGCCGCCCATCGTCGAAGAACTGCGGAAGCGAACAGATCTTGCTGTGAAGGCGATCATCTATACGCATGGTCACATCGACCACGTGGGCGGCACGGCGGACTTCGTCAAAGACGCCGACGAACGCGGCTATGAGCGCCCCCGAATCTACGGCCATGAGAACGTCGTTCCTCGCTTCCAGCGGTACGAGCGCATGGCCCCCTGGATACGCTTCATCAACTCCATCCAGTTCGGCGTTCCGGTCGACGCCGACGCTCCGCCTGCGCCAAAGCCCGTCTTCGCCTATCCGACCGACACCTTCGACGAGCGATACGACCTAAGCGTCGACGGCGAATCGTTCGAACTCGTACACGGCATCGGTGAGACAGACGACCACCTCTTCGTCTGGGCACCGGAGCGGAAGGTGGTGTGCACGGGCGACTTCTTCATCTGGGCCTGCCCCAACGTCGGCAACCCCTGGAAGGTGCAGCGCTACGCCGAAGGCTGGGCAGACGGGTTGGATGCGATTGCTGCGCTTCGGCCCTCGACTTTCATCCCTGGTCATGGCCCCGTCATCCATGGCGAAGAGGCCGTGCAGACCGCATGCTCCGACGTCTCCCGCTACCTGCGCTCGATCGCGGAGCAGGTCGTCGAGCGGATGAACAAGGGGCAGTGGCTGGAGCAGATCCTGCGCGAAGTTGAGCCGCCTGCCGACTTGACAGGGAAGCCCTATCTCCAGGCCGTCTACGGCCATCCAAAGTTCATCGTTCACGGCGTCTGGCGGCAGTACGGCGGCTGGTACGACGGCAATCCCGCCGACTTCTTCCCGGCGCCGACGGTCGACCAGGCGACCGAGATCGTGAGGCTTGCCAGCGTGGCGGGACTGCTCAATCGGGCCCGCGACTTGCAGACCATCGGCGACCTGCCGCTCGCCTGCCACCTGGTCGACTGGGTGTGCAAGGTTGAGCCCGAAAACGCTGAGGCCCGCAACCTGCAACGCGATCTCTTCGCCGCCCGGAGCGTGATCGAGGGGAACATGATGTCGCGCAACACCTTCAAGGGCGCCGCCGCGGAAGCGGAAAAGCACCTGAGCTGAGCCGCGGAAGGACGGTAATGAAGGGGAGTGACGATGAGGCCGGTGTTCTCGGTAAACCGCTGTCGCGACGGCACTTCTTGGAGGCAGCCATCGCATCTGCGGTAATCGCTTCCGGCCTGGGTCAGGCGGCGTGCGGCAACAACAGCGCAGAGAAGGAGTCGAGCATGACGACGGCGACACTCGACGCGAAGACCGCAATCGGCGAGCCCGCGGTGGAGACGATGACCGGTCGCATCAGCACCGCTGACCTCGGCTTCACGCTCATGCACGAACATGTCATTGCTCAGTCGGAGGGTGTTGCCCGCGCCTTTCCCCGCGTCTGGAACGAACAAGCGGTCCTCGACGAAGCCGTCGCCGCGCTCACGGAGCTCAAGACCAGGGGCGTCGACAGCATCGTCGACGTCACCGTGTTCGGCATCAGCCGCGACGTTCCCGCCTTGCTGCCCGTAGTGAAGAAAGCGGGGATACAGGTCGTCGCGGCAACCGGCATCTACACGTTCGACGAGCTGCCGGGATACTTTCGAAGCTGCAGCGCAGACGAGATGGCCGATCTTTTCGTCGCCGATATCAGGGACGGCATTCAGGGGACGGACGTGAAGGCGGCGATTCTCAAGTGCGCCACCGATGAGCCCGGCGTCACCCCGGGCGTCGAGAAGGTGTTGCGGGCGGTCGCGAGAGCCCATCTGCGGACCGGCGCTCCTATCACCACGCACACGCACGCCGCCACGCAGCGCGGACTGGAGCAGCAGCGCATCTTCGCCGAGGAGGGGGTCGACCTGTCGCGCGTCATCATCGGCCACAGCGGCGACAGCGACGACTTGGACTACCTGACGAGGCTGCTGGACGCGGGCTCATACATCGGCATGGACCGATTCGGCCTTGACTTCTTCCTGCCCGATGAGAAACGAGTGGCGACGGTCGCGAAGCTTTGCCGGATGGGCTATGCGGAGCGCATGGTCCTCTCCCACGACGCTTGCGTCTACATCGACCTGTACAAACTCGACGTTATCAGGCGGGTCGCTCCGAACTGGAACTACTTCCACATCGTCGACGACATCATTCCGGCGCTCCTGGAGGCCGGCGTCAGCCAGTCGGAGATCGACGTGATGACGCGGGAGAACCCGCGCCGCATCTTCGAGAATGTCGGCCCCTACTAGCGACCCGTGACCGTCGCTGCTTGTCTCTTTCAGCAATGCCCGTGCTAGACTAGCGTCGACGATCCGCGGGCTTCTTCATCGAAGGATGTAACCGCCCACCCTGAGAGCCGCACAGTTGGGGAGACAACTGCAATGATCACAAGCGACGCCTATGAAGCGCTGGCAGGGAAACTCGGTTTTCCGGGCTCGATATTGCTGCGCTCAATCCTCGAATCCCTCATGACACCCGACCAGGCGAAGCTGGTCGAGGCGCTGCCGGCATCAATCGCGGAGGTTGCCCAGAAGGCCGGCGTGCCGGAAGCGGGTGTTCGAGCCAGCCTCGACGACCTCTATCATAAGGGCGTCATCTTTCCCAAGGGCAACTTCGCCGACCGTGACGACTATCGCTTCGCGCGTCATATCATCCAACTGCACGACGCCACGCTCGCAAGCAGCGCCATGGACATCGATAGGGACCGCCCCTTCTTCCAGAAGTGGCACGATTTCTGCAAGCAGGAGATGTACGAGCGCCTGGGCGCGATGTTCAAGATCGTGGGTACGCGGATCAGCCGCGTCGTGCCAGCGCGCAAGGCCATCGATGGGCTGCCGGACATTCTCCCCAGCGAGGACTACCACGAGATACTCAGGGCGCAGGATGTAATTGCCGTCGTGCCGTGCTCGTGTCGAATCCGCACCACAGCCGTCGGCGAACAATGCGCCCACACCGCCGAAGCCGAAACCTGGCACTGCCTTCAGTTCGGACGCGGCGCGGAGTATGTCATCAATCGCGGCTCCGGACGGCGGCTGACCGTCGACCAGGCCATCGCCCTCTGCGACGAAATCGAAGAGGACGGCCTGATTCATCGTTGGGCGAATAATGCCACCGTCACGGGCGTTAACACGAGCTGCAACTGCTGTCGCGATTGCTGCGAGGAATACGTCTCGCTGGACGCCGCCGGCATCCCTGTCGCCGACTGGTGGGAGAAGAGCCGCTACGAAGCATACCTCGACGACATCGAATCGTGTAGCGGCTGCCAGGACTGCGTCGAGCGCTGCCAGTTCGATGCCATCACCATGTACCGCGATTCGAACGACGAGCTAAAGGCGGCAATAGAGGCGGAGAAGTGCTTCGGCTGCGGCGCCTGCGTCGTCGGCTGTCCGTATGGCTCCTTGAAGATGCACGCTGTCCGCCCGCCGGAGCACATTCCGGGGGCTGTGCCGGAAGCTTAAGCCCCATTCATCGCGGCCGTCGAAAGGCGCTTCGAAGGCGTCGAACCCAGGCGCGAGCAGACCAAGGAGGAGAACATGGCCCGCGTGAGCTATGCCACAACTTCCCAGGCGATCGGAGACGCCCACGAAGTCCTTTCGCAGCTCGACCAGCGCGGCAGGGAGGTATTGAACCTGCATCGCGCCCTGGCCCGGAGCCCCAACTCGCTGCGCAACTTCCTCCGACTGGGTAACTCGCTCCTCCAGTATGGCCAACTGCCACCCAACCTGCGTGAGCTTGCCATCCTTCGCATCGCCCAGATGACCGGCGCCGACTACGAATGGGCGCACCACGTCCCAATCGCCAAGCAGGCGGGAGTCAGCGCAAGCCAAATCGAGGCCCTCTCCCACTGGCGCGATGCCGAAGAGTTCAATGCCCGTGAGCGTTCAATTCTCGACTACGTCGAGGCAATCACGAACACGCGCGACGTCCCGGACAGCGTCTTCGAAGCGGTGCGAAGTCAGCTCAGCGAGGAGGACGTTGTCGAGTTGACGTTGGTTTGCGGCTTCTGGGGAATGGTCGCAGCTATCCTCCTGGCCCTCAAGATCGACCTGGAGCCGTCGTCGCAGAAGTACCTGCCGGCCTGATCACGTCTGACCGACAGGCGCGTCTCTCCTCAGCTCGCCTACGATACCCCACCTGGAGCCTATCCTGCCGCGCTCACTCTTCGCTCGCCATCAACGCCGCTCCCAACGCTCCCACGATCTGCGGTTCCTCGGGCACTGTCAGTTCCAGACCGAGTTTGCGACTCATGAGTTGTCGCAGGCAGGCGTTCAGAGCGCCACCGCCGGCAAAGACGACGCGTTCCTTTGGGCCCACGCGCCTTGCCATGCCCGCCACGCGCGTCGCAATCGCCTCGTGGACGCCGAGAGCTATTGCCGGGCCATGGGCTCCTCGCGCTACAAGCGAGACGACTTCCGACTGTGCGAAGACGGTGCAGAGGCTGTTGATCCTGACCGTCGACTCAGCGACAAGGGCGTGCGCGCCCAGCTCTTCGACGGACACCTCTAGCGTCCGTGCCATCGCCTCCAGGAAGGCGCCGGTACCGGCGGCGCAGCGGTCGTTCATCTCGAACCGCTCCACGCCGCCGCTTTCGCTGAGGCGGCTCGCCTTGCAGTCCTGGCCGCCCACGTCAATGACGGTGCGACAGTCTGGATAGAGGTGCCTGGCACCCAGCGCGTAAGCCTTGATCTCCGATACTATCCCGTCGGCGAGACTGCCTTCCGCCAGCCGCCTACCGTACCCCGTCGCGACGAGACGGCGATAGGAACGGCCGGCCAGCAGCCCCTCACAGCGCTGCAACGGATTCGTCCCGGCGTCGACGATGCGGTAATCCCGTATCCCGCCGTCGAACTCAACGAGGATGATTGTGCGCGAACCGATGTCTAGGCCGGCGTAGGTCATAGCATCTCCAGAAACGCGTCGATCCTTGTCCGGAGCTGTCCAACGTCCTCGTCGCTGTAGTCGGTCTCGATTCGGAGAAGTGGAATTCTCTCTTCAGCGAGACGCCTCTCCACCTTGACCGCCTCGTTCGCGAAGGTGTGGCAGAACTGGAGGTCGTAGTGAACCACGCCGTCCGCATCCCAGCCTCTCGCCAGCGTGACGATGTCATCCAGGCGCTCGTCGTTGGGCGTGAAGCAGGCACAGTTCGTTTCGAGCTGGCGATCGGCGATGGCCGCGAGCTGGCCCTCAAGGCTGCCGTCGCTTTCCGGCGTGAGGTAGTTGAAGTAGCGGGTGCCCGTGCAGGACTCCTCGCCGACGACGACAGAGCCGCTCGCCTCCATAAGTTGGTGCAGCTTCCAGTTTGGCACGGCCATCGGGCTGCCGCTGATCACGATCCGCTTCGCGTCTGCCGAAGCTACGCCGACGCCCTTCGCGATCCTTTCGTCGAGCTCGTCGCAAAGGGCGTTGACCTTCTCGGTGAAGCGGACCACGTCGTCGTAGAAGGCGATCTGGATGATCAGCAAGGCGTCGAGGCCGCTGATCGGGGCAGGGCGTGCCCTGCGGAGGGCTTGGAGTCGCTGGAGGGCACGTCGCTTCCCGTCGACGAGGGTGGTAGCCTGCGCCAGCCCGTCCGCCGTTATCGCCCTGCCAGTCTCAGCCTCAAGCTTCGCCTTGAGCCCGTGTACCTCCTCAAGGAAGAGCTGGCGGCCAAGCGGCGTCTTCTTCTGTGGCACCTCCATGACGTGTACCGGATGGTACTCGGCGAGGATCTCGTACATCTTCGTCTTGCCGTCGCAGGTCGTCTCGCCGACGACGAAGTCGCTCGCCTGGATGTACGGACAGGTGCCGCTTAGCTTGAAGCCGAACGACGATTTCACCAGGGGACAGGTGTTTCGCGGCAGGACTTCCTCGGCGTCGGGAACCGCGAACTGGGCGCCGGCGCACAGGCCGACAGGGATCGCGTCTGCCGCCAGGATGAGGTCCTCCGGCACAAACACGCAGTACAGGCCGACGACTTTGCCGCCGCCGGCGCGATGGTCTTGTAGCTCCTTCACCCTGAGGCCGTGGATCTCGCTGACCACGAAGTCGAAGTAGTCCATCGATTTCGGGCGGTTCTTCTGGCTGAGAAAGAGGTCGCTGTACATTCCCCCCAGTGCCTCGAGCAGCACGTCATGTCTTTCCAGGTCGAGGCCGAGCTCGGCCCACATAGGACGGTAGCTAGTCATTGTGCTTCTCCTTTTGAGCGCGTACCGAAGTGAAGTGTCGCGGGCAGAGATGCTTCGCCGGACCGGCGATGGGGCGGCACGGGTGCGTTTAGCCGTTGATCTCTGGCTGTGAAGACCAGGTGAGTTTGCTCGGATGGCGCCTGGACGCCCGCGAGGGGGACTTAGTGACGCTAGAGGTTGCGAGACCGATGCCCGGGCAGGAATCGGAGGCGGTCGAGCAGATGAGCGGCGCAGAACCTGTGCCACGCCCTAGGGCTTCGGCGGCCTCAGGTGAAGCGGAATGGCCGTGTCATCTCTCTCACCTCCTTTCCTGTCTTGGAGCTACGAGAAGTATAGGGCTGCCCGTCGGATTGGGGCAATTGCGCCTGGACGTCGACTGCCCCATCAGTGCCTCAGGCCCGTCTCGAACCGCAGACTCACTATCTCGTTGCGTTTCGCGCGCACTTTCACCCACCCGTCCTCGACCTCAGCGTCTCCGAGTCGCTCTTCGTTCAGGTTCACGACTTCGACGTGGCCGTGAGGCTCCATCAGCCGGACTTTCCCGCGGACGGCCCTAGCGCCGATGTTGTAGATGCGCGCTATCACGCCCCTGCCGTCGTCGGCGGCCTTGACGGCGGAGACGACGAGCCGCGAAGGAGTCACCTCGACGAGACTGCCTGCGGCCGGTAGCACGCCTGCGCCGGAAGCGACGGCCGCCCGCAACGGATGCGCGAAGCGGTGTGCTTCAACGAACGCATTCTCCCAGCCACCCTCATGCGGCACGATGGCATACTCGAACACATGGCGACCGGGGCATTGCGCGCCCGGCGTTTCCAGCGTCGGACCGGCAGGGCCTTTTCGCGTTGCGACGTCGGGCCGCGACAGCCAGCCGACGCAACGCAGCAGCGTCAACGCCAGTGTCACGCCGTCGCGGCCGGGCAGCGCTTCGTACTCCGGCAGGCCGCGATTCGCCAGCAGCAGCCCGTGTTCGCCGTCGCTGACGTCGACGAACGTCTTCTGTGGGTACGTGCCCACCGACTGCTCGCTCCACGTGCCGTCTCCTGGGGCGACGGCGAGCGGACGGCTTACGACGCCGTAGTGCTGCTCGGCGTGTGTGACATCGGTCTGGATGCCGGTCGGGAAGTGAACGCGCAGCCGATGGTCACGGGCCCGGTTGTCGAACTCCGTCCGGAAGTCGACGCGACGGACGCCCGCATACAAGCGCACGAGGCAACGGGCATCGCATTTCACGCGCCTCCGCGACCGCGTGTCCCTGCCAGCGCTTAGCGACGCGGGAAGGTTGCAGGTCATCTTGATTTCCAGCGTCCAGCGCGCCGGCCCGTTCTCGACGACGCTGATAGCCGGTGGCTTCGAAGGCCCGTCGACGACGATGTCCGGCGACGGCGGCCAGTAGTTGTACTCGTCGCCGCGGTCGCCGCCGTCGACGAGGCGGTTGAGCCCCCGCAACACGCGACCGCTCTTCTTGTCGCGAACGGTGATGCTGCCGTCGGCCGCATCGGCGGAGACGGCAAAGTACTCGTTGTCGATTCCCTCGCCCTGTCCCCGGTTCGACGCGCCGTCGAGCCGGCCACCGACGACGCGGAAGGCCCTGTAGCCATGACCGGGGACGTCGCGGGCCAGGAAGCCGGCCGTAACCGTTTGCTGGCGCGAGAAGGGCAACGCTGGCGATGACGGAACAGGCGACGCGATCTGACAAGCGTAGCGGCGCCCCTTCGCATCAATGACCGCCAGCGGCATGTGCTCTTTATCGGTGACGGGCCACTCGAACGTCACGAAATCGCTGCGGGGGCCGCTCAATGGATTGAAGACGGCAACGCTCTCGTTTTCATTCATGTTCACCTGGGCGGCGATCTCCGTCATCATTCTCTGCGCCAGGTCTTCGCCGATCTGCTGACAGGCATCGAAGCGCTGCGCCACGTCACCATAGACCTCGTCGACGCCGGAGCCACAGAGGGAGTCGTGCGACTGGTTCAGCAGCAACTGCTTCCATGCCTCCCCAACGAGCCGCGAAATCGACGCATGAGCCGTCGGATAGCCGGTGAGCGGCCCCCAAGGCAGAGGCGGCTCCTGCCAGTTGTTGCCCAGACGCCTTCGAAGCAGGCCGGCCCAGGCCGTAAGCGGCTCCACCCAGTCGACGAGCAGGTCCTCGCACTGCTGGTTGCGCTGCTTGACCCACATTCGCGCCGAGATCGCTCCCGGCAGCAGGTGCGCTCCGCGGCTGCTGCGCATCTCGCCCGAGAACCGCTGAAGGGGCACACGCTTTTCGCGCACGTAAGCCTCTATCGCATCGAGTAGCTGCGGCAGGCTGCCGTGGACGACACGACCTTCGGGCAGAAGCGTGTTCGCTGTCTCAAGCAGGTCGGGAAGCTCAGGCTGCGGCGGCACGTGGTCGTTGCCGTTCATTACCGCGAGATAGGGCGCCGTGGCAAGAGGCGTCAGCGCCCGCCGGATTTCGTCCAGCCGGTCCTGCATCTCCTGCGGGTCGGCCGGCAGCGGCCAGGCGAAGCCGTAGCCCATGGGTAGATGGAGGGTGAACACGCTGCTGCCGTCGGGCGACTGCCAGATGAACTCCGTCTTCGTCACGCCTTCGCTCACACCGCGCCAGACGACGGCGTACTCGATTCCGAAGCCGTGCAGAATCGCCGGCAGGTGCGCGATGTGGCCGAATGCGTCGGGTGAATAGCCGACGCGCATGGCCCCGCCAAGATCCTTCGCCTTCCGCATGCCCCGCTGAAGGTTGCGGATGAGCGACTCGCCGCCGGGCAGGTACTCGTCCGGCGGGACGTACCATGGCCCGATGAGAAGCCGGCCTTCTCGCACCAGGCGCGCCAGCAGGCGTCGACGGTCTGGTCGCACGTCGAGGTAGTCTTCGAGGAGCGCCGTCTGGCCGTCGGTCATGAAGTGCTTGTAGTCAAGGTTGGCCGCCAGCATGTCGAGCAGCCGGTCCAGCAGCGCGACGAGACGTGTTCGATACGTTTGGAATGGGACGTACCATTCCCTGTCCCAGTGACTGTGGGAGATGACGACGAACTGAAAGGAGGAGTCGCTCATTCGATGTTGCTCGCCGAGATGTCCCTTTCGATTCGTCTGCGACGCCATTGCCAAGGACAGTTCCCAGTCTAGGGACAGCACGCGAGAAGCGTCAATGCGACGCGCCCGGGAATCAAGCATCGACGAAAAGAGTAGCCGGCGGTCTGCAAGCGGACCACCGGCTACGTGTTCGTACTGGCGTGAGCGGCCTAGAACAGGGTGTCGCCGCGCTGGAGCTGGCGGAAGATCGTCCGCCGCTGTATCTCTGACGTCCCGTCGGGAATGCGCGCCGTGCGGGCGATGCGGAAGCCCTCTTCGAGCGCAAGCTCGCTGGAGAGGCCCATGCCACCGTGGATCTGAATTGCCCTGTCGTAGGCCCGCTGGCACATCTCAATCGACAGCGCCTTCGACATGCAGATCTCTTTGACCGGTATCTCGCCCGCGTCGAGCATTCGCGCCGTCTGGATGATGGCGTACTTCGTCGCGAAGATCTCCATTGCCGTGTCGGCCATCATGAACTGGAGCGCTTCGTGGTCAGCCAGCGGCACGCCGAACGTCTTGCGCTCTTTGGAGTATTCCAGGGAGCGGTCGAGCGCCCACTCTGCAAGGCCCAGGCAAGCGCCGGCCATGCCCATTCGACCTTCGGAGATACCGAACATCGCGATCTGGAAGGCGCCGCCCAGAGAGCCCATCATGTAGTCGTTGCGGACGCGGACGTCGTCCATTGTGAAGCCACCGCAGTCGCTGGAGAGGTGGCCGATGATGCGCTCCGGCTTGTCCTTGGTGAACCCCGGCGCATTGGCGTCGAGCAGGAAGCAGGTCAGACCTCCCTTGTGCGCCGCGAAGGCCTCTTCGTCGGTGATGGCGAAGACGGCAGCGTAGTCGCAGTACGGCGCGTTGGTGATCCACTGCTTGGAGCCGTTGACGATCCAGTCGTCACCGTCGCGACGGGCCTTCGTCTTCAGGCCCCAGAGGTCGGAGCCGGCGCCCGGCTCGGTCACGCCGAAGCAGACCGTCTTCTTGCCTACCAGCACGTCCGGCAGCACTTCGGAGCGAATGGCCGGGCCGGCCTGCAAGAACAGGTGCGATGGGCCATCAACGAAGCTGGCGAGGATGGGCGTGCTCAGGAAGGCGGCCGCCCAACTGATGAAGATGCGGCCGGGGCCGTACTTGCGGTTCAGCGCCTCCAGCAGGAACGGGCCGACCGACCAGGGAAGGCCGCCGCCGCCGACGCTTTCCGGCGCCATCATGGCGTAGAAGCCTGCCTGCGCGGACTTCTGGCGGACACTCTCTCTCGCGTCACGTATTACCGGCGTTAGCAGACCGTCTTCGCCGAACAGCTTTCGCTCGTCGTGCAGTATCTCCTTGTACTGCTCTTCAAGCGGGATGACAGTGCTGTCGACGAACCCGGTTAGACCGCTGATGGCCCCCTTGATGATGTCCTTGAGCTCTTCAGGTATTCCTACGTCTGTCATATGGACTAACCCCCTTTGGTTGATGTGAACGCGTCACAGCGTCCCACGCCGAGTTCCCGTAGTTTGGCCTTCATTGGTTATACGCGCACTTGCCTCAAGAAAGCAACGGTCATGGTCACAGAGTCGTCGATGATACTTGACAACGCCGTTCTCCTGGTTGAAGATTGCGAGACAGAAGCAGTCGCGCCGATTACGATCCATTCGGATGGTCGCCAGCAGCAGCTAGACTGGAGCAGCCCGTGAATTGCCCGAAGAACCATCAATCCCTTGAGAGCGTCGACGTCGGCGGGATAAGCATTGAACGCTGCCCCCAATGCGAAGGCATGTGGTTCGAAAGGGATCAGCTGCGGGTGATGAAGGACAAGGAAGACGGCGGCGGCTACCAGTGGCTGGACGTCGACCTCTGGAGGGACATGGACAAGTTCCGGGCGCGACGGCAACAGCGCTACTCCTGCCCTAGAGATGCTACTC
>Ga0315287_10002664_pt1 | contig 17000 bp, 19 predicted proteins | sample YL17G11_0_MG_FD_205037 | JGI IMG/M metagenome (GOLD analysis project Ga0315287, IMG submission 205037) | Sediment microbial communities from Yellowstone Lake, YNP, Wyoming, USA - YL17G11_0 | ecosystem: Environmental > Aquatic > Freshwater > Lake > Sediment | place: USA: Wyoming | collected...
CCGGGCGATCGAGGAGGCCCTCGACGCAGTTAAGCATAAGACCGGCAAGGCTCCCGGTTGACCTTGTCAAGCGGAATCGCTAGATAGGGCTCGACCCATTGCTGGAAGAGGATTGACCGGTCCCGGGGGGTAGCGCTTTCCCGAGGTCGGTTTTGCTGCGTTCTATTGGTAAATTGACCAAATTTCAGCACGTTAAGGCGTGCTTCGAGGAGAAAGCTTCGTGGCCCGAATTGCAGGTGTGAATATCCCGTCTAACAAGCGGGTAGAGGTGGCGCTCACCTATATCCACGGTATTGGCGACACTTTTGCGAAGCAAATCTGCGCCAAGGTGACTATCCCGCTGGAGCGGCGGGTCAGTCAGCTCACCGAATCGGAGGTCATGCAAATCCGTGAGGTCATCGACCGCGACTATATGGTCGAGGGCGACCTCCGGCGCGATGTTTCGATCAATATCAAGCGGCTGATGGACCTCGGCTGCTACCGGGGCTTGCGCCATCGCCGTGGGCTGCCCGTGCGCGGCCAAAGGACCCATACCAATGCGCGCACGCGCAAAGGTCCGGCCAAGCCGATCGCCGGCAAGAAGAAGTAGAGAGCTCAGTCAGCGCGGCTGAAGCGTGAGCTTTGGCCGAAGCCAATTCGTAAGATGCGGGATTAAGGCATGGCCAAGGATAAAACACGCGTTCGCCGCCGCGAGAAGAAGAACATCACCTCCGGCGTCGCCCATGTGCAGGCAAGTTTCAACAACACCATGATCACCATCACCGATGCCCAAGGCAATACCATTTCTTGGTCATCGGCCGGCGCCATGGGTTTCAAGGGGTCCCGGAAATCCACGCCTTACGCGGCGCAGGTCGCTGCCGAGGATGCCGGCAAGAAGGCGATGGAGCATGGGATGAAGAATCTCGAAATCGAGGTGCGGGGCCCGGGCTCCGGCCGCGAATCGGCGCTTCGAGCCCTGCAGGCCGCCGGCTTTAATATCATCACGATCCGGGATGTGACGCCGATTCCCCATAACGGCTGCCGGCCCCGCAAGCGCCGGCGTGTCTAAGAAACAGGAAGGCTGACCCCCCTCATGTTGCACGCGGATTCTCGGAAGCTGGGGCAGGCGGCCCCGCTCAAGGACCAGGAAAGGGCCCTCCAGGTGCTGCAGAAGAACTGGCAAGATCTTATCAAGCCGACCAAGCTCAACGTCATGTCGGGCCGCGATCCGCAGCGCTTCGCTACGGTCGTCGCCGAACCGCTTGAGCGCGGGTTTGGGCTTACTCTCGGCAATGCGCTGCGCCGCGTATTGCTCTCGTCCCTTCAGGGGGGCGCCATCACCTCCGTGCATATCGACGGCGTGCTGCACGAGTTCTCCTCGATTGCGGGTGTCCGGGAAGATGTCACCGACATCATCCTTAACATCAAGGAGATCGCGCTCCGCCAGCACGCCGAGGGCGTGAAGCGCATGGTGCTGAAGAAGGAAGGACCGGGCGTGGCGCGCGCCGGCGACATCGAGGTCGGCGCCGATATCGAGATCCTCAACCCGGATCACGTCATCTGTACGCTCGACCAGGGCGCCTCCATCCGCATGGAGTTCACCGCTTCGACGGGCAAAGGTTATGTGCCCGCCGAGCGTAACCGCCCAGACGACGCTCCGATCGGCTTCATTCCCGTCGACTCCCTGTACAGCCCGGTGCGGAAGGTGTCCTATCGCGTCGAGAATACGCGCGAGGGCCAGATCCTCGACTACGACAAGCTCACTTTGGAGATCGAGACCAACGGCTCGGTGCGTCCGGAGGACACGATCGCGCTTGCCGCGCGCATCGTGCAGGATCAGCTTTCGGTGTTCGTCAATTTCGAGGAGCCGAAGAAGGAGACGACGTTCGAGCGCCAGCCCGAGCTGGAGTTCAATGCCGCGCTTCTGAAGAAGGTCGACGAGCTCGAGCTGTCGGTGCGCTCGGCGAACTGCCTCAAGAACGATAACATCGTCTATATCGGCGATCTCATTCAGAAGACCGAGGGCGAGATGCTGCGGACGCCGAACTTCGGCCGCAAGTCCTTGAACGAGATCAAGGAGGTTCTCGCCTCGATGGGACTCCATCTTGGCATGGAGGTGCCGAACTGGCCGCCCGAGAACATCGAAGAGCTGGCTAAGCGTTTCGAGGATCATTACTAGACAGGCATCAGCGGCAGACATCGGAAGTCGAAAGCGAGGTCTTTCCGATCTCTGATGTCTGACAGCTGGTCCTAGTCGGGGAGGTATGTATGCGCCATCGCAATGCAGGCCGGAAGCTCAACCGCACCGCTAGCCATCGCTTGGCGTTGTGGGCGAGTCTCTCTCAGGCCCTGTTCAAGCACGAGCAGATCGTGACCACCTTGCCCAAGGCGAAGGAACTCAAGCGCGTCGCCGACCGGCTGATCACGCTCGCCAAGAGAGGCGACCTGCATGCGCGCCGCTTGGCCATGTCGCGCATCCGTGACGAAGCCATCGTGGCGAAGCTGTTCGCGACGCTCGGGCCCCGCTATGCCGACCGCCCGGGCGGCTACACGCGTGTGATGAAGGCCGGGTTCCGCTATGGGGATTCCGCGCCCATGGCCGTGATCGAGTTGGTCGATCGCGATCCCGATGCCAAGGGGCTCGATTCGGGCCCGGTGCAAGAGACCGGTGGCGAGACGGCCAAAGCCGCCGCCTGAGCTAAGGCTCAAAGTTCACGGCTGAGAAGTGCAAAGACGCGCCGCTTCCGCGACGCGCCTTTGACGTCTCTATTTATCCTCGTTGCCGTCGTCTTTGTCTTTGGTGGTGGCCCCACCTGACGCAGCCTCTTTCGCATCATGAGCGGCAATCGCCTGCGTCTTGATGCCTTTAACGCCGTCGGCGAGGATGGTCGTGATCTTCGCCTTGGCCTCGTCGTCGCTCGCGCCATTGGCGTCGAAATCCGACTGCCAATAGATTATCGAGCGATCCGGTTCGTCATCGACTTCCAGCCAGAGCTTGGATTTGTAGTTCTTGACGGGGAGGGGGCTCTCGACGATTTCGTAGGTGTAGCCGAGATCCTCGGTGCCGGTCAGCTTCTCCTTGATCTTGCCGCCATCCTTCAACGTCAGAGTGCGGAAGACGACGTCGCCTTCCTTCTCTTGCACGCAATCGGCCACGGCAGGATGCCACGCCTTGATTGCGCAGAAATCACCCACGATCGCCCAGATTTGCGGCGGGAGTCCGGGGGCTTCGGTCCTCTTCTTGACCGTGATCGCGGAGGCCGAGGCGCTGCCGACAAGGAGCGTGGCCAAGGCGACCAAGGCCAGTTTCATCATACGCATGCGTTTTCTCCACACGATTACGTCGATTGTCGAAAACACGCCCGGGCGCATCTTAGGGCAAAACCAAAGCCCGGCAAGGCAAAAGCCCCAGGAATTGGCGCCAATACGCCGTTTCTCTGGAGGCGCGCGTTGGGCTATACCGGACCCGAAACGTGGTTTTGCTGATGGAGCCGATAAGGCTGAGTGATGATGAGATCTAGCCTGTCCTTGCGGAGTTGCGGATTGCTGCTTGGCGCGGCCGCTCTGGCTATCGGTCTACTTGATCTGCCCGCGAACGCCGAGCCCCAGCGCGTCGTCCCTGAAAGTCAGGGCGCCATCAAGCAATCCTACGCGCCGGTGGTGAAGCGGGTCGCGCCGGCCGTGGTCAATGTCTATGTCAGCCGCAAAGTGAAGCAGATCGTCTCGCCGTTTTCCGACGATCCTTTCTTCAGCCGCCTGTTCGGCGACAATTTCGGCATCCCGCGGGAGCGCATCCAGAACTCGCTCGGCTCGGGCGTGCTGGTGAGCCCCGACGGCGTGGCCGTCACCAACAACCACGTCATTCAGGGAAGCGGCGAGGCGGAGATCACCGTTGCCCTTTCAGACGGGAGGGAGTTTCCGGCCAAGGTCGTGCTCAAGGACGAACGGAGCGACCTCGTCGTGCTTCGCCTCAACGCCAAGGGCGTCAAATTCCCGTCGATCGAATTCAGCGATTCCGACAGCCTGGAGGTCGGCGATCTCGTGCTGGCGATCGGCGATCCCTTCGGCGTCGGGCAGACGGTGACGAGCGGCATCGTCTCGGCGCTGGCGCGCACGCAAGTGGGCATCTCCGACTATCAGTTTTTCATCCAGACCGATGCCGCCATCAATCCCGGCAACTCCGGCGGGGCGCTCGTCGATATGGAAGGCCGCCTGGTCGGCATCAATACGGCGATCTTCTCCAGGAGCGGCGGCTCGCTCGGCATCGGATTTGCGATTCCTTCCAACATGGTGCGGCTCGTGGTTCAAGCGGCGTTGAAAGGCGGCACGGTGCAGCGGCCCTGGTTCGGCGCTTCGCTGCAGCCGGTGACCTCCGACCTCGCGGAGTCGCTCGGGCTTGAGCGGCCGGGCGGCGCGCTGGTCAAGGGGGTGCATGCCAAGGGTCCCGCGGCCCAAGCGGGCCTCCGCGCGGGTGACGTGGTTGTCAGCATCGATGGCAAAGAGGTGCAGGACCCGCGCGCGTTACAATACCGGTTCGCCATCAAAGGTCTTAGCGGCTCGGCGGAGCTCGGCCTGATCCGCCAAGGCAAGCCACTTAAGGCCAGTGTGGCCCTCGTCGCGGCCATCGAAGATCCGCCCCGCGACACGCGCGATCTCCAGGGCCGCCAGCCCCTGTCCGGCGCCAAGGTCGCCAATCTTTCCCCCGCGGTGGCCGAGGAGCTTGGCATCGAGGAGGACGATTCAGGCGCGGTCGTGCTCGATGTCGCGCAGGACACGCCTGCGGCGAAGTTTGGCTTCAGGCGCGGCGACATCCTGGTCGGCGTCAACGATGACAAGGTGAGCTCGGTTAAGGATCTTGCGGCGGCGCTCGCGCGCTCGCCAAGCGGCTGGCGCCTTTCCTTCCAACGCGAGGGTAAAGTGTTCAACCTTGCCATTCAGGGCTGAGGCGAGAGGTGATGGCGACCCTGTTCGAGGCGGCCGGGCTTTCGATGAGCGCGCCGCGGCCGCTGGCCGATCGCCTGCGCCCGTCGTCGCTCGGCGAGGTCGTGGGGCAGGATCATCTCCTCGGCGAGCAGGGCATTTTGAGCCGCATGGTCAAGGCCGGGCGGCTTGGCTCGGTGATCTTCTGGGGACCGCCTGGAACCGGCAAGACAACGGTGGCGCGGCTGCTTGCCGAGGTCACCGACCTTCACTTCGAGCAGCTTTCCGCCATCCATTCGGGCGTGCAGGACCTCCGCAAGGTGTTCGAGGCCGCGCGCGGGAGGCGCGAGCTCGGGCGTGGCACGCTGCTGTTCGTCGACGAGATCCACCGCTTCAACCGCTCGCAGCAGGATTCCTTCCTTCCGTATATGGAGGACGGCACCGTGATCCTGGTCGGCGCCACCACCGAGAACCCGTCCTTCGAGCTCAACTCGGCGCTGCTGTCGCGGGCGAGCGTGCTGACCTTCAAGCGTCTCGACGAGGCCGGCCTCGAGGCGCTGCTCGCCCGTGCCGAAGCCCATGAAGGCCGCAAGCTCCCCCTGACCGGCGATGCCCGCGGCGCGCTGACCGTCATGGCCGACGGGGACGGCCGCGCGCTCATCAATCTTGCTGAGGACTTATGGCTTGCCTCCGGCTCGGGGGCCAAAACGCCGCTCGACCGCGAAGCGCTTGCGGCGCTCGTGCAGCGGCGCGTGCCGATCTACGACAAATCCCAGGACGGCCACTACAATCTGATCAGCGCCTTGCACAAATCGGTGCGGGGCTCTGACCCCGATGCCTCCCTCTATTGGCTCGCCCGCATGCTCGCCGGCGGAGAGGACCCGCTCTATATCGCGCGGAGGCTGGTGCGCATGGCGGTTGAGGATATCGGGCTTGCCGATCCCCTGGCGCTCGTCCAGGCGAATGCCGCGAAGGAGGCCTACGACTTCATGGGCAGCCCAGAGGGAGAGCTCGCCCTTGCCCAGGCCACGCTCTACCTCGCTTGCGCGCCAAAATCGAATGCCGCTTATGTGGCCTTTGGTGCCGCATCCCGCGCGGCGGAGGAGGGGGGATCGCTTAGCCCGCCGAAGCACATCCTCAACGCCCCGACCAAACTGATGAAGCAGGAGGGCTACGGCAAGGACTACGCCTATGACCACAGCGAGGATGAGGCGTTTTCGGGCCAGAACTACTTCCCCGACGGCATGAAGCGGCAGAGCTTCTATGCCCCCACCAATTATGGCCACGAGGCCGAGGTGAAGCTGCGCCTCGACCGCTGGGCAGCCTTGCGCACTGAGCGGTCAAAGCGCCACAAGCCCGGTTGAGACCGGACTTTGAACCGAGCGTGATTTGCGCGGTGGAGCGCCTTTCAGCGGAGCGTGTAGCTCACAAGCAGGTCGACGAGCTTGCCGAAAGGCGGGCGGATAATATCGGCAAAATTGAGCTTCGCTTGCTTGAAGACGCCCTTGGCATGGCTCATGGTCTTGAAGTCTTCATGGGCGTGATAGGCGCCCATGCCGCTTTGACCGATGCCGCCAAAGGGAATGTTCTCCTGCGCCTAATGCAGAATGGTGTCGTTGATGGGGACGCCGCCGGACGTCGTGGGGGCCGCACGAGCTCGCGTCCCGGACCCTCCGGGCCAAAGAAGTACAGCGCGAGCGGCCGCGGCCGGGCATTGATATAGGCGACGGCGTCTTCGAGCTGGCGATAGGGTAGGATCGGCAGGATCGGGCCGAAGATCTCATCCTTCATCACGTCCATCTCGTCGGTCGCACCGAGCACGAGCGCGGGCGCAAACATACGTGACTGCGAGGCATCGCGGCGCGCAGGCCGAGCGGCTGATAGATGACCCGCACCGATCCCGGAAGAAAGGTCATCGCTACGCGCCGCCGTTCAGGAGGCATCCAGCGCGCCAGATGGCGATGGAGATAGTTGACCGAAGCGATGACGACTCCCAACTCGTAGAGCAAGGTTTCCTGCGCCGCTCTGTGGCCGAAATCGGCGTCGAGCGCTCTGACGAAATCGTCCCGATGCGCGAGGATGACGCCTTTGAGTTTCTGCAAATCGCCGCGCCGCTCCGCAAGCGTTGGAGAACCGTCACGCAAGAACGCGGAGCGCTGAGCGGTGAACGTGGCGGTCAGACCGCTATCGGTATCGTCGGTGTCGATGAGGGGCACGGTGTTCATGGGAACATCCTTCTCACTCGACGCAAAGAACGACCATGTTTGTATAGCGGCTCCGGGGTTGGAACCGGCGCCGCTAATCGAGCCGCTCGGTCCCGTATTGGATGACCTTGACCTTCTCCGTGGTCACCAACCCGCTCCCCATGATGCCTTCGATCGCCGCAACGAAGTTGCCGATCGCCTCCTCGCTGTCCACGATCTCGATGATGAGGGGCAGATCTTGCGACAGGCGAAGGATCTTGGTGGTATGCAGCCGGCTCGAATGGCCGAAGCCCATGGGCCCGCGTAAGACCGTGGCGCCGGCCAAATGCATCTCTCGCGCCTTCAGCACGAGCGCCTCGTAGAGCGGCCTGTGCCCAGCCTTGTCGTTCTCGCCGATGAAGATGCGCAAGAGTACGGCGTCACGCGAGAGGGGCATGGATCAGATCCACTTCATGGCGTTGATGGAGGCCGCGAGCATGTAACCCATCCAGACCGCGATCAAACACAAGACAACGGACCCGACAATGTTGCCGCCGGCCTGAAGCCATTCGCCGTCATTGGCGAGATTGAGCGTTTGCAAGCTAAAGGACGAAAAGGTGGTGAAGCCTCCGCAGAGTCCAATCATGACGAATTGACGGGTGAGCGTGTCGGTAAAGATGCGGCCGTCGGGTCCGGTGAGCGTGGCGAAAAAGCCTATGATCAAGGAGCCGGCCACGTTGACGATGATTGTACCCCAAGGGAACGTCTCGCCGATCAATCTTGCGGCTAAGCCGGAGCACCAATATCGCGCCATGCCTCCAAGCGCGCTGCCAATCGCAATCCAAATATAGGCGGTCATGCGAGCCCCAAATCTCCATTAAAGCTGCGCGCTGGAAGGCGCGGTGAGTCATCCCGAATCGGTGCTTTGGCGCGCCTCACTTTGCCACAAGCACGGGGCACGGCGCGAGATCGACAAGGCGGTCGGTACGGCCCGCCGATCAGTCGCCCATAGAAGATCGAGTGGCCGGTCGCGCCGATCACGAGCAGATCGGCTCCAAGCTCGCTCGCAAGTATGAGGATGTTGCGCACCGGGTGCCCGGTGAGAAGGTGGGTCTGAACCTTGACGCCTTGTTCCTCGGCTAGCGCCTCGGCTCGTTTCAGGATGCCGCGATAACGGCGATCGGCAACGCGCTTCTCGTTCTTCACCTCACCAATGGTCTCCGGGAACTCGGGGATCTCCTCGACGCAGACGATGTGAAGCTCCGAGCCCTCCTGCTTGGCCAAGCCAAGCGCAAGCGCCTTGTCGGCACCTTTGGAGCCGTCATTGGCGTGGAGAATCTTTTTGAACATCGCGGTTCCTCGCTTCATCTTGAGTAACTGCCTGCAACATTCACTCGGGCGCTCGTGACAGCCCAGCGCGGGTGCTGGACCTGCGCCTCCTTGGGCTTGTGGTTCCTTCTGGGGCAGCAGGTGCCGCGGCAGATAGAAGGCGTTCGTCATGGCGACCCCGGCTAGCCAGCTCGGCATCGGCTCCCAGCCGAGAATGAAGTAGGCCCCAGCCGTGCAACCGAGGAAGGGAAAGAGGAAGCTCGCCAGCCCGATGGCCGCGGCCTCCTTCCATTTGAGCTTGAAGACATCGGGATCAAGCTCTGCACTGGCGAGAAAGGTCAGCACTATAGCGCCGAGGCCAGACAGGAATTTGATCCAGGTCTGGTCGGTGCCGAGCACCGCCGCACCGATCACCGCGCCTATGATCAATTGGGCGATCGTGCCGACCACGATCTCGGATAATGCCGTCGAAATTCTCAACCAGATCGACAGAAGAGACGCGATCAAGGCGAGTCCCAGCCACAATGCCGCCAAAGCCCAAATGCCCGTCATGCTGCTCTTGCCTCCACGATTCACGTCCGCAAAGAGGTGCCCAGGCGGCTTTGGGTCTTAACAACAAAAAACCCGCCTCACGGCGGGTTGCGGACTTTACCTCCCACCGCATAGTGATGATGCGGTAGGAGTCATTAGCCATTGGCGGTTCAGGGGGACTCCATCCCCTTTGGCACTGTTGATGACACTGTAACCCGGAATTTGCACGGATCAAGCGCGAGCGCGGGTCAACTTGCCGAGAAATGGTAGGTTGCCGCCCACAGCGAATCGGACGGCGAGAAGAATGACAGGCGTTGAGATAAAAGAGGTTGGCCGCGACGAGGACGGCATGCGGCTCGACCGGTGGTTTAAGACCCATTACGCCGAGCTTCCCCACAGCCGGCTGGAGAAACTGTTGCGAACCGGCCAGGTGCGCGTCGATGGCGGGCGCGTCAAGGCGAGCATGCGGCTCGCCGCCGGTCAGATGGTGCGGGTGCCGCCGTTGCCGGCCGTTGCGCCGGAACCGGTGAATACGGCTCTGTCGAAAGCCGACCGCGACTTTCTCGCCTCCATCACCCTATTTGAGGACGACGATCTCATGGTGCTCAACAAGCCGCCGGGGATCGCCGTGCAGGGCGGCACCAAGACAACGCGTCATCTCGACCGGCTGCTCGAGGGCTTTGGCGACGGCCCGAAGACGCGGGCCCGCCTCGTGCATCGGCTCGACCGAGACACCTCGGGGGTCCTGGTTGTGGCCAAGCGGCGCGAGGTGGCGGCCAAGCTCGGCCGCGCCTTCCAGACGCGCTCGGTGCGCAAGATCTATTGGGCGCTCGTCAAGGGCGTGCCACGGCCTCCGCAGGGCAAGATCGATGCCGCGCTGGTCAAGGCCTCGGGGCCGGAGGGCGACCGCGTGCGGAAAGCGCGGCCCGGCGAGCAGGAGGTGGCGCAGTCGGCGGTGACCTATTATTCGGCGGTCGACAGGGCTGGCCAGACGGTCGCCTGGCTGTCGCTCAAGCCCGTCACCGGCCGCCAGCATCAGCTCCGCGCCCATATGGCCATTCTTGGCTACCCCATTCTTGGCGACGAAAAATATCAGGGCAATCTTGAGCTGCCCGAGGGGCTGGACAACAAGCTCTATCTGCATGCGCGGCGCATCAGCTTCCCACATCCGTCGGGGGAGGGCGTCGTCGATGTCACCGCGCCGCTATCGGAGCATATGGAACGCGCTTTTGCTGCCTTCGGCTTCGAGGCACGACAGGCCGATAAGGATGACATCGATTAGCACGCCGGGCTCAGAAAAAGCCTCACCGGACGCGGCCAAGGGCGGCACGCGCGAGCGCGGCACGCGAAGATCTGCACTTCCCAAACGCTTCTATAAGGACGTGGCAATCAAGGATGCGGACCAAGGCGGTGCCTCCCTGCTGCTCGACGGCGAGCCCGTGCGCACGCCCGGCAAGGCGCCACTCATCCTGCCGAACCTGGCGCTTGCGGAGGCGATCGCGGAGGAATGGCGCGGGCAGGGGGAGCGCATCGATCCGGAGACGATGCCGCTCACCCGGTTCGCCAACAGCGTCATCGATGGGGTCAAGGGCCGCGAGGACGCGGTCATCGACGATATTCTGGGTTATGCGGGTTCGGACCTCGTCTGCTACCGCGCCGAGGGACCCGAGCCGTTGGTTGCGCTGCAGGCGAAGCATTGGGAGCCCGTCGTCGCCTGGGCTGAGTCGGACCTCGGGGCGCCGATGCGGTTCGCCGCAGGCGTGATGCATATCGAGCAGCCGGAAGCTTCGCTTCATGAAATCAAGCAACGGTTTGAGGGCTTTGACGCTTGGAGCCTGGGGGCGCTCCACGTCATGACGGGGCTCGCGGGCTCCGCGCTTCTTGCTCTTGCCGTGGCGCTTCAGCGGCTCTCGCCGGGAGAGGCTTGGGGCGCGGCCCATGTCGATGAGGATTGGCAGATCAGCCAATGGGGCGCGGACGAGGAGGCCCGCATCCGGCGTGCGAACCGTTGGCGCGACTTCGCCGCCGCCACGCGGCTCCTGAAGCTGCTCCAAGGCTGAGAGCCACCCGAGCTCCACCCTATTCCCGTTGGGGAAGCCTCTCTCCGCCAGCGGAGAGCAATCAGCCGCCATTTGCCTCATCGAAACCCCATGCTATTGACCGTCACCACGGCGTCACAGTGAGGGGCTCGGCAACGGCATGAAGGAAGTCCTGGAAGAGCTTGAGGTTCGGCGGGGAAGAGCGCGCGCCGGGGGCGGCCCGAAGCGCGTCTTGGCCCAGCATGCGCGCGGCAAGCTGACGGCGCGGGAGCGGCTCGATCTCCTGCTCGACGAGGGCTCTTTCGAGGAGTTCGACATGTATGTCGAGCACGGCTGCACCGAGTTCGGCATGGAGGAGACCAAGGTCCCCGGCGACGGTGTGGTTACCGGCTGGGGCACCATTAACGGCCGCGTCACTTACGTCTTCGCCAAGGACTTCACCGTGTTCGGCGGCTCCTTGTCCGAGGCCCACGCCAAGAAGATGACCAAGATCCAGGACATGGCGCTGCAAAACCGCGCGCCGATCATCGGCCTGTTCGACGCGGGCGGCGCGCGCATCCAGGAAGGGGTGGCGGCGCTGGGCGGCTATGGCGAGGTGTTCTTGCGCAACGTGCTGGCCTCCGGCGTCATCCCGCAAATCTCGGTGATCATGGGGCCATGCGCCGGCGGCGACGTCTATTCCCCCGCTATGACCGACTTCATCTTCATGGTCAAAGACACCTCCTACATGTTCGTCACCGGCCCGGATGTGGTGAAGACGGTGACCAAGGAGGAGGTGACCGCCGAGCAGCTTGGCGGGGCCATCGTGCACACGACAAAGTCGTCGATCGCCGACGGCGCCTATGACAACGACGTCGAGACCCTATTGCAGATGCGGCGGCTCCTCGACTTTCTCCCGTCGAGCAACGAATCGGGCGTGCCCGAGCTGCCGACGCGCGACCCTTGGGACCGCTGCGAGCATTCCCTCGACACGCTGATCCCCGACAACCCGAACAAGCCCTACGACATTAAGGAGCTGATCCATAAGGTCGTGGACGAAGGCGATTTCTTCGAGATCCAAGAGTCCTTCGCCAGGAACATGGTGGTGGGCTTCGCCCGCATGGAAGGGCGCACCATCGGCATCGTCGCCAATCAGCCCTTCATGCTGGCAGGGGTGCTCGACAGCGACGCCTCGCGCAAGGCCGCGCGCTTCGTCCGCTTCTGCGACTGCTTCAACATTCCGCTCGTCACCTTTGTCGATGTGCCAGGTTTCCTACCCGGTACCGACCAGGAATATGGCGGGCTGATCAAGCACGGCGCCAAGCTTCTGTTCGCCTTCACCGAGGCCACGGTGCCGAAGGTGACGGTGATCACGCGCAAGGCCTATGGCGGGGCCTATGACGTGATGTCGTCCAAGCATATCAGGGGCGACGTGAACTATGCTTGGCCCACGGCTGAGATCGCGGTGATGGGGGCCAAGGGTGCCGTCGAGATCCTCTATCGCGCCGAGCTTGGCGACGAGGCCAAGATCAATAAGCGCATCGACGAATATCAGAAGCGCTTCGCCAATCCCTTCGTCGCTGCGGAGCGGGGCTATATCGACGAGGTGATCATGCCGCACGGCACGCGCAAGCGCATCGCCCGGGCGCTACAGATGCTGCGCAACAAGCACGTCGAGAACCCCCGGAAGAAGCACGACAATATTCCGTTGTAGTAGTCGTTCCGGCGCAAGCTGAACTCGCGCGCGATCAGGGGCGCGTCCGATGACCGATGCTGTCGATAAACGTTTTTCGAGGGGCGAGTGAGCAACATTGATTCAAGATAGGAGTCTGGCGCGCAACATCGATTTAAAAAACTCAGCACTTGGAGTCGATCGTTGCCCGCGCGCTGCCCATCGCCGACTTTATCGACAGCATCGACCCGAAGCGGACGTTTGCTGTCAGAACCTTGAGTCCTGCGTTTTTGCGGTGAAATCGTATTGGCGCTGAGGCCTGCGGCTACAGGCAGCGTCTTACGCTGCCGTCCTGGAACGCCGCGCCGGAGGACGCGGCCGGCTCGGCCAATTCTGGAAAGTCGTGCGGCAACTCTACCAAGATAGCCCGCATATCATTGTAGCGGGAGGGATGGTCTGCGCTGCCTAAGACCACGGCGACGATCTTCTGCCCATTTGGCGCCCGCCACCCCACGACGAGATGGTAGATGTTCTTGCTGACATGCGATCCCGTCTTTGCCCCAACGATATCGTCTTGCCCGAGCATCTCGATGGTGCTGGTGAGCGTGACGTTGCGCGCCTCTGGTCCGCCAATGCTTAAGCTGCGCCGCGCGCACTGCCAGAACGGCAGCAATCGCCCATCGCGAAAGATGGTGCTCCCGATCAGCGCCACGTCGCGCGCCGTCGAGACGTTCGAAGGCGAAAGACCGTAAGGATCGGCAATTTGCGTGTGTGATGCCCCAAGGGCGGTGGCGGCGGATCGCATCTCCTGCACGAAGCGCTTGATCGAGCTGCCGCGCTTCTTTTCTTGGACGAGGATCGCACGTCCGACGTGATCGGCGATGGCGAGCGCGGCATCGTTTCCTGAGACCAGCAGCATGCCGTAAAGCAGGTTCTCCAAGCTCCAGATGTCGCCCTTGCGAAGGCCGGCCGAGGAGCCGGGCACAAGATCGCCTTGCGTGATCGTCACGGTGTCTGACAGCTGCCCGCCCAGACGCTGCACGAGGACATAGGCGGTGATCAATTTTGTGATGCTCAGGATCCTGAACGCCTTGTCCTCATTCTTCCGATAAAGCGTCTGCCCGGTGTCGGCATTGACCACAAAGACGGAGGAAGCGGTCACCTGGGGGAGAGCGATGGGCTGTTGGCCGACCGCTTGACCGCCGATCAACACCAATGCCGCGATCGCTCCGGCACGGAGCGCGAAGCCGGCAAGCGGACCGCGCTTTTGCTCTCGGTTAGGGGTCAGGAAACAGACCATCTGAATGTCATAGCGGAAGTATCGCGCGGTATGGAAGCGACCTGGAAGGAATGTCGGGTTCTGGGTACAAAGCTGAGATTTATCCCCGCGCTCCAAACCTCCATTATTATTCCCCCACCGCGTCCTTCTTAAGGGCGTTCTCATGAGGCGTCGTGAGGCGGGACGAGGTGCGGTGCCCGCGGGTCTGGTTCGCAAGCCAGGCACTCGGGCGGCGCCGGGGGCTTCGCCCGGGACTATTATGAGTCCCTGCCAGGAGCTGGCTGACGACCGTAAGGTCTACCTCAAACGCTTTCCCGTCACGTCGACTTCGTCCGTGCGGGCACGCGGGGCACTTACGGCGAAGCACGGCGCGGTAGCCGAGCAAACGCCGCCATGGTGCGCCGAGAGGCGCCACGTGTCCGGCAACGGATGCGTGACAGAACACTGGTTGCGCTTTTCGGCGCGCCATTCCCCTGGCCGCGGCGAGGGGGAGAACAGCAAAGCCCGGACGCGGGTGCGTCGCGGAAAGGAGAGCGCATGCCTGCTCGATATCATGCCCGCCAAGCGGCCCGGCTTTTGGCCGGCCCGATAAGAGGCCAATCCAGCAATGCACCTTTTTGCCTAATCGTACTCGGGAATGCCCGCTAAGATTGATGTGCCCCGGATCGGGGCATTGCACGACCCCTCGCTTAGGGCCTCGGCGAACGGGGCGGTCGAGTTCCTCTATCGCCCCGAGCTTGGCGACGAGGGCAAGATCAAGAAGCGCATCGACGAACATCAGAAGCGTTTCGCCAATCCGTTCGTCGTGGCGGAGCGCGGCTATATCGACGAGGTGATCATGCCGCATTCGACGCGGCGGCGTGTCGCCCGCGCGCTGCAATTGCTGCGCAACAAGCATGTCGATTGCCAAAAAGGTACGGACATGCCGAAAGGAACTTGCCTCCGCGGCGATTAGAACCCGAAAATCCCCAGTTTCTAGCTCGGCGACGGGCGGTGTTAGAATGGCACCAGGCAGCGTCGCGTCTCGTCCCACAGCACAAGGCGCACGCAGCGGAAGCTTTCGAGCAGACTCAGGTGGTTGATGGCGCGGAGCTCGGGATGCTCGCGCAGCACGTGTGGAAGCCGATAATAAGGAATACGGCTGCAGAGGTGATGCACGTGATGTACGCCGATATTGGCTGTGAACCAGCCGAGGAACGCGGGGAGGTCGTAATGCGAGCTGCCGTGCAAGGCTGCTTGGTGCAAGTTCCACTCGCTGTCATCGTCCCATGTCGTGTTCTCGAATTGATGTTGCACATAGAACAGCCACACGCCCGCTGATGCCGCGAGCACCGTGATCGGAAGATGCACGAGCAGGAATACTTTGATGCCCATGAGCCAGATGAGCGCGCTGACAATCAGGGCGATGGCGAGATTTGTTTCCATGGTGCTGGCCCAAGGTTGCCAGCCGCTCCGCATAAATCCGACCGGTAGCCGGTACTGGAGGATGAACAGATAGGCGGGGCCAATGCCGAACATCACCAGTGGGTGCCGGTACAGACGGTAGCGTAGCCGTCTCCAAATTGAGCGCGCGCGATATTCGTCCACGGTGAGAGTGTCGACGTCGCCGAAGCCGCGACGGTCAAGATTTCCGGAGGTTGCGTGGTGCAGGGCATGGGTGCGCCGCCAAAAACCATAGGGCGTGAGCGTCAATACGCCGATGACCCGGCCAGTCCAATCGTTTGCCCGGCGATCCCGGAAAAAGGACCCGTGGCCGCAATCGTGCTGGATCATGAACAGTCGCACCAGGAATCCCGCCGCCGGTATGGCGAACAGAAGCGCGAACCAGTAGCCGAGATCGAGCGTCGACCACATCAAAAACCAGAGTGTCACAAGTGGGACAATTGTGATCACGATCTCGATGATGCCGCGGCCGTTGCTGGGCTGCCGGTAGGGCTCGAGTATCTGCGCCCAGGCGCGCGCATCCGGTATGGCTGCGGCAGAAGGCGTGGGGACTTGTTTGTTTTCCAATCGGGTGAACCTCAGCTCCTATTTGCGGCTATCCACTCAATTTGCGAGATTTCGCCGGCTTGGACCAACGCTTTAACGCGCATGTGACAGCCCGTCGCCCATGCTGTCTATGCTGCCTATTGCTTGGCTGCCCCCGTAACAGCTGCATAATTTATATTGCGCGTCTCGGCACGCTTATTTTGCCCGTGTTGCCGCCTACGCGCCGATCAGGGTGGCCGAAAGGCACGTTCTCGCGCTAAATTCGGGCGAGGTCGCGAGGGGTTCTCGAATGCGCAAGGCTCACCTAGTCGCCGTCCTTTTATGCACGGCCCAGGCTTTGGCTTTGGCGGCCGTCGGGCCTGCATGCGCTGAGGTTCCGGCAGCGCCGCCGGTCGCCAATCCTGCTATGCCATCGCCTCTGCCTACCTCGTCCGAGCCTTTAGCCGCGCCTGCCAACCAGATGCCGCCAGCGGTCGAGCCGCTTGCGGCCGAGACGCCTGCGGCCGGGCCGTCGCCGCCCGTGTCCCCGGCGGATCCGGTGGTAGCGACCATCCGCTTGAAGCTCGCCGACGCTAACCTCTGGAAGGGTGCTAATGCGGACGATCTCGCCGCGCTCGAGGCCTTCTATGGGATGCGGACCGGCGGGTCGTTGTGGATGACGGAGATGGGCTTCAGGGCAAAGGGGCAGTCGGTCCTGTTCGAGATCGAGGAGGCCGACGATTGGGGCCTTGACGCTGCAGCCTTCGAGCTGCCGCTCGCTGGCGCGCTACCGGCGAGCCCGGAGGCGCGGGCCATCGCCGAGATCAAACTCGATCTCGCCATTCTGAAATATGCTCGCTTCGCTCGCGGCGGCCGATTCAATCCGCCTGAGCTCAGCACTCTATTCGATCAAGCGCCCGCTTTACGCGATCCGAAGACTGTCCTGACCGAGATCGCCGCGGCGGAGGCGCCCGACGCCTACCTTCAGTCCCTACATCCCAAGCACGAGCAGTTCATGCGCCTGCGCCAGGCCCTGATATCGGCCCGCGACAAGGGCGAGGAGGGGGGCAAACCTGCCGGCGACGAGCGGGATACCCGGCGGATCGTCATCAACATGGAGC